>Ga0209400_1003603_pt1 | contig 11244 bp, 10 predicted proteins | sample M_130807_EF_Meta_FD_187313 | JGI IMG/M metagenome (GOLD analysis project Ga0209400, IMG submission 187313) | Freshwater microbial communities from Lake Montjoie, Canada to study carbon cycling - M_130807_EF_MetaG (SPAdes) (version 2) | ecosystem: Environmental > Aquatic > Freshwater > Lake... | reverse complement strand
TTCGAACGGCGCGTTCTCGTCGAGATCGAAGCGGATCTCCTCACGGTCGAGCACCCGCACCAGGATCACGTCGTGCCCACGGTGCCGCAGGCGCGCGAGCGAATCGCGCACCTGCTGGTGCGGCATCAGGAAGTCGCTCACGATCACCACCAGCGAGCGATGCGTCCCACGAGAGAGCAGCTCGTCCACCGCGCGCGGCAGGTCCGCCTTGCCGTCCACCGCATGCGTCGCCAGGCACTGCACGATGGCGCGCCAGTGCCCCTGCGAGTTGGAGCAGCGCGTGGCGGCAATCAGCTTCGGCCCGAACATCTCCGTGGACACGCGGTCGCGCTGCGAGAGACCCAGGAACGCCATCGCGGCAGCGGCGGCGGTGGCGTGGTCGAACTTGGTCCAGCGCGCCGCGCGGCCTGTCTGCGTTCCGCCCCAGCCATCCTTGCTGCCCAGCGTGCCGAAGCGCATGCTTCCCGAGGCGTCCACCATGACATGGATGTCGAGGTTCGTCTCCTGCTGGAAACGCTTCAGATACAGCTTGTCGCTGCGCCCGAACACCTTCCAGTCGATGTGCCGCACCGGGTCGCCCGCCACGTACTGGCGATGCTCCGCGAACTCCACCGCCAGCCCCTGGTAGGGCGAGCGATGCATGCCGCTCATCACGCCCTCGGCGATGCGCTTGGCGCGCAACTCGAACGGGCCGAGCTGGGCAAGTGTCTCGGGTGCCAGGTACTGCTCTGCGCGCACGAAGCTCCGTTCACGCGCCCGAGGGCTTCATGAGGCGTTCCAGTTCCTTGGCTCCGGGCGCCGAGCTGTCCTCGACGCGGATCTCGCGCAGCAGCTCGTCGATCACCTGGTCGACGCCCACGCGGTCCGCCTGGGCGTTGAAGTTCAGCTGGATGCGATGGCGCAGGATGGGCTTCGCGACGGCACGCACGTCGTCCGGCGTGGCGGTGGGTGCGCCGGCGAGCAGCGCGCGTGCCTTGGCGGCAAGCACCAGGAACTGGCTGGCGCGGGGACCCGCACCCCAGCTCACGTACTCCATCACGCGCAGGCGATTGCCCGCAGCCACCGTCTCGGCGTCCTGCCGCGTGGCACGCACCAGCCGCAGCGCGTAGCGCACCACGTGGTCCGCCACGGGAACCTCGCGCACCAGTGCCTGCATCGCCCGCACGTCCTCCGCGGAGAGGATCCGCTCCGGCGCACGCGGGGCGGCACCGGTGGTGCGCTTGACGATCTCGGCTTCCTCCTCGGCGGTCGGGTAGCCGATCATGATCTGCAGCATGAAGCGGTCGAGCTGCGCCTCGGGCAGCGGATAGGTGCCTTCCTGCTCGATCGGGTTCTGCGTGGCAAGCACGAAGAACGGCTCGGGGAGCTGGTGATTCACGCCGCCCACGGTGACCTGGCGCTCCTGCATCGCTTCCAGCAGCGCGCTCTGGGTCTTGGGTGGCGTGCGGTTGATCTCGTCCGCCAGGATGACGTTCGCGAAGATCGGCCCGGGCACGAACCGCAGCCGGCGCGTGCCGGTGGAGCGGTCCTCCTCGATGACCTCGGTGCCGGTCATGTCGCTCGGCATGAGGTCGGGCGTGAACTGGATGCGGGAGAACCCGAGCGACATGCTGCGCGCCAGCGTCGACACCAGGAGGGTCTTCGCAAGCCCCGGGACGCCCTCGATCAGCGCGTGCCCGCCGCACACCAAGGCGATCATGACCTCGTCGATCACGCGGTCCTGTCCCACGATGACCGAGTGCACGGCGGCACGGAGCCGCTCGGCGGCGGCCTTCGCATCGGTAGGCGTGCGAATGGCCGTGGATGCGAGTGATTCTTGCATTGCGGAAGTATAGTTGCGAGCCTTGCCGGAACTCCCGGAAATCGAGACGATCCGACGCACCATCGGCCCCTTGCTGGTGGGCCGGACGCTGCATGTCGCCGGCATCGGCCCGCATGACATGCGGGCGCGTGGCGAAGGTCGCGGGACCGGCGGCTCCCGCTCTTCCTGGATCACGCCACGGGAGCTCCTCGACGGTGCACGCATCGATCGGCTCGAGCGTCGCGGAAAGCGCCTGGCCATCCTGGCGAGCGATGGACGCGCGCTGGTGATCCAGCTGGGAATGAGCGGCCAGCTCATGAATGGCAAGGAAGCCGAGGAGACCCACCGGCACATCACGTGGAACATCGGTCGACGTGCTGCGGACATCGTCTTCCGCGATCCACGCCGGTTCGGCGGCGTCACGCCGTATCACTCACACGCCGCGTTGCTCAAGGCGTGGGAACAGGAACTCGGTCCCGACGGATTGACGGTCACCGCGGAACAGCTGGTGGAACGAATCTCCGGCAAGCGCGCCATCAAGGCCGCGCTGCTCGACCAGACGGTGGTGGCGGGCGTGGGCAACATCTACGCCGACGAGTCGCTCCACCTCGCCGGCATCGACCCACGCACGCGTTGCTCACGATTGCGCCGGGAACGAATCGCAGCGCTTGCCGAGTCCATCCGCACCATCCTGACGCGCGCCGTCACCCATGGCGGCAGCACGTTGCGCGATTACCGAGCAGGCAACGGCGCGCGCGGCAACGCGCAGCAGCTCCACGCGGTGTATGGACGGGACGGGGAGCCCTGCATGTCGTGCAAGGCCGTGCTGCGGGGTTCCCGGCTGGCGGGACGCGCCACGGTGTGGTGCCCGGCGTGCCAGCGACGGGGTTGACTTAGGGAAAGGCCGTCAGGCCTCTCGAGCGTGACGACTTGATTCAGAGAACATGAAGAGATATCTATCTCTCCTCCTAGGAATGAGTCCTGTCATCCTGTGGACAACCCGGCGGATTCGGCATGTAAGTCGTTTCGTCACCACCATGTGCATTGCCTGTGTCGGCGGTGGTTGAACTGTCAACTTCGTGCCACTCGCAGCCGACACGTGTCAACGTCCGGGTTGCTCCCAAGACAGGCCGTCATGCGAAACGCGCACAGACGTGTTATCCGTCGATTTCGGTTGGCCATCGCGTCCCGGTGACCGTCAGCAACAGACAGGCCCCGCACGCGTCGCCCACCCGCTCAGACAGCCTCGCGGCGCTCCAGGGACTGCTCGATCCGGGTCACGTCGCTTGACAGCGCCGCATCGGTCTGGGCTCGCGATCCGACGGTCCGCACCGCGTGCATGACGGTGGTGTGGTCGCGACCGCCGAAATAGCCACCGATCTCCTCGAGCGAGAAGCGCGTGTGCTTGCGTGCGAGCCACATGCACACCTGGCGCGGGAGCGTGACGCTCTTGTGCCGGCGCTTGGACATCAGGTCGCTGAGCTTGATGTCGTAGTACTTGGTGACCGCGTCGATGATCTGCTGGATCGTCGGCTGGGATGCAGCGCCCACCGCGTCTGCGGGGCGTCCGTCGGCCAGCGCCTGCTTGGCAAGCTCGAGCGTGATCGGCACGCCGTTGGCCATCGCCAGGCCGCGCAGGCGCGTGAGCGCGCCCTCCAGCTCGCGGATGTTCGAGTCGAGGCGTGCCGCGATGTACGCCGGCACCTCGTCCGGCATCTGCAGGTCATGCAGTGCGGCCTTGGTCTTCAGGATGGCGATGCGGGTCTCGTACGCCGGCCGGTCGATGCGCGCCACCAGGCCGCAGTTGAAGCGGCTGACGAGGCGTTCCTCGAGGTCCGGGATCTCCGACGGCGCCGCGTCCGAGCTGAGGACGATCTGCCGCCCGCCCTGGTAGAGCGCGTTGAACGTGTGGAAGAACTCTTCCTGCGTCTGCTCGTGCTTTGAGAGGAAGTGGATGTCGTCGATCACCAGCATGTCCGCGTTGCGGAATCGGTGGCGGAACTCCATCATCCGGCCCGCGCGCACCGCCTCGTGGAAGATGTCCATGAAGGTGCTGCACGAGATGTAGACGATCCGTGCGGACGGGTCGCGCCGGAGCATCTCCTGGCAGACCGCCTGGAGGAGATGGGTCTTGCCCATCCCCACGCCGCCATGCACGAAGAACGGGTTGTAGGCACGGCCGGGCTTCGCGGCCACGGCCTGCGCTGCGGCATGCGCCAGGCGGTTGTTCGGACCCACGACGAACGTCTCGAAGACGTAGTCGGGCGACAGCACCAGCTGGTCGTCGAAGAGCGCCTCGCGGGAGGCACCGGGAACGGACACATTGGATGCCGAGGGCGTGGTTGAGGGCTGGGTGGCGCGATCGGCGACGAACTGCACGCCGATCAGCAGCCCGGTGGCCGCGCAGGCGGCCTCGGTGAACTGCGGCACGCAGCAGCGCTGCAGGTACGAGAGCCGGACGGGCTCGGTCACCAGGAGCGAGATGTTCGCACCATCCATCCCCACCACCTCGATCTGGTCGAACCAGTGGCGGCAGAGCTCGCCATGGTGGCGCCGGAGATGGTCGAAGACCCGGTGGCGGATGTCGGACATCGACATCGCGGCCTTCCTGCCGGTCTGCGTGGTCTGTTCGGTGGATGCAGTGCGGTTGGACATGGCGTCGGTCGGTTTGGGTCTGGCCATGCCGTGGCACGCGGGCAAGCGCACCGACCGTCCCACGCACCACGGGACGCGACAAGACCTCCCAGCGGTATTCCGCACCGCATCCGACGCGTCCTGCGTCGACTGGATCCCCACTGCATCGAGTGGATCCGAAGGAGTGAATTCGTGTTGTTGCGCGCGGAGAAGTTTGCCCACCACGCCGCGCGATCCGTCAGTGCGGAATGTAGACCGCGCCCGACCGACCGTCAACCTTCATGTGGCGGCTTCATGCATCTGTTTCTGCGGATGCCGTGTCCGTTTCCATGGACGCGGCATCGGGCGAAGCGGTGTTTCCGGCTGCTTTTTCAATCGCAGCCACTTGACTTTCGTGGCGAGCCCGGTTGGAACGGTGATCCATCAGGAGATGCACATGCTGCGCTCGCTCGGCGCCCGCGATCGCCTCGATGCGCTCGCGCGCGAACGGCATCAGCGTGCGCCGCGAGACGTGCGTGATCACCACGTCCTTGGCCTTCCATGCCTCGAGCAACGGACGGAGGTCCTCGACGTGGATGTGCTTGCCGATCTTCGCGCGGTCGCGGTGCTCGTCCTCGAAGAACGTGCACTCGGTGATCACCACCTTGGCATTGACGAATTCGTCTCGGAGCAGGAAGTCGCCCATCTCGGTGTCGCCGGTGTACGCCACCAGCGGGATCTCCAGGATCCGCGTGATCTCCGTCCCCTGCGACTTGAGTTCGCGCAGCTTCTCCTGCGAAAGACCCACGAACTCGTCCTTGAGCTTGCTGCGCCGCTCGATCACCACGAACGCCAGCGCCGGCGTGGTGTGGCTGACCTCGATGGCGCGCACCACCATGTTCGGACGGAGCTGGAACTCGGAATCCGGCTCGATCGGCACGATCTCGTGCGGCGTCTTCTGCCGCTCGAGGTCCACCCATGACGCCATCATCCGGCGCAGCGGCTCCACCATCTTGGGGTGCGCCAGGCAGCGGGCCGCTCCCGGCATCTTCTGGAAGAAGCGCTGGCTGAACCAGTACGGGAGGCCCGCAACGTGGTCCATGTGGGTGTGCGTCAGTGCAACGGTCGGCGAAGCCAGGGTTGGCCGTGGGCACAGGCCGATGTCGAAGACCAGGTCCAGTTCCGGGACCTGGATCACCGCCTGCTCACCGGCAACGGACACGCCCTGGATGCGGAACGGCGCGGAATAGACGAAGCCAAGACGGGCCTCCTGCGGAGGCATGCGCGGGATCATCGGGCGGAATCTCCTCTCACAGCGCTTTCGCGCGGTGGGGTGCTGGTGCGAACGAGGGATCCTATGTGGATCGCGCAGGGTCCATCGGCAGTTATGTGATGGGGCATTCGCCAAACTTCCCTGAATTGCGTCAAAGTTCCTTTTCCCGCGCCGGGGTGAATTGAACTGTCCATTCACTTCATCATGCGCCTTACACCAGACGACACCACGCTACGCAGCGAGTTCGCCGACGATCCGGACATGGCAGCCATCGTCGCCCTGTTCGTCCGTGAGTTGCCGCAACGGCTTGCGGCCATGCATGGCGCACTGTCGGGGGGTGACCTGGAGCAGGTACGCGTGCTGGCCCACCAGCTCAAGGGTGCGGCTGGCGGTTACGGGTACCCGAAGCTCGGCGAGGCCGCCGCGCTTGTCGATCATGCCGTGAAGGAAGGCCAGCAAGTCAACGTCATCAGGAGCCGCGTGGGGATGCTCGCCGCCGTGGCAGCAAGGATCAGGCCATAAGGATCAGGCCATGAAGTTCCGGTCCCGATCAGCCGATGGATTCGGCCATAGCATCATTTCCCCGCCCACATGACGCCGCAGTCCTCACCACTCCCCAAGGTCCTTGCGATCGACGACTCGGAGCTGATCCATCGGCTCCTGCGCGTCCGTCTGCAGCATGAGCAGATCGAGCTCCATGGTTCGATGGTCGCCGTGCGTGGCCTGGAGATGGCGCGTGAACTCCAGCCCGACGTGATCCTCCTCGACATCGAGATGGAGGGCATGGACGGATTCGAGGTGCTCCAGGCACTCAAGTCCGACGTGGACCTCCAGGACATCCCCGTGATCTTCATCTCCGCCACCGCGAGCATGGAGGATCGCGTGCGCGCGCTCGACCTCGGTGCCGTCGATTTCGTGGCCAAGCCGTTCGAGGTGGTCGAGCTGAAGGCCCGCGTGCGCAGCGCACTCCGCGTGCAGCACCTGGTGAAGATGCTGGCGCAGAAGGCGCAGGTCGACGGCCTCACCGGCCTCTGGAACCGCACCTACTTCGATCGCCGCCTCGCTCAGGAAGTCTCCGAGTCCATCCGCCACCGCCGCCCGCTCACGCTGGTCATGTGCGACGTGGACGGATTCAAGAAGCTCAACGACGAGCGCGGTCACCCGTTCGGCGACATGGTGCTCGAGCGCCTGGCCAAGATCCTGCAGTCCGGTCGCGGAAGCGACATCCCCTGTCGCTACGGCGGCGAGGAGTTCGGCATCATCCTGCCGAACACGTCCGGTTCGGAGGCGCTGGAGGTGGCCGATCGCTATCGCCGGGCCATCGAGCTCGAGACCTGGCCCTCCGCGGCCGGCAAGGTGATCACCGCCAGCTTCGGCATCGCCGACATCTCGATGCTGCCCGGCACGCAAGGCGTCGACGACCTCATCGCCGCCGCCGACAGCGCGCTCTACAAGGCGAAGCTCAACGGGCGGAACCGAGTCGAGGCATCCAACATCAACCAATCGACAGGCTGATGGGCACCGTCCACGACCAGGGAGTGTGCATCAGGCACTGGGATTTCAGCGAGACAAGCCAGACGGTGAGCCTCTTCGGTCGCTCGCTGGGCGTTGTCCGTGGCCTTGCCAAGGGTGCGAGGCGCGAACGCGGCGCATTCGACGGCGGCATCGACCTGCTCTCCCGCGGCGAATTCGGTGCCATCGTGAAGCCCGGGCGCGAACTGGCCACCCTCACGGAATGGGACCTCCTGGAGGTGTTCCCGAGGCTCCGCACCGATCTCTCCGCCAACCGCGCGGCGTTCTACATGGCCGACCTGGTGGGGCGGATGCTGCAGCCGGAGGACCCGCACCCGGCGCTCTTCGACCAGTTGGTGGATTCGCTGCGGATCCTCGGTTCGGTGCAAGCTCCCGATGAGCCGCTGCCGGACGGCGCGGGCGCGCTGCTCTCGTTCCAATGGGCGTTGCTCTCCGAGACCGGGTACCGGCCGAACATCGAGCATGACGCGTCGTCGGAGGTGGCGGAATTCTCGCCGTTCGCCGGAGGCGTCGTCCGAACCGGTGAACCGGTCGATGGCCAGCGATGGAAGGTCCGGCGATCGACGCTCGAATGCCTGGCGGCCATCGGCACGAAACCAGGCAATGGCGATGCATCCACGGTCGATCGGGCGAATCGCCTGCTCGCGGCCTACCTGCGCCACGTGCTTGGCGCGGAACCACCCACCATGCAGCTGGTGTTCGCGCCCGCCACCGCGTGATTCAACGACCCATCAACCCTCGGGCACGACCTGCGCACGAAGCGTGGGTCGCAGCGGGAAATCCTTGGCCACCGCCAGCAGGTCCACCACGGTGAGCCGGTCGATCTGCACCAGTTCGTCCTCGAGCGATGCGTAGTTGCCGCGGTAGAGCCACAGCGAGCCGAGCCGGCGCATGCGGCCCTCGGGGCGTTCGCCGGCAATGGCGATGGCGGTCCGGACCTTCGCGCGCGCGTTGGAGAGTTCCTGCTCGGTGATCTCGGTGCAGACGCGCTCGAGCTCCGACTGCACGATGGCATCGACCTTCGCCACGTCCTCGGGGCTGCACGCCACGTAGGTGACGTATTCGCCGATGCCGTCGTGGCCGTCGTACTGCGCCTGGGCCTCCTCGGCGATGCCAGTCTCGACCAATGCCCAGTACAGGCGCGATCCCTCGGAATCACCCAGGATCTGCGCAAGCATCGCCGCCGCGTATCGACGTGGATCCTGGACGGCCGGGGCCGGGCAGAGCCACGCCAGGTAGGCGCGGTTGGCCTGCTTCATCGGCACCAGCAGGCGTTCCTCGTGGGCATGGAACGGCGGGTGCGAACGCGCCACCTCGCCGCTTGTCCATGACGCGCAGCACGCACGGACATGCTCCACGAACCGGTCGAAATCAAGGGCACCGGCCGCACAGACCACGGTGTTCGACGCCGAATAGCGGCGGTCGAAGTACTGCTGCATCTGGTCGCGCGTGAGCGCCGAGACGGTCTCGCGCGTCCCCAGCACCCGGTGGCCGAGCGGATGCGCGCCGAAATAGCGCTCGTTCGCATGCTCCCAGAGGCGCCAGAACGGGTTGTCGTCGTACATGGCGATCTCCTCCAGGATCACGCCCTTCTCCTCGTCGAAGTCCTTCTGGCGGAGCGACGGGCGGAGGATGTCCGCGATGATGGCGGTGGCGTCCATCACCTTCTCCGGAAGCACGTGCGCATGGAACGCCGTGAGCTCACCGGAGGTGAATGCATTGTGGCTGGCGCCGATCCGGTCGAAGTCGCGGTTGACGTCGTCGGCGGTGCGGCGTTCGGTGCCCTTGAACACCATGTGCTCGAGGAAGTGGCTGACGCCCATCAGTTCACGCGGTTCATCGCGCGCACCGGTCTTGACGAAGAAGCCGACTGCGGCGGTGTGTGCCTCGGGGCTGCACTCCGCGATGACCGTGAGACCGTTGTCGAGCACTGCGTGCCGGAATTCGAACGCCATGGTCGGCATGGTAGGGGTTCAGGAAGGCATCACCGGGGTGAGGTCCTTATGGGGCCACGGTTGGCCGGAACACGCGGAATTTGCGGTCCAAACCGAACAATTCCGGCGCCCGTGGCGTCACATCACTGGATCACCCGTCCGGTTGATGGGAGATTCCCGTCATGGACAGCCCAAAGCACCGTCAGCATGTCCGCCGCGCCAGTGCGTTCCTCGATTCCATCGAGCGGCGCGATACGGGTCGCCATCATTCGGTCGGCGAGGTGGTGATGTTCTGGCACCACGATCCTTCGAACACGTGCCGTTACGAGGCGCTCGATGTCAGCGGAAACGGCGCGCGGGTGCGGACCGAAACACTGCTTCCGGAAGGCATGACCGGCGTGGTCATGGAGTTCCAGCCCGGCGATGTCCAGGTGGGGCGCGCCACGATGGTCATCTGGTCGCGGGCCATCCGCGACTCCGATGGCCGCACCAGCCATCACGAGGCAGGGATCCGCTTCATCTGACCACCAGCCATCGCCCACGGCGATGAACCGAATGTCCGTGCTCCGGCGCCTGGCAGGCACGCCATGCGCCGGTGTGCATTTTCGAGGAGATCGCCGCCGTCCGCAGCTCAGCGGCGGATGTTCGAGAGCTGGTCCGCCTGCTCCTCTGCGTGGTAGCTCGAGCGCACCAGCGCGCCGCTCTCGCAGACACCGAAGCCCTTGTCGAGCGCCTGGCGCTTGAACATGGCGAACTGGTCGGGATGCACCCAGCGATCGATCGGCAGGTGGTTGCGCGTCGGCTGCAGGTACTGGCCGATGGTCAGGATGTCCGCCTTGCTTGCCGCGCGGACGTCATCCATCAGGGTGAGCACCTCGTCGTCGCGCTCACCGATCCCCACCATGATGCCGGTCTTGGTGACCAGTCCGCTGCGCTTGAACTGCGCGAGCACCGCGAGCGATCGCTCGTACTTCGCCTGCGGGCGCACCGCGGGGTGCATGCGGTGCACCGTCTCCATGTTGTGGGAGAGGATCTCGGGGCGTGCATCGCACACCGTCTGGATGGCCTGCTCGTCGCCGAGGAAGTCGCCCACCAGGCATTCGACGCTCATCCCGGGGCACGCCTCGTGGACGCGCCGGATGGTCTCGGCCCAGATCTCGGCACCGCCGTCGGGAAGCTCGTCGCGGTTGACGCTGGTGATCACCACGTGCTTCAGCTTCATGAGCGCCAGGCTCTCGGCCACGCGGCGCGGCTCATCCGTGTCGAGGACGGGCGGGCGCCCGGTCTTCACGTTGCAGAAGCCGCACGACCGGGTGCACGTGTCGCCCAGGATCATGATGGTGGCCGTGCCGCGGCTCCAGCATTCGCCCATGTTCGGGCAGCTGGCCTCCTGGCAGACGGTGTGCAGCCGGTGCTCGTCGATGATGCCCTTCAGGCGCTCGTATCCAGCACCGCCAGGCACGCGCGCGCGCAGCCAGTCCGGCTTGCGACCGATGGCGCGGTGCTGCGGCGATCCTTCGACGTTGTTCAGCACCATTCCGGTGAGGCTCACCACCGCGGGGCCGATGCTCCGTGCAGTGTCACCACCGAGCGGCCGCGGATGGCGCGCCAGCGTGCGCGCAACGGCCTCCGGCGATGCACCGGGCGGGAGATTGCTTGGTTCGGCGTCGTGGGCGGCCATGGCAGACCACACAGTGTAGGAGGGCATGCGGCGGACACGCCGTCAGCGCGGGAAACCCCGTGATCCCCGGGCAAACACGCGTTTACGAGCCAACCCGCTCCCGGACCACGTAGGGCCTGCCGTTGCCGATCCCGTTGACCGCATCGCTGAGGAGCTCGAGCACGAATCCCATGGCCAGCATGAAGAGCGACGCCAGGAAGAGCATGATCACCACGAAGAACATCGGTCGTTCCGTCAGTGGCTCCCCGCGATACAGCTTCTCCCAGAGGAGCCATGCGCCTGCCAGTGCATCGAGCGCAAGCACCGCGAGCCCGACGCGACCGAACAGGTACATGGGCCGGCTGCGCGTGGCGCCCTGGAACCAGAGCATGATGACATCGAACAGGACATCCATGGAGCGCCCAAGGCC
>Ga0209400_1003600_pt1 | contig 11254 bp, 9 predicted proteins | sample M_130807_EF_Meta_FD_187313 | JGI IMG/M metagenome (GOLD analysis project Ga0209400, IMG submission 187313) | Freshwater microbial communities from Lake Montjoie, Canada to study carbon cycling - M_130807_EF_MetaG (SPAdes) (version 2) | ecosystem: Environmental > Aquatic > Freshwater > Lake... | reverse complement strand
AAAAAAAAAAAAAAAAAAAAAAAACCATCATATTTTAAAAAGTTATAAAGATTTATTAAAAATTAATAACATTGATTTAGTTATTAATGCTACCTCAGTTGGATTTGATTCTAATGTTTTAAGAAATGATAAATATTATAATTTAGTAAATTATTCTCCTCTTTCTCCTACAAAAAAAATTATTTTTTTTGATAAAAATTCTAGAGAAAAAAATAATAAATTATTTTTTTTTCAAGATAATATATTAAATACTATCAAATTTTTTTGTAATAATTTAGAAACTTTTATATTTGATATTATTTACAACCCACAAAAAACAATTTTAATAAAAATTGGTGAATTATTTAATTTGGACTGTCTTAATGGTGAAAAAATGAACTTAATGCAAGCCGTATATGGTTTTAAATTAGTAAACAATTATAATGATATTTCCAAAATTACAAAAGCTATGATATTGGTTAAATAATGGAAAATAAATTCCCAGGAAAAGATATTTCCGAAAAAGATTTAGCGTCTAAGATTCCTTTATCGAGTTCAAAAAATAAAAAAAAAATAGTAAAAATATCAAATGGTATTAGTTTTGGAGGTGATTTAATCCCAATTATTGCAGGACCTAATACAGTTGAGAATGAGAGTATTCTTTTTAAATGTTGTGAGAGTATGGAAAAAAATAATTTAAAACTTTTAAGAGCAGGAATTTATAAGCCTCTAACTTTTCCTTATCGTTCTAAAAATTATTTTGAATTAGGAGATAAAGGTTGGAGAATAATCGAAAAAGTAAAAAAAAATTTTGATGTAATGATAGTTTCCGAAATTATGGAAGAAAGCAAAATATCGATTATGAATAATTACGTTGATATATATCAAATAGGTGCAAGAAATATGCAGAACTACCCTCTAATTGTAAAAGTTGCTAAAACAAAAAAGCCAATTTTACTTAAAAGACATTTTGGAGCTTCCATTAGAGATTTATTGGGTTCCGCGGAGTATGCTCTCTTGCAAAAAAATGAAAAGATTATTCTGTGCGAAAGAGGTATAGCGGCACCACATACTCATAAGGCCACTAGTAGGTTTCTTTTAGATTTACAGGCAGTACCTGCTTTGCATGAATATAGTTGTTTGCCAGTCGTTGTAGATCCAAGTCACGCCTGTTTTTGGCATAAATGGGTACATAATTTAACATTAGCATCGCTAGCGGTTGGTGCTAACGGCATAATGATAGAAATGCACCCAGATCCAAGAAATGCAGCGGTAGACCCACTGCAAGCAATAAATTTAGATGAGTTCACGAAATTAATTAATCAATTAAGAGTAATTTCTGAAACTCTTAACAAGACTATCGTTTAATGAAAAAATATTTCTATAAAGTTTCAATTATTGTTAGAACAAGAAATGAAGTTCAGTGGATCAGCAGATGCCTAAATGAAATTTATAATCAAAAATATAAAAATTTTGAAGTTATTTTAGTAGATCATCAAAGCACAGATAAAACAATAAGTTTAGTAAAAAAAAATTTTCCGCTAGTTAGAATAATCAAATATAATTCCAAAGTATTTTATCCAGGAAGGGCTTTAAATCTAGGAATAAAATTTTCAAAAGGCTCTTTAATTGCAATGATATCTGGTCATTGTATTCCAAAAAATAATCTCTGGTTATCTAATTTGGTTAAAAACTTTAGAAAAAAAAATGTAGGAGCGGTTTATGGAAGACAAGAACCGCTCGATACCTCGTCTCCAAACGATTACAGGGATTTAACTTATATATTCGGTTTAGATAAAAAAATTCAGAAAAACGATCCTTTTTTTCACAACGCTAATAGCATGATTAGAAAAGATTTATGGATAAAAAATAAATTTGATGAACACATTTTGCACATCGAAGATAGAGTTTGGGCAAATGAAATTTTAAAAAAGAAATATTATATTGTTTACGAACCAAGTTCCATTGTGTTTCACTTTCATGGAATTGGGCATCACGATAATACAGCAAGAGTAAATTTGATTTCTAAGATTTTGAAAAAAAAAATTTTAAAAAGAAAGAATAAAATAATTGCATTAATACCTGTTAAAAAACTAATCAAAGTTAATGATCGGTATATTTTAATAAAAACTATAGATGATTTATTAAAATTAAAAGAAGTTTCAAAAATAATTATATCTACAAACGATGTTAATGTTTCTAAAATCATAAAAAATAAAAAAATCAAAGTTATCAAAAGAGATCATGATTTAAATAAAGAGTTTTTAGGCATAGAATATATTTTAAGCAGGATTTATAATAGGTATATAAGCAAACAGTACAATCCATCGCATATTCTTGTCGTTGAAGAAAGTTATACTCAAAGACCCAATAATTATTTTAAAAATTTAATTAGTAATATTAACGATAATTTTGATTCAGTAATACCAATTGTCAAAAATAAGAGTCACAACATATGGAGAAAAAGAATCGATGGAAGTTTGGAGCCATTATTTAAAACTACATTACCTTCGGATCTAGTTGACTATGAAATTTATGAAGAGATAAAAGGTTTGGGGTGCTTAGTTAAAGCTGACTCATTTGCGATAAATGGCAGAGAATGTTCTACTAGAAAATTTATTGAGGTTAATTCAAGTGATTTCTTTGCAGTAAACTACAGATAAAAAGAATTTTTAAATAATTTGAAAGAAACCAATGAAACGTAAGCTTTATATTTTAATTCCAGCAAGATCAGGATCAACAAGAATTAAAAATAAAAATTTAAAGCCAGTAGGAGGCGTCACATTATTAGAAAGAAAAATAAACACTGCAATTAAATCAAAAATTGGAAAGGTATTTGTTTCAACTAATTGTAAAAAAATAGCCAAAATATCAAAATCTTTGGGTGCAGAAGTTCCTTTTTTGCGTCCAAAAGTTTATTCTAATTCAAAATCATCAACTATTTCATGTGTTTTACATTTTATTAGGTTTTTAAATCAAAAAAAAATTCATCTGCCAGAGTATTTAGCCGTTCTTCCCGTTACTAATCCTTTTCTCAAAGTTAGTTCTATTAAAAGCGCGTTTTATAAAATTCAAAAAGAAAAAAAATATAACTCAATAATTTCATACAGAAAATCATCGGAACACCCTTTTTTATTTGTTAAGAAAAATAAAAAACTATTTTTTGATATAATTAAATATGAGGGTTATAAATATTCAGACTTTGAAAGAACACAAGATTGGCCGGAAGCTTATATTGCGTCGCCAGCTTTAAAAATTTCTAAAATTCAGTATTTTAATAAATTCATTAAAAATAAAAATCCTTATTTTAATGAAAAAACATTTGATTACAAAAATTGCTTAGGTTTAAAAATAAAAAATATAGAATCCATAGATATTAATGATCAGTTTGATTTAAATTTTGCGAATAAAATTATTGATTTAGCAAGATAGTGCATAAAATAAATAATTGAATTTAGATAAATATGAAATTAAAAAAAAATGTTTCTTAAAAAAATATTTTTCCAAATGCAATTTTATCCTCCATCTAGAAAAAAAATTCTAATTTATGATGCAGTAGGGATAGAATATTTTGATAAATTTTTTTTTAAAAAAGATTATGAAATATTTTATAATAGATATGAAAAAATTAATTTTTTTATATTAGCTAAAGTTTTTATAAAAAACGGACTAAATAATATAAAAAAAAATTATAAATTTTCATATATTAATTATGTTTCACCAAAAGTAATTATAACTTTTGTAGATAACAATCCTGGATTTTATCTAATTAAGGAAAAATTTCCTGAGATTATCTTCATTTCAATTCAAAATGGTTTGCGAAATAGATTAGATTTTCTTAATCTTAAAAAAAGTTTATCTAATAAAAAATTGCACTGTGATTACATTTTAGTTTTATCAAAAAATTTTATAATAAAATATAGGGAAATCTTTACAGGATATATTAAAAATATTGGTTCATTTAAATTAAATTTCTTTTCTAAAAAAAATACTTCAGAAGAAAAAAGTATATTATTTATATCACAAACAAATCAAAATATAGATTTAAAGAAAATTGTTTTTAATGAAATTCTTTTAATAAAATATTTAAATCAATATTGTATTGATAATAATTTAGATTTAACAATTCTTTTAAAAGGTAAAAATCTTTTACTAAAAAATTTTAAAAAAGAATTTAATGATAAAATTTTTAATAAAATAAATTACATTATAAGAAATGATTCCTTTTCTAATTATAAAATCATTAAAAAATTTAAATTAGTATGCTTTTCACACTCTACTCTAGGCCTAGAAGCTTTCGGGCTGGGTAAGAAAATTGCTGCTTTGCCCTTAGGATCGACCAGAAAAAAATGGCGTGAAGCAAATAATGTTTTGTTTGTAGAAAAATTTGGTTACCCAGGATTTTTTAAAAATAGAGGTTTTTTTTGGTCTAATACAATAAACAAATATATCTTATATAAAATTATAGATAGAGTTTTAAAAGCCAGTCGTCAAAAGTGGTATTATCAATTAAAAAAAAATAGTAATTTAATTACTTACAACTATCAAAATACAATTCTAAAAAAAATAATTAAAAAACATATTAATGTTAAAATTAAATCATTTAAAATAAATAATTAAATCTTTATATGTGTGGCTTTTTAGTTTTTGCATCTAAATCAAAAAAAATCTTAAATTTTGATAGAGCTAAGATATTAAATTCCCAAAGACATAGAGGTCCAGATAAAAAAAATTTTTTTGAAACAGATAATGTATATTTTTTTCATAATCGATTAAAAATAATTGACTTATCAAATAATGCTAATCAGCCATTTATTTCAAAAGAAACAGGTAACGTTATTGTTTTTAATGGCGAGATTTATAATTTTCAAGCATTAAAAAGAAAATTAAAAAATACAAATTTTAAATCTGAGTCTGACACAGAGGTATTGCTATATTTATATGAAAAATATGGCGATAATTTTGTAGAATTGCTTAATGGTATGTTTTCTATTGTTATTTATAACAATAAAAAAAATAAAATATTTTCCGCTAGAGATAGGTTCGGAATAAAACCTTTATATATTAATCATAATAAAGACGGAGTTATTTATTCCACAGAAGTAAAATCAATAATTTTAATTAATAAAGAAATAGGCTTAGATTATTTAGAAATTAAAAAGTACATTGCGACTGGTTTATTGTATCTTAATCAAGAAACTTTCTTTAAAAATGTTTATATTCACCAAAAGTCCTATTTTTACAACTTTTCATTAAGAAGTTTTAGTTTTATTAGTAAATCCCAATATTGGAAATTAAAAAAATACAAAAACCTTGTATGTAAAAATTTTGAAAGTTTTTACGAAAAATTTTTAAATAAATTTAAAAATGCTTTGCAGTTAAATTTGGTGAGCGATGTTGAAGTAGGTCTTTTGTATAGCTCAGGAACAGATTCTAATTTTATAAAAAACTTTATAGAATTAAACTTTAAAAAAAAGATAAAAACTTTCACTTATGGATGGAATAATAAGAAATATGATGAGATTAGTAGGTTACGAAAATTAGATTATAATTTTAAAGATAATAAAAATATAACTTTAAATTCTAACCAAGTTATAAAAAAGTTAAAAGATATAATTTATAAATGCGAGGGTCCAATAGGGGGGTTCGGAACAGTCGGAATATTTCATTTAATGAAGGTAGTTAAAAAAAATAAAATTAAAGTATTGTTATCAGGAGAAGGTGGCGATGAGTTTTTAATGGGTTATTTAAATTTACAGATTATTTTTTTAAAAGATTTATATAATTTAAATAAAAACAGATTTCATATTGAGTTAAAAAAATTTAATTATAATAATAATTACAATTTTAAAACTGCTTCTGAATTTTTAATATTTAGTAATAAATTTTTAAATAGCGAAATTTTTACTCCTGACGCACAAAGAATGAGTGATTACAATTTAATTACTTATAGTAATGCTATTAAGAATAAAGATGTTGAAGCAAAAAAATATAAATCTTTGTCTTCTGTAGTTAAAAACTACGCTTTTAAAGTTAAGTTGCCAAAATTATTGACATTTCTTGATAAATGCTCTGGATCATTTGGGGTTGAGAGTAGAGTGCCTATGCTTGATCATGAATTCGTAAACTTTTTATATTCCAATAAAGATAGTTTTAAATTTTATAATGGATTATCAAAGTACCCAATAATGAAATGGTTTAAAAATAACAATATTAAACATTTTCCCTCCAAGCTCAACGTTGCTACAGAGCAAAGAGAATTTTTTAAAAATATTAAAAATTATAAAAAAATAATCGCAACCATTAAAAATGGACAACTATGTAAATTAAAAATTATAAAATTTAATATTTTCGAAAAAAAATATAAACAATTTATAAATAGCAAAGAACTTGGAAATTCTTTTTTTATTTGGAAAATATTAAATGCAGAGTATTTTGTTCAATTGTTTAAAAAAAATTCAGAAGTATTTAATAATAAAGGATTTATATGAAAAAAATATTAAATATCTTATTTTTAATATATAAAAATCCTAAAAAACAAATTGCAAAATTTATTTTTTTATCATTATTCGCAACAATTCTAGAAGTTGTTAGTGTTGGAACAGTATATCCATTTATTAATAGTATATTTTACAAAAATAACAATTTTATTTTGGAAACATTAAAACTTAATCTAGAAAGTAATTCTATAGTAGTAATCTTATGTATTACTATAATTTTAGTTTTCCTTTTAAAAAATATTTATTCTGGTTTTTTTATTTATTGGCAGAATAAATTTATACAAAACATTTACAAAATTATTTCTATGAATTTATTAAAGAATTATTTATCGAAGAAATATAGTTTTTTTTATATAAATAATTCAACGATACTTATTAATAATGTTTACATCGAGTCAAAGAATTTTGCATTTGTTGTGGGATCATTCATAAAATTTTTAAGTGAGATTTTTATATTCATATTTATGTGCATCTTTTTATTTTTTTTTCAACCTTATATAACATTATTTTTATTGATATTTTTTTTAGTTTTTTCTTTTTTTTATAAAAAATTTATTAAAAAATTTTTTAATTTATGGGGTCAACAAAGAACTCAATATACAAACTTAATGTTAAAAGAATTAAGAGTAATTTTTGAAGGAATTAAAACTATTAAAATAATGAATAAAGAAAATTATTTTTTTCAGGAATTTAAAAGATATATAGATAATTTTTCAAAATCAGCTGTAGTGCATTCAACTTCTTCAGAATTTCCAAAAATATTTTTTGAAATTATTTCCGTAACTTTAATTTCTGTTTTTATTATTTTTAATTTAGAATCAGATAGCAATTCACAAAATATTATATCAATTTTGGCGGTTTTTGTTGTCGCAGCATTTAGATTAATTCCAGGATTTAATAGAATATTAGTTTCTTATCAAAACATTGTTTATTCTAATACGACAATAAATATTATTTATAATGAGGTTAAAGAAAAGTTAGAACAAGTACAATTAGATGAAAATTATGCCCATACTATTAATTTTAAAAAATCTATTAAGGTTTCTTGCTTAAATTTTAACTATGAGGGAAATAATTTTAATTTTTTTGAAAATTTAAGTCTATCAATAAACAAAAATGATTTTGTAGGTATTATTGGAGAAAGCGGTTCTGGAAAATCTACCTTAGTTAACTTGATTGCATGTTTGTATAGTTTTAATAATGGTTCTATAGAAGTTGATAATTTGAAAATTAATACAAATCATAAAATTAATTTATGGCAAAAAAAAATTGGTTATGTATCTCAAGCTACATTTCTCAAAGAAGGAACAGTTAGAAACAATATAGCTTTTGGTATTGAAGATAATAAAATTGATAACGAAAAAGTCTTAAAATCTATGGAGAGCGCTGAGTTAGGAAACTTTTTAAGTAAAATAAATTATGATTTAAATTCAAATATAAAAGAGAGTGGAATTAACCTCTCTCTTGGGGAACAACAAAGGTTTGGTATAGCAAGGGCCTTATATAATAGATCTGAGCTATTCATTTTAGATGAACCAACCAGTTCTTTAGATGTCGATACTGAAGAAAATTTTATTAATTTTTTAGAAGGATTTTCAAAAACACAAACTATTATTTTAGTATCACACAAATTTTCAACTATGAAGTTTTGCAACAAAATATTTAAGATTGAACAGATTGGTAACAATAGAAAAATTATTCAAGTCAAATAATTTTTTATAATTAATATTATGAAAAAAATATCATATTCTAGACAGCATATTAATAAAGATGATATTGATGCAGTTGCAAAAGTTCTTAAAAGTGATTTTATAACTCAGGGTCCAAGTACTATTTCTTTTGAACACAAAGTTAAAAAATTTACAGGGGCAAAACATGCTGTTGCCGTTAATTCTGCAACAAGTGCATTGCATATCTCTTGCATTGCATTAGGTTTGAAAAAAAATGATATTTTATGGACCTCTGCCAATACATTTGTGGCATCTGCTAATTGCGCATTATACTGTGGAGCAAAAATTGATTTAGTAGATATTGATCCAGAAACATTCAATATTGATATAAATATTCTTGAAAAAAAATTAATATTAGCAAAAAAAAAAAATATTTTACCAAAGATTTTAGTTCCAGTAGCGTTTGCCGGTTTATCTTGTGAAATGGAGCAAATTAAATTTCTTTCAAAAAAGTATAACTTTAGTATTTTAGAAGATGCATCGCATGCATTTGGAGGTACCTACAAAGACTCAAAGGTTGGAAGTTGTACTTATTCCGACATCACTGTTTTTAGCTTTCATGCTGTTAAAATTTTAACAACCGGGGAAGGTGGAATGGCCTTAACCAATAATTCTAATTTAGCAGACAAACTTAAACTTCTGAGAGCTCATGGAATAACCAGAAATCCAATTTTGTTTAAAGATAAAAGCAATGCTAACAACAAATGGTATTATGAACAGCAATTTTTAGGTTATAATTATAGAATTACAGATTTTCAAAGCGCATTAGGTATTTCGCAATTAAAACGAGTTAATAAATTTATTAAAAAGCGAAATTGGATAGCAGATTTTTATAAAAAAAAACTTTGCAAATCATCTGTTATTTTTCAGAAAATACCGGGTAAAATTTTATCTAGCTATCATCTTTTTATTATTCAAGTATCCAAAAAGATAAATAGAGATTTAATTTTTAAAAAAATTTTAAAATTTGGCATAAATTTAAATTTTCATTATATACCGGTATATCATCATCCTTTTTTCAAAAAATTTAATCTTAATAAAAAAGATTTTCCTGTAATGAATAATTTTTTTAAATATTCATTAAGTTTGCCGATGTATTATAGTTTAAAAAAGAATGAACTTAATCTAATAATAAAATTGTTAAAAAAATATCTTAATTAATAAATTGAAAAAAAAAATTATCAAAAAAATATCCTTAGGAACAGCTCAATTTGGTATTAATTACGGTATAAATAAAAAAAAAATAAATTTCAAAGAGATAAAAAAAATAATTAATTATTCAAATAAGATAAAAATTAAAAAAATTGATACAGCAATTGCTTACGGCAAATCTGAAAAAATTTTAGGTTCGTTTTCATTAAAAAATTGGCGCATTACCACTAAGATACCCGCCTACAGAGTTTCGTATGGTGATCCAGAAAAGTGGACAAAAAATCAGATTAATAATTCATTAAATTCATTAAGAGTTAAAAGATTACATGGTGTTTTGTTTCATAACACTAATGATTTGTTTAATAGCAATGGAAAAAAAATTTATAAAGCATTGTTAAACATAAAAAAAAGGGGGTTAATAAAAAAGATAGGCATATCAATTTATGATTTTAAAAATTTAAATAAAATATTAAAAATATTTAAAATTGATATAGTACAAGTTCCCTTTAATATTATTGATAGAAGATTATTAAAAAGTTCTTTATTAGATTTGCAAAAAAGGAATAAAATTGAATTACAAGTTCGTTCTATTTTTTTACAAGGACTTTTATTAAAAAATTTAAAATATAAAAATTTAAAATTTAATCGATTTACTAAAATATGGACAGCTCTTCATAATTGGTTGTATAACAATAAATACAATCTTCTAGACGTTTGTATTAATGATTGTTTAAGATATAATTTTGATTCAATTATTATTGGTTTTGAAAATTTAAATCATTTAAAAAGAATTATAAATTATAAAAAAATAAATAACCTGAGACTGCCGGTAAGTTTTTCATCAAACAAAAATAGTCTTATTAATCCAACTAAGTGGAATTAACTTTGAGTAAAAGTGATAAATTATTAGTACTTACGCCAATACAGGAAACTTTTGGAGAAAAAGAAAATATTATTTTTCTTGGTTCTTGGTGTAATGCGCATTCAAAGAGAGAATTTTTCACGAATAGAAATCATACTTTTCTTAGACATCCATATAATGTCAATAAAAAAAAATTTTTGAGAGATCAAAAATATCTTAAAGTATTAAGACATCGATTATTGGAATCTTTAACAAAAAAATTGAATAATATTCATAAAATTAATTGGTCTGGTTTAGCATTAAATTATAATCAAGATAATTATAATATATTATTAAAATATTATGATAAAATTAATTGGTGTTCTATTTCAGAAAATCCATATGCCATTGATTTAATCGAAAATAATACAAATAAAAATTATGATTATTGGTTTTATTTATCAAGAAATACTAATCCAAAAGCTATCCAAATATTAAATAAAAATATAGAAAATATTAATTGGGTAAATTTATCAAAAAATCCTTGTCCCGAAGCAATGAATATTTTATATAAAAATCAAGATAAAATCGTTTGGAAACATTTATCTGCTAATCCTAATGCCATTAAATTACTCGAAAATAATATTCATAAAATTGATTGGTATCATTTATCATCAAATCCTAACGCCATTCATTTATTAAAAAATAATCTTGATAAAATATCTTGGTATAATTTATCTTCTAATCCTAATGCTATTGATATTCTTAAAGATAATCAAGAATATATAAATTGGTCTTCATTTTCAATTAATCCATCTATATTTGAATATGATTATCAAAATATGAAAAAAAATAATGAAAATATGTATGAAGATTTAATTAAAGAAGTTATGAAACCTTCAAGAATATTTAAAAATATTTCAAATAATTATGATTATTTAGAAATAATGTTTGATGATTAATTTATAAATATATTATAATTAAATGATATCAATTCCCAATTAATCTTTTCCTTATTTTTTTCAAGTAATTCAATCGCACTAGGATTTAAT
>Ga0209400_1003597_pt1 | contig 11258 bp, 9 predicted proteins | sample M_130807_EF_Meta_FD_187313 | JGI IMG/M metagenome (GOLD analysis project Ga0209400, IMG submission 187313) | Freshwater microbial communities from Lake Montjoie, Canada to study carbon cycling - M_130807_EF_MetaG (SPAdes) (version 2) | ecosystem: Environmental > Aquatic > Freshwater > Lake... | reverse complement strand
GGCCAGCTCGCGCAAGGGCGGTGCCACCTGCAACACCACTTTGCCGGTCTCACGGACCGCCGAATAAAAGCTGCCACTCAGCAACTTGCCCAGGTAGCGGTTCAGCGCGCCCACCGGCGGGCTGATGGACATATCGTTGTCGTTGAGGATCACCAGCATGCGCGCCTTGCTGATGCCGGCATTGTTCATGGCCTCGTAAGCCATGCCTGCGGTCATGGAGCCGTCGCCGATGATGGCCACGGCGTGGCGGTCCGAACCCTGGTGCTGGGCCGCCAAGGCCATGCCCAAAGCCGCCGAAATACTGGTGGACGAGTGCGCGGTGCCGAAGGTGTCGAACGCGCTTTCGCAGCGGCGCGGAAAACCGCTCAGGCCGCCCTGCTGGCGCAGGGTCGGCATGCGCTCGCGCCGCCCGGTGAGAATCTTGTGCGCATAGGTCTGGTGGCCCACATCCCAGACCAGCCGGTCTTCGGGGGTGTTGTAAACATAGTGCAATGCCACCGTCAGTTCAACGGTTCCCAAATTGGAACTGAGGTGCCCGCCGGTCCTGGACACGCTGTCCAGCAAAAATGCGCGCAACTGGTCGGCCAGCGCGCGCAGCTGCCCGCGCGGCAGGCGTCGCAAATCAGCGGGCCCGTCAATCGATGCAAGTAAATTTTCCATGCTGTCAATCCTAATTGACACTTATGATGTAAATTACTGTAACAAGAATCTGACGTTCGTCAAGGCGGTTTTTCCCGAAATCGGCTGATTGGTAAAAATATTTCCGGGGCAGCCTTGCCGGCGTCGGCTTTTTGCGTGCATTCCCCAACCCGAGGCCCTGCCCATGTCCCACGCCGCCGCGCACCATGCCCGCGCCATCGTTTTCGTCAGCCCCCAGGTGCTGGAGTTGCGAACGCTGCAGCTCGCCGAGATGGGACCGTCCGATGTCGAGGTCGAAGTCGCTTTCAGCGGCATCAGCACCGGGACCGAGCGCCTGCTCTGGGACGGCACCATGCCAGCTTTTCCCGGCCTGTCCTACCCGCTGGTGCCGGGCTACGAATCCGTTGGCACCGTGGTGCGCCGGGGACCGGACGCGAAACTGGACATCGGTGAGACCGTATTTGTGCCGGGCTCCTACAGCTTCAAGGAGGCGGCCAATGTCTTTGGCGGCTCAGCCGAGCGCCTCATCCTGGCCGACAGCCGCGCCGTGCGCCTGCCTGCGGGCATAGGCGCGCGCGGCGTGCTCTTGGCCCTGGCCGCCACCGCCTACCACGCGATGTCCGGCGGACGCCAGGACCTGCCCTTGGGCGTGCCCGATCTGGTCATAGGCCACGGCGTGATGGGGCGGCTGCTAGCGCGCCTTAGCCTTGCCCTGGATATGCCGCCGCCCACTGTCTGGGAAACGCAAGCCCAGCGGCGCGCAGGCGCATACGGCTATCCCGTGATCCACCCCGACGAAGACAGCCGCAAAAATTACCGCGGCATCTACGACGTCAGCGGCGACGCCGGCTTGCTCAACACCCTGATCGGGCGGCTGCAGCCCGGCGCGGGCGGCGAGGTGGTCTTGGCCGGCTTTTACAAAGAAGATCTGCGCTTTGCCTACGCCCCCGCCTTTATGCGCGAGGCACGCATCCGTATTGCCGCGCAATGGTCGCCGGGCGATCTGGTGGCGGTGAGCGCGCTGGTGCAGCAGGGAAAACTCGATTTGGACGGCCTGATTACGCACACCGAAAGCCCGGACAACGCGCAGGCCGCCTATGCCACCGCGTTTGGCGATCCCAATTGCCTGAAAATGGTGTTGGCTTGGCAAACATGATGTCCGTGTTGCGGCCGCCAGCGGGGAGCTGATATGGAAATGCTGATAGGCGGTTTGGTGCTTTTTCTGGGCGTGCACGCGCTGCGCGTGTGGGGCGAGGGCCTTCGCAGTGCGCTGTTGCTGCGCCTGGGGCCTATGGGTTTCAAGGCTGCCTATTCGCTGGTGTCGCTGGGAGGTTTTTACCTGCTCATCGTCGGTTACGGGCAGGCACGGCTGGAGCCAATTCCCCTGTGGACGCCGCCGCGCGGCATGGCGCATGCCACGCTGGCGCTGATGTGGTTGTCCATGGTGCTTTTGGCAGCCGCAGAGATTCCGCGCAACGCTATCAAAGCCCGCCTGCGCCACCCCATGGTGCTGGGCGTCAAAGTCTGGGCCCTGGCCCATATCCTGGCCAATGGCACGCTGCACGATGTGCTGTTGTTCGGCGGCTTTTTGGTCTGGGCGGTGCTGAGTTTCCGTGCCGCACGCCAGCGCGACCGGGCAGCCCGCGAAGCCGGTGAGCTGGCTGAGAACCTCCCCGTATCCACCGCCGCCACGGTGGGCACCGTGTTGATTGGCACAGCCGCCTGGGCCGCATTCATTCTGGTGGTGCACGCATGGCTGATTGGCGTGGCCCCGATTGCCGGCATGGCGCTCTGACACTCCACGCACTACCGGCACTACCGCACTACCGCCCCCCCGATCACCCGAGAGCACACCTATGGCATTGACTTTTCCTTTTGCCGCCATTGTTGGACAAGAAGAGATGACGCTGGCGATCCAGGTCGTCGCCGTCGACCCCAGCATCGGTGGCGTGTTGGTATTGGGCGACCGGGGCACGGGCAAGTCCACCGCCGTGCGCGCCCTGGCCGATTTGCTGCCGCCTATTCAGGTCGTGCAGGGTTGCCCCTATGGCTGTGACCCGGCGGCCAAAAATCCCTGTGCCCATTGCCAGGCGGCGCGCGCGGCCTCCGGCAAGAAGCTCCCTACCCTGGAGCGCCCGGTCCCGGTGGTCGATCTGCCGCTGGGCGCGACCGAGGACCGCGTAGTCGGTGCGCTCGACCTCGAAAAAGCCCTGACCCAAGGCGTCAAAGAATTTGCCCCCGGCCTGCTGGCGCAGGCCAACCGGGGCTTTTTGTACATCGATGAGGTCAATTTGCTGGAAGACCACCTGGTCGACCTGCTGATCGACGTGGCCGCATCCGGCGAGAACCTGGTCGAGCGCGAAGGCTTGAGCGTACGCCACCCTGCCCGCTTTGTGCTGGTGGGCAGCGGCAACCCCGAGGAGGGCGAGTTGCGCCCGCAGTTGCTGGATCGCTTTGGCCTGTCGGTGGAAGTGCGTACGCCGCAAGACCTGGCTTTGCGCGTGCAGGTGATCAAACGCCGCGATGCTTTCGAGCGCGATCCGGCGGGTTTTCGCGCCGAGTGGGAAGCAGCCAACCAAAAGCTGCGCAAAAACATCCTCAAAGCCCGCAGCGCGCTGGAGCGCCTGGAAGTCGGCGACGACTTGCTGCACCTGTGCGCGGCCTTGTGCCAGAAGCTGGGTACCGACGGGCTGCGTGCCGAACTCACGCTCCTGCGCACCACCCGCGCCATGGCCGCCCTGCGCGGGGCGAAAAAAGTCACCCTGGCGCACCTGCGCGAGATCGCGCCCATGGTGCTGCGCCACCGCTTGCGGCGCAACCCCTTGGACGACACGGGATCGAGCGTGCGGGTGCAGCGCGCCATGGACGAGGTGCTGGGTGGCGATGGGTCCAAGCCGGCGCACGCTGTGGCCGCCCCCCAACCCGGCGCAGCGCGGGGCTGAGGCCCGCCCACTTTCCGCCTACCCGGCATCTGGCGCGTATGACCCAGGACTTTCGCAGCGCCGCACCGCCGGCCGCCGAACCGCTGCAGGACGCGCCGCCGTCGGTCGTGTGGAGCGACGCGCAGCTACTGCTCTTGGCCTTGCAGGTCGACCCGGTGGGTTTGGGTGGGGTGTGGCTGCGCGCCGGGCACGGCCCGGTGCGCGAAGCCTGGCTGGCGCAACTGGCACGCGCCATGGGGCAGCGTCCGCTGGTCAAGGTTCCGCACCACATCGACACCGAGCGCTTACTGGGCGGCACCGATCTGACCCACACCCTGCAAACCGGCAAGCTGCAGTGGCAGGAAGGCGTGCTGGCCCAGGCCCATGGCGGCATCGCCACCTTGGCCATGGCAGAGCGGCTCAGCCCGGCCACGGTCGCGCAGATGCTCTACACGCTGGACCGGGGCCGCATCCGCCAGCACCACGGTGAAGCCGACTGCCGCTTCGGCATCGTGGCGCTGGACGAGTCCGGCGAAGACGAGCCCGGCCTGGCACCCGCCCTGGCTGATCGACTGGGGGTCTGGCTCAGCCTGGACACGGTCAGCCGCTGCGACAGCCTGAACACACTGGAACTGTTGAGCGCCGACGAGCTGGCCCGCACCCAATCCGAACTCCACAAGGTGCAGGCGCAAGACCAGGATGTGGGCGCGCTGTGCCAGGCGGCGCTGGCGCTGGGTATTGACAGCCTGCGCGCACCTTTGCTGGCTTTGCAGGTCGCCCGCGTGCACGCCGCACTGCACCAACGCCACACCCTGGCGCAGGAAGACCTGGCGCTGGCGGCGCGCTGGGTGCTCGCTCCCCGCGCCACCGTGGTACCGCAGCCGGTGCAGGAACCACCGCCAGAGGAAAGCGACAGCCAACCGCCGCCGCCCGAGGCGCCACCACCGGATCAGGCGCAGGACAACGAATCGCCCGCGCCACCGCCGCCCGAAGAACAGGGCGCGTCCGAACAAGCCGAGATGCCAACGGACCAGGAGCTGGTCGAGATGCTGCTTGCCGCAGCTGCTGCGGCGCTGCCGCCGCACCTGCTGGACCGCCTGCTGCTGCAGCGCCAGAGCCCACAAAAAGGCGTGCGCGCCGCGCACAGCGGCAGCAGCGGGCAGGCGCAAAAACACACCATGCGCGGACGCCCATTGAGCCCGCGCGCGGGCAAACCCCATGCCGGTGCACGCCTGCACCTGCTGGCGACCCTGCGCGCCGCCGCCCCCAAACAAACCCTGCGGCGCAAGCCGCAGGGCATGCAAACCCCGGCGCGCAATCGCATCAGCCTGTGGCCTGAGGACTTCCATATCCAACGCTTTGAGCAGCGCAGCCCCTCCTGCCTGATTTTTGCGATTGACGCGTCCGGCTCGGCGGCCTTGGAGCGGCTGGCAGAAGCCAAAGGCGCGGTGGAAATCCTCTTGCAACAGTCCTACGCCCGGCGTGACAGTGTCTGCGTGCTGGCCTTTCGCGGCGCCAAGGCCGAGGTGCTGCTGCCGCCCACGCGCTCGCTGGTACGGGCCAAGCGCGCGCTCGCGGGCTTACCCGGCGGCGGTGGAACGCCCCTGGCCATGGCGCTGCAACTGGGTCTGGAACAGGCCATGCAGGTACAGCGCGCGGGCATGACGCCCAGCCTGGTGGTGCTCAGCGACGGGCGCGCCAATATCGACCTGGCTGGTATGGGCGGACGTGCGCAAGCCGGTGCCGACGCGCTCGCGCTGGCGCAGCGCTGGGCACTGAGCCCCTGGGCCGCGCTGTGGATAGATACTGCGCCCAAACCCGAGCCGCTGGCCCAGGCGCTGGCACGCAGCATGGGCGCGCACTACCTGCCCATGCCCCATGTGCAGGCGCAGCGCATGGCTGCTGCCATGCAAACCCTGCGGGGGGCTTGAGCCGTGTGGGACCGCTGGTACCCGCCGGTGCAAGCCACTGACCTGGGGCCGGACTGGCCCCACATGGACCGCAGCCGCTTTGTGCAGACGCCGGGCGTGCGCTGGCATGTGCAAATCACCGGCAGAGGGCCGGTGCTCTTGCTGCTGCATGGTGCGGGTGCATCCACCCATAGCTGGCGCGATCTGCTGGAACCTTTGGGCGCGCATTTCACCGTGGTCTGCCCTGATCTGCCCGGCCACGCGCTCAGCCACATCGCCAGCGGCTGGCGCCCGGGGCTGCGCGAAATGGCGCTGGCGCTGAACGATTTGCTGGACGCGCTAGGCCTCATGCCACACGTGGTCGTGGGCCATTCCGCCGGTGGCGCAGTGGCCGCGCAATGGGTGCTGGACCGGCAAAGTGCTGAGGCCCCGCACAGCCCCGCGCTGATCGGCTTGAACCCGGCCTGGCTGCCCATCCCCGGTATGGCGAGCTGGATGTTCCCGGCGGCGGCCAAATTGCTGGCGCTCAATCCGATGTCCGCGCTATGGATTGCGCGCCACGGAGCCCGTCCGGGTGTGGTGCAAAAGCTCGTGGATGAGACCGGCTCGCGGCTGGGCGCGCAAGGCGTGGATTACTACGGCCGGCTGATCCGGCAGGCAAGCCATGTGCGCGGCGTGCTGGCCATGATGGCGGCATGGGAGATGGGCGCATTGGGTCGGCGTATGCCCGGCTTGCGCGGCCCGGTCTTTTTGCATTTGGGCGGGCGCGACACCACGGTGCCGACCAGTTGGTCGGGCCGCACCTACGCGGTGCTGCCACAGGCACAGGGCATCACTGCACCGGAACTGGGCCATCTGGCACACGAGGAAGCGCCGCTTGCCGTGGCACAGCACATTTGCGCGTGGGCCGAAGCCAGCCAGGTGCTCAAGAGCCAAGCGCGCCAATAGGGGCAGCGCGCCCTCAGGCCCCGCTTTCCACGCGGGCTCCGCAGCGCGGCATCAGGCCCGCGCCATGCCAAACAGGTGCGCGAGGTCTTTGAAAAAGATGCGGATATGGGCCATGGGTTTGCGCCGCACCAGCTCTTTGTTCATGTAAGCCTCGAAGGTGAGCTGCTGCACATCCTTGTCTTCGCAAATTTTCACAAAGCGCTCGCGCCGCTTGTCGTTTTGGTACCAGAAGTACTGCAGGATGCCCAGCACCCAGAACACCTTGCCGTGCAGGCGCATGAACTGTTTGCGGGCCTGTTTGAGCAGGGCCGGGTTGTTGTTGAGAATCGCCTGGTTCACCGCCTGCGCGGCAACGCGGCCACCGAACATGGCGTAGTAAATGCCTTCGCCGGACGCGGGCGCCACCACGCCGGCAGCATCGCCGGCCAGCACCACGTTGCGGCCGTTTTCCCAGCGCGGCAGCGGCTTGAGCGGAATCGGCGCGCCTTCGCGGCGCAGTGTTTCCAGGTGGCTCAGGCCACCGAGTTCCCGCAAGCGTCCCACAGCCGAACGCAAGGAGTAGCCCTTGTCGGCGCTGCCGGTGCCAATGCTCATGGTGTCGCCGTGGGGGAAGACCCAGCCGTAAAAGTCGGGGGACAAGACGCCGTTGTAGTACACGTCGCAGCGGTCCGGGTCGTGGCCGGCCTCGCCCTGCGGGGCTTTGACGATCTCGTGGTAAGCGAACACGTACTTGGTTTTTTCGTAGCCTTCAATGGTCTGGCGCGCCACCTCGGATTTGGCACCGTCGGCACCAATCACATAGCGCGCGCGCACGCTGGTCGGTACGTGATCCCCGTTCTTGCCACTGGGCGTGTAATGTACGCGCGCCACGCCGTCACCGTCTTCGGTGATCTTGTCAAACACGGCGCGGCAGCGCTGCGCGCCATTGGCCTGCGCGCGTTCGCGCAGCCATTCGTCGAACGCGTCGCGGTTGACCATGCCGACAAAACCGTTGTCGATGGGGATATCGACTTTTTTGTCGGTCGGTGAAATCATGCGCGCGCAACGCGCCTTGGCCACCAGCAAGTGGTCAGGAATATGAAAGTCCTTGATCAGGCGCGGCGGAATAGCGCCGCCGCAAGGCTTGGTCCGGCCTTGGCGATCCAGCAGCAGCACGCTGCGGCCTTCACGCGCCAGGTCATCGGCAGCGGTTGCGCCAGCGGGACCACCGCCGACAACGACGACGTCATATTCTTGGGTTTGCATGGTTTGGCTCCTTGCCAGAAATGAAGGGAGAACAACGGACAAAACGATTTCCAATCCGGGGCCTGGTGGCGGTGACTGCGTTCATGTGACCGCCCCGCCCGCGATGCCGTAACCCAGACGCAAGGCCCAGGCACTGACCATCATTCCAGTGACATACAAGGGCACGCCAAAAGCGCTGACTGAGAGCGCTCTTTCGACCGGCGATGCGATAAAGCGGCGCATCAGCGGCCACTGCGCCAGCATGAGCGCGGCCACGGCCAGCGCGTGCCAGGTTGCACCCCAATGCAGCAGCAACCAGGCCACGCAAGCCTGCGGCACCAGCATCACCCAGCAGGCGGCCTTGGCCGCGCCGACTAGGCCGAGTTGCACGGGCAATGAGCGCACGCCCATTTGCAAATCGCCCTGCACGGCCTTGAAATCATTGAGGGTCATGATGCCGTGCGCGCCCACGCTGTAGAGCAAAGCCAGCACCACGATGGACGGCGCGGGCATCACACCGCCGACCATCACCGCCGCGCCGGTGATCCAGGCCAGGCCCTCGTAACTCAGCGCACAGGCCGCATTGCCCAACCAGCCGTCGTTCTTCAAACGCAGCGGCGGCGCGCTGTAGGCCCAGGACAAAAGCAGCGCCAGCGCGCAGGCATAAAAACCCCATTGCCCCAGCGCCTGCGCCCACACCAGCGACAGCAGGGTCCAGATGATTGCGATGTAAAGACCCCAGCGCCCGGGCATGCGACCGGAGGGGATAGGCCGCTGCGGCTCGTTGATGGCGTCGACGTGGCGGTCAAACCAGTCGTTCACCGCCTGGCTGCTGGCGCATACCAGGGGCCCGGTAAGCACCAGCCCGGCCAGTACCACCGGCCATTGGGCTGCCAAGGGCTGACCCGAGGAAACCGCGCCGCAGGCAAAAGCCCACACCGGCGGAAACCAGGTAACGGGTTTGAGCAGCTCTGCAACCGTGGACAGCTTGGGGTATTCCATGCAAAGAGTTTTGCATGACACTTTGATATGTCAATAGGGGTTGACACTTAATTGCGACAATTTTGTCGTCGCCAGGGGCTGCCGGCCCCCTTGGGGCTAAGCCCCGGCCGCCTCAGTCGGTCTCGCCCTCTGACACCATGCCGTGGCGGCGCAGCTTCACATACAGACTTTGACGGGACAAACCGAGCATTTCAGCGGCAGACGCCCGGTTGTTGTGGGTCAAATCCAGCGCCGACTTGATACACATGCGCTCAATCATGTCGACCGTCTCGCCCACGATGTCTTTCATCGGCAATCGCCCGACCAAGCGTGCGAGCTGGGCCACCGAGTCCGACATGCCCGAGCTCTCCCGCACCTCCGGCAGCTGCCGGCGCGTCATGTCGCGCACATAAAAAGCGTAGGAAACCTCGCCCTCCGGCGAACCCAGCGTCAGGGCGGCAATCTCGACGGCCACGCCCACGCCACTGAAACCCAGCAAATTGGTGGCGAATTCTTTAACCGCCGTCTGCTGGCGCAAATTGGTATTGAGCACGCCCCAATCGATGCCGCCGCGCACAAACCACTGCTCCAGCGCCTGCCCCAGCAGTTGCGAGCTGGCGGTGGCACCGACGATGGCCATGAATTCGGCGTTCACCGCCTTGATGTGGCCGCTGCGGTCGGTCAGAACCAGTCCGTCGGGCGCGCGCTCCATGGCCTGGGACATCAGCGCCGAGAGGCCTTGCGGGCACTGTTCTTTGGCCGGCTCCTGGGGCAATAGGCGCAGCAAAAACTGGGCGCCGCTTTCCTGGCGGAATACGGTCGCCGTCACGGTGCAATCGGCCAAAGCGCCGACAAAGCGGGCCTTGCGCATCTCCACCCGGCCGGTGGCATAGGCCATGCGCAGCAGCGCTTGCACCTCTTCGCGGTAGGCGGGCTCGAAGGCCTCGATCACCTCGCGCCCGACCAGGCGCTTGGTGGCGTCTTTGAGTAAAGCCTGGGCGCTGAGGTTGACCTCGGTCACCCGCAGCGAGTTGGAATCCACCAGCATCACGGCTTCGACCGAGGTGTCAAACAGGATGCGGTAACGGGTCTCGATGTGGCGCAAGCGCAAGTAGTCGCGCTCCATGGCCTGCTGGGTTTCCACCAGGCGGCGCTGCAAAACCGCCAAGGCCTCCATGTCCCGACCCAGCGCCAGAAATCGGCCATCCGACTCGAAACGCACCAGCGCGTATTGCATGGGTACGTCAATTCCCTGGGGCGAGGGGTGGTTGACGTGACGCCAGCGCAAATCGGAACCGTCGGCTCCCGCCTTCAGCATTTCCAGCACCTTGGGGCGGCTGTCCAGGGACACCGTGTCTACCCAGGCCTGGCCGATCCAGTTGTGGCAGCCCAGACTGGCCAGATCGTCCTTCTTGACGGAAACATCCTGCACGACCCCGTTTTTGTCGATAACCAAAGCCACGTCCGATGTGACGCCGATGAGCGACGCCAGGGTGTGGGCTTCAATGGAGGGGAGTTTCATAGATCCAATTTCGATTCAATACGTCAGCTGCAATAAATAGTGGTTTATTGTTATTTTTATTATAAGGGTTGTGTCAGATAAAACATGCACTTATATCTATTGGTAATTAGACAGTTCAGGGCTTCTGACCGGACGCCATCAAATTCCCAGCGCCACCCAGCGGTCGGCCAGGGCGACCGCCTCGTCGGCCGACGAAGCCGAAAAATCCGCCCCCAATGCCCGCACCAGTTCGGGGCGCTGCTGAAGCAGCGGCCCGCCCAACATCACTTTGATACCCGGATTGGCGCTGGCGCTGCGCAGCCGGGGAAGCGCTGCCTGCAGCGCTGGCAACTGCGCCTCTATGGCAAGGCCAAGGCCTACCACGTCAAACCAGTCCGAAGCGATGGAGTCGACCCATTCGGCGGGCTCCAGGCTCTGGGCCACCTGTACAGCCCAGCCTCCCAGGCGGAAAAACTCGGCCGCCATCAGGCTGCCCAGGGTGTGCTGGCAACCCGGATTGACCTGTAACAGGCGCTTGGGCGCACCGCTGAACGGGCGGGCATTGAGCAAAAACTCGGGGCTCAGCTCGCAAACCGCCACTTGCAGGCGGGCCACGGCGACCGAAACGCTGGCAAAGTCCATGCGGTCGGCTTCCCACCAGGAGCCGGTCAAGCACGCCGCCGGCCCGATGCCCTGCAGGTAAATATCCGGCCAACTGCGGCCCTGGTAATGCCAGGCCCGCAGCAGCGCCATGGTCTCCGTCTGGCTGCGCACCGCCGCATGCGCCAACTCGGCGCAAGCGGCGGTCCCCAGCGCCGGAACCGCACGTTCCCGCCCCGGATGGTCGCCGGAATACGCATCCGCCACCAGGCGCAAACGCCCCGGCCCGCCTATGAGACGTTGAATGGGCGCAATGTCCATCAAGAAACGGGGGAGTCGTTTTACCGCCGCGTCCAACATACCAGCTTCCTTTTGATCTTCAATTTCGGATGCAAAAGTGTGGTTTGACGCCGTCCGCTTGTAATCATGGAAAACCCTAGTTTTGTATTAAAAAAAATACGTCAATTTAGGTTGACACTGGTTTATAGTGGTTGCAATTCAAGACGCCTCCCCGCTCCGCCTAGCGCCTGTTTG
>Ga0209400_1003592_pt1 | contig 11268 bp, 10 predicted proteins | sample M_130807_EF_Meta_FD_187313 | JGI IMG/M metagenome (GOLD analysis project Ga0209400, IMG submission 187313) | Freshwater microbial communities from Lake Montjoie, Canada to study carbon cycling - M_130807_EF_MetaG (SPAdes) (version 2) | ecosystem: Environmental > Aquatic > Freshwater > Lake... | reverse complement strand
TTGGTTACGCTCGTTGAACATCGCTTTTACACGACCATAAAACTGGCCTGATAAAATCAAATCTCCCTGACGTAAGGTTCCGTTTTGTACAAGTATGGTAGCCACAAAACCACGACCTTTATCTAAAGAGGCCTCGATAATGGTACCTGTTCCTTCTCTATTTGGATTGGCTTTTAAATCTAAAATTTCAGATTCTAATAATACCTTCTCTAATAAAGCATCTACGTTCAATCCTTGCTTTGCAGACAATTCTTGGTTTTGGAATTTACCACCCCAAGCTTCTACTAAAATATTCATTTGAGACAACTGCTCGTATATTTTTTGCGGTTGTGCACCATCTTTATCAATTTTATTCACTGCAAAAATCATTGGTACATTCGCCGCTTGAGAGTGACTAATGGCCTCTTTTGTTTGAGGCATCACCGCATCGTCTGCGGCCACTACAATAATTGCAATATCCGTTACTTTAGCACCACGGGCACGCATCGCTGTAAAGGCTTCGTGACCTGGTGTATCCAAGAAAGTAATGGCTTTACCATTTGGCAAAGTCACTTCGTATGCACCAATATGTTGCGTGATACCACCGGCCTCACCTGCAACCACATTTGCGTTACGGATATAATCCAATAAAGATGTTTTACCGTGATCCACGTGACCCATGATAGTTACAATTGGGGGACGCTCTACTAAATTTGCTTGATCTTCTGCTTCTTCTTCCTCATCCATTTCTACTACATCTTCTAATCCAACAAATTCAACTTCGAATCCAAATTCACTGGCAACCAATTCAATCACCTCCGCATCTAAACGTTGGTTGATTGAAACCATGATACCCAAGTTCATACACTTGCTAATGATATCTGCAAAGCTTACATCCATCAAGCTTGACAACTCACTCACAGTTACGAATTCTGTTACCTGTAATTTATTATCTTCTCTTTGTTCGTTATTTTCATTTTCAGCAGCTTCTTCTCTTCTTTGACGACGATACTTAGATTTCATGCTTTTACCACGACCACCTTGGCCTGATAATTTGGCTTGTGTTTCCTTGATCTTATCTTGAATTGCTTTCTGATCGATTTCTTTTTGCTCAGCCGTTTGTGGCATATTTCTTCCGCGTGCACCACCACCTTGGCCTGGACGTGTTCCATTATTAGGACGATTGCCTTGGTAGCCACCACCTTGTCCACCTTGTGGACGATTGCCTTGGTAACCACCACCTTGTCCACCTTGTGGACGATTGCCTTGGTAACCACCACCTTGTCCACCTTGTGGACGATTGCCTTGGTAACCACCACCACCTTGAGTTGGTCCACCTTGTCCTGTTTGACCAGGTTGATTTGGTCTACCTTGAACTGGGATACGCTTACGAACACGTTTTTCTTCCTGGGTTAAAGGTTTTGGTCTAGTATCGCTATTGGTCGGTAAATCAATCTTACCTAAAATTGTTGGTCCTGTTAATTTATCAGCTTGGATATTTGTAATGGCCCCATGTACATTTTCTGGAGCGATTGAATGGTCTACTGGTGGCGCTTTTGGAGCTGGTTCTTTTTTAGCAGCTGCTTTTGGAGCACTTGCTTTAGGCGCTGCTGCTTTTGGCGCTGCAGGTTCTTCTGTTTTAGTGGACGACTTTTTTGGTCTTGTAGACGAGTCAATTAAAGAAAGATCAATCTTATTCACCACTTTTGGAGCTTCCAGTTCGGAGTCTGCTGCTTTCGCCTTCGCAGGCGCTGCTTTCGCAGGAGCCTCTGTTGGAACCGCTGCTGGAGCTGGCTCTGCAACTGGTGCTGCAGCTTTTGGTGTTTCCACAACTGGAGTTTCAGCAACAACTGCTTTTTTTGCTGGAGCAATTTCTTCCTCCACTTTTTTGCCTTTGTCTGCTATTGCATTTTTCGGTAATTCCACATGGTCTGCCTTATTCTTGGCAACCTTGTCGCTTTGGAATTCAGCCTGCAAAGCATAATACTGACTTTCAGTTAATTTGGCCGTTGGCTTAAGGTCATCCTTAGGAAAACCTTTTGTACTAAGGAATTCAATCAAGGTATCTTGACCGATGTTGAATTCTTTAGCAGCTGCTAACAGTCTTGGTAGTTTCAATTCTGACATTTGAATGTTTTTTGTCCCTTTTTTTTGAACAGAGACGCGTTCCTTTTACAAATATACTTCTATTTAAAGGTTATTCACCTTTAGCAAACTCTTCTGTCAAGATGCGGCGAACTTCCGCAATCGTCTCCACTTCTAAGTCAGTTCTTTTTTCTAATTCTTCTGCGCTTAATTTCAATACACTTCTTCCTGTATCACAACCAACACGCTTAAACTCATCGATGATCCATGCTTCAATCTCATCGCTAAATTCATCTAAATCAATATCAAACTCATCTACAATTTCTTCATCTTCACGATACACATCTAATTCATAGCCTGTTAATTCAGAAGCCAATTTGATGTTCACACCACGACGGCCAATGGCTAAAGAAACTTGATCTGATTGTAAGTATACTTCTGCACGCTTAGTTTCAGCATCAATATTCATATAGCTAATTTTTGATGGCGTCAATGAACGTTGAATCAATAATTGTGTATTCGTTGTAAAATTAATGACATCAATATTTTCATTCTTTAACTCTCTCACAATACCATGAATACGAGAACCTTTCATACCCACACAAGCGCCCACTGGATCGATACGATCATCGAATGATTCAACTGCTACTTTAGCACGCTCACCTGGCTCACGCACAATTTTCTTAATGGTGATTAAGCCATCGAAAATTTCTGGTACTTCAATTTCTAATAATTTAGCTAAGAATAATGGGCTTGTTCTAGATAAGATAATCACAGGTGAATTATTTTTCATATCCACTCTAGCAATCACCGCTCTAATAGTTTCTCCCTTCTTGAAAAAATCCTGAGGGATTTGTTCTGTTTTTGGAAGGATTAACTCGTTGCCTTCTTCATCTAATAACAATACTTCTTTCTTCCAAACCTGATAAATTTCAGCATTGATGATTTCACCAATTCTATCAGAATATTTTTTTACTAAAACGTTTTTCTTTAAATCATTGATACGAGAAGCCAATGTTTGCTTTGCAGCCAAGATAGCACGACGCCCAAAATCATAAATATTCACTTCTTCTAATAATTCCTCACCTATCTCAAAGTCAGGCTCTATCTTGATTGCGTCAGAGTAAGAAACTTCAGCTAAAGGATTATCTACATCATCATCAGGTCTGATTTCACGACGGCGAATGATTTCCAAGTCACCTTTTTCTGCATTCACAATTACGTCGAAGTTTTCATCGCTACCATATTTTTTTCTCAATAAGGTTTTGAATACATCTTCTACTACTTTCATCATCGTAGGACGATCTATATTTTCAGCGTCTTTAAACTCCGCGAAAGCTTCAATTAAATTTATACTTGCCATAACATCATTTTTTTATCAAGCGATCTTGCTTGAGATTGGTTAAAATTGAATTTGTACTATAGTTGATTTTATATTATCAAATGGAATAAGCATGGATTCTTGGGTTGCTTTTTTCCCCTTCCCTGCTGTCCACTCTATTAAAATAGCCTTGTCAGTTACTTCTTTCATTACGCCCGTAAAAACAGTTTCGTCGTTTAATATCACTTCTACGGTACGTCCAATATTTTTTACATATTGTCTGTTTAAAATCAAAGGCTCCTCCACGCCAGGTGAAGAAACTTCCAAAGCAAAATCACCTTCAGGAAACCATGCTGCTTCCTCGATCGCCTTATACAATCTCCTATTAAAAGAAGTGCATTGCTTGATAGGCAAACCTTGGTCGCCATCAATATAGACTCTTATTATATGTCCAGGCTTTACTTTGATATGTACCAAAAAATAGCTTGGATCCTCTTGTAAAAAAGGCTCTAATAAGGTGTGAATCCTGTCTTTTAATTCGTTTACTTCCATACTTAAAAAAGAAGAAGGGAACGATTTCGTTCCCTTCATTTCTCTGCATATTCTAGACCAAAGGTAATAAAAGAGGATGAATTCACCCAATTTTATTCAATCTCATCGTATTTTTGTGGTATGACCAAGCTATTGATTTACGGATTTCTGATTTATCTATTGTACAAATTGGTATTTAATGTGGTCCTTCCCGTGCGTAAAGGGGTCAAGACTGTTCGCCAAAATATGGAAGAAATGCAGCGAAAAATGGCCGAAGCACAAGGACAAAACGCCAATTACACGGGATTTACAAGCCAAAATACTCCAAAAGAGGCACCAAAAGCAGGCCCAAAAGTAACTAAGGACCCAGTTAAAAAAGATGCTGATTACATTGATTTTGAGGAACTTAAGTAAATTTTTGTCCTTATGGGCCCATTGAACCTATTTAGGCCCTTTATTTAATCTCAAGGAGGTCTATTAACCTAAAAGCTTAGGTAATTCCGTTTCAATGAACATACCTGGTTGTAAATACAATACTTGTAAACCCACAGAAGCAGCCCCCAACACATTGGGCGCATTGTCATCAATGAACAAGGTTTCAGCAGCAATTAATCCTTCCTGATCCAATATATATTGAAAAGAGGCAGGATCAGGTTTGCGCATCCCCATTTTATGAGAATAATAAGGGGTTTTAAAAAGCGCCTCAAAATTGCCACCTATTTCACGTTCAAACTGAGGAAGCACATAATTGCAATGAATTTGATTGGTGTTGGAATATAAAAACATTGGAAATGCATGTTGATGTGCTTTGATCCAGTCCATACTCTCTTTTCTAAATCCAATGAGTAAGGAATTCCAAGCGGATATAATTTGATGATGACTCAGTGATAAATTATACAATTGATTGAAACCTTCGCAAAATGCAGTCTCGCTAATTAAGCCTTTTTCTATAGAATAAAAAAGTGGATCACATTGATTGAGTGTAAAATGGTTTTGAAAATTAGGGATACCTAACTGGTCAAATTCATTGTACATTTTTGTAAAGTCAATGTCATACAACACATTGCCAAGATCAAAGATGATGTTTTTAACTGGAGTCATAATTAGATATAAGGAATAATAGTAAGGTACATTGATACTTTTTACATACAAATATACAAAGACTTAGATGGAAGATCTATATACAAATTGTATATTTGATACATGCAACAACATCTCGCTCATATTGCTGTAGTGGTTCGTGATTACGATGAAGCCATTCACTATTATACAACCGTACTTGGATTTAAATTAATCGAAGACACTGTATTATCTGAAACCAAAAGATGGGTGATGGTACAACCAACTGGGGCCAATAATGGTTGTATGTTATTATTAGCAAAAGCAGCTACTCCAGAACAAGAAAAAAGTATTGGTTACCAAACAGGAGGACGTGTATTTTTATTTTTATACACCGATGATTTTTATCGTGATTTTGAAAATTATAGTGCTAAAGGTGTTGAATTCACCATCCCTCCACATGTCGAAGCTTATGGAACAGTCGCTGTCTTTAAAGATTTTTATGGGAATCTTTGGGACTTGATTGAGCCTGCATAGCTGCTGCCATATGCTTGCAAGCAGCATCCCCTTTGTTTAATTCATTTTGAATATTTGCATGAGAAGCTTCATCCCTGTTTTGACTTAGTTTAAACACATGCTTTAATTGATCTACCACAATTTCAAAAGAAACAATGGCCTTCATATTTTGATGCATGTACATTGGATCTAAATTTTTTACTTGAGAAGGCGCTTCGGGATCTATTTCAAATTTTTGGGTCAAGGCAACCAATACATTATGAAGATGCTGTTCGTCCTGCATTTCTAATTTGCCAATCGCATGCACTGTTTGGTAATTCCAAGTGCTCGCTTGTCCTTGATTAGCATACCAACTAGCACTTACAAAAGCAGAGGGTGCCGAAAAAATAACCAACACATTTTTATTGACTTCAAAAGCATTGCTATGATCTTGCTTACGCATAATATGTCCACTGATTGTAACAATATCATTTTGAACTTGAATCAACACAGGGATATGCGTCGCAACTGGCAAGCCATTAGCATCTACGCCACAAATAGTTACAAAAGGATTTGCCTGCATAAAGTCAATCACTTGTTGGTGATTGCTTGCTTTAAAATGCGGAATATTATACATAGTTAAAATGTTGAGTAGTGAAATTAGATTGAAATAATTTATAATTGAATTATTAAAAAATTGATTTTAAAAGTATACATTTTATAAAGGGAATGCAGTAGTTGTTTTAATCTCGTCCATCACAAACAAACTATTGATATGCGCCACCATTGGGAGCACTGCTAGTTTTTCTTGGTAAAATTGATTGTAGGTTTCTACATCTTTACTAACCACTTTTAAATAATAATCAAAACTACCAGACACCAAACTACAAGAAATGATTTCGTCAAATTGTAAAATGATTTGTTCAAACTCCGCGAAATTATTTTTTGTTTGTTTGTCTAATGTGACATGACAAAATACGACCATGCCTAAATCAATTTTTTTTCGATTGATTAAAGCCACATAATTAGCAATCACGCCATCCGCCTCCATTCTTTTTATACGGTCATGGGTAGGACTGACTGAAAGATTGATTTCCACACTGATGTCTTTCAAAGTGGCCAATGCATTTTTTTGCAAAATGCCTAAAATGGCCAAATCGGTTGGGTCTAAGTTCATAAATTACAATTTGATAAGCGTAAGAATTTCGGTGAAAACACAAATTCTAGCTCAAATTTACTGCTAATTTCTAATTATTGTTATTTTTAAAGAATTTTTTACTGTATTTATTCATTTAATTAATAATATTTCCTTTTTACAGAACTTTATACAGAAATAAAACTAATACTATGATTATTGGCGTACCTAAAGAAATTAAGATCCAGGAGTACCGTGTAGGCTTGACTCCTGAAGGTGTGGATGCATTGTCAAGACAAGGCCATACTGTTTATGTTGAAACCAACGCTGGTGCTGGATCAGGATTTTCTGACGAAGCTTATGTAGCCGTAGGTGCTCAAATTTTACCTACTGCCGCAGAAGTGTATGCCATTGCAGAAATGATTGTGAAAGTAAAAGAGCCTTTGGCTGCTGAATATGGATTGATCAAGTCTGGTCAAATTCTATTCACTTATTTCCATTTTGCTGCTTCTAAGGAATTAACTGAGGCGATGATGAAAACGCATGCAGTTTGTATTGCCTACGAAACAGTAGAATTGCCTGATGGCTCATTGCCATTGTTAGTTCCAATGTCAGAAGTAGCAGGAAGAATGGCGATCAATGTTGGTGCATATTATTTAGGTAAACCATTTGGTGGCAAAGGAAAATTATTAGGCGGTGTGCCAGGTGTGAAGCCAGCAGAAGTCTTGGTGATTGGTGGTGGTATTGTGGGAACACAAGCTGCTAAAATGGCTGCAGGATTAGGTGCACATGTAACGATTATGGATACCAACCTAGCTAGATTAAGATATTTATCAGATGTGATGCCAGCAAATGTCATCACGCAATATTCTACTTTATTAGCGATCAAAGAAAAATTACCTACCGTTGATTTATTAGTTGGTGCAGTTTTATTACATGGCGCAAAAGCACCACACTTAGTAAAGCAAGCCGATTTAAAATTAATGGAAGCAGGATCTGTGATTGTTGACGTAGCAGTAGATCAAGGTGGATGTATTGAAACTTGCAAGCCTACTACACACGAAAATCCAGTATTCACTATAGATGGTATCACACACTATTGCGTAGCGAATATGCCAGGAGCTGTGCCTCAAACTAGCACAAGAGCTTTAACACAAGCTACTTTACCTTATGCGCTTGCGATTGCAAACAAAGGATGGGAAATTGCATGTGCCGAAAATCAAGCTTTAGCAAAAGGGTTGAACATTAGAGCTGGTAAGATTTTACACAAGGGTGTATCTGAAGCTTTTAACGGATAAGATTCACTTGGAGATAATGATTGAAAGCCTGGTCCTTATTGGACTGGGCTTTTTTAATTATTCTTTGCCCCGTTATCAATCCAACATAGAATAGCAGTTTTATCCGCTACCGATAAAGTTTTGCCCCTAGGCATTCTGCCTGATGAAACAGAGGCTCTAATTTGACTAGCATTATCATGTACAACTTGAAAGTTATTCAATGGAGCCGCATTATTTTCGTCATGGCAACAAAAAGAAAAAAATAAGCAATGCACATGAGGGGATTTTATTTTCATAAGGATTTTTAGGGGATAAAAAAAGCGTCCCGTTTTTGCGGGACGCTTTTGTATGATCAACAATTTTTAAATACAATGACTATTTCCAAGATGTCCAACCTTTCCACCATGTTTGGTTTGTTCCAAATGCTGCAACAGCACCTCTAAATGTAACTTTCTCAAAGAAAGGATCTTGTAATTTAGAATCTGTGAATGAGCCATTCTTAGTGAAATTCACATGATCCCAAATTCCTAATGTACCCCAAGATGATGTAAATGCATCTGTGCTTGGAGTTGCAGGAGTAGTTGAAGGAGTTGAGTTATTAGCGTAAGGTGTGAAGTCTGGGTTTGCGTAGTTAAATGGTTGAATTAATTTTAATCTATCTGCAGATGCATTTGTTAAAATGGTATTACCATAGAATGGATTTGAGAACCAAGTCAACAAACTAGCAGCTGAAGCACCAGTTGGTGTACCACTTGCAGTGTAAGTAATATTTGAAGTATTACCAGCCAATGTTACGTTTTTCATTCTAATTGTACTATCGTCGATATTTTTATCAACAGCAGTTCCAGTAGAGGCATCAAACTGAATAGCAACTGGCCATCCAGCAATAATAGAATTCATGATAGAAATACCAGTGTTTCTTCTGATATGAGCTCCAGCTCTATATAAACTATTACCCTTATTATCTAATGTAGCTCTTGGTCCAATGGCAGTCATGTTAGAGAAAACAGCAGATGTTTTTGGAGACTTAGTAGATCCACTACCATCATTATCAGATTCAAATGCTTCTGAAGTAGAGATATCCGCAATTGCTGAGTCTCTTAATGCGATACCAAATTGTACATTACCAGAATAACCAAAATCTGTATCAAAATCATCATCTTGTGTTTTGTATGCAATCAAATACTTACAGTTTACTGTACCACCAAACCACTCAAATGCATCATCTTTTGCATAAGTTACTTGAATATGGTCAATAGTTGTACCACGACCTACTCCAGCCATTGTTAAGCTATTCAATTCATTATCAGGTAAATATGCATATCCTGCATACTCAATTCTTAAATATTGTAATATACCAGAGTTATCTGCATCATTTCCTGTAGGGAAAGCTGGATCACCAGAACCTGCTAAACCATAACCTACTTCTGCATCATTTACGCCACCCTCTACTGAAGTTAAGCCATTATAAGTTGTTCCTTTCCAAGGTAAAGATTGGTTTACAGTTGCAGTACCTAATAATACGATACCTCCCCAGTCACCAGATTGTGGATTTGGAGCAGAAGAAGTAAATACAATTGGAGAAGTTTCAGTACCTATTGCTACTAACTTACCACCACGTGCAACAATCAAAGCTGCAACGCTAGCACCAGATTTAGCTTGTACTTTAGTACCTGCTTGAATTGTTAAAGTAATTCCTTTAGGAACATAAACTTTACCAGAAAGATAGTTTATATCTTTTGCGTATAAAGTTGTGTCTTTTGTTAATACACCAGATAAAGTGATGGTATTCACTACCACACCTACAGGTGCAACTTCCTTCGTTGTTGTAACTACGAAGATTTCTTTTTCGCCGTCTGTTTCGATCTTTCTACAACCAGTAATGGCTAAAAAAGCGAGAGATAAAATAAATAATTGTTTCATTGTTGTTGTATTTAAAAAAAGTGTTTAATTGTATATTATAAAGAGTAGTTAAGTGTTACGCCGAAAGTGGTACCAAATTTTCTAGAGAAACGAACACCATCTTTTGATTTGTCGTAATCAGTATTGCTGTTATTATTTTGATAGAAAATTTGTCTTTGATTTAAGATATCAGAAACAGTAAATTTAATTTCAGCTTTATTAGCTGCAAACTTTTTACTGATTTGAAAATCCACTAATGCTCTTGGATTTTCAAATACATCAGGAGATCCAGCTCCAAATGCATCACCAACTAAATAAATTCTTTTACCAACTTGATTAAACAAGGCTGTCATATTGAACCCTTTTTCAACCACATCGTATAACAAACCTGCATTGATCAAATAAGGAGATTGACCTTGTAAAGACCTGCTTATTTTTAAAGCAGCGTCATCAATTTTTGAGTTGATATAAGAACCGTTTGCTTGTAAAGTAAATCTAGTAGATAATTTTTTACGACCTTCTACTTCAAAACCAAATGCAGTTGCTTTTGCTACATTTTGATAAGTGAATAAACTTGATCCACCAGAACCTTCGAAGTAAATACTCTCTATTGGATTTTCAAAGTTTTTATAGAATACACCCACTGTAAACATTTCTCCAGCAGATGGATACAACTCATATCTTAAGTCAAAATTGGTAATTTTTGTTCTTTTTAAATTTGGCTCTCCAGATACAGAAGCGTTTAATTCAAAATCATAAATTGTTAATTTAGACAACTCTCTTAATTCTGGACGTATTACGGTTTGAGAACCAGTCAATCTTAAGTTTGATTTTTGGGCTAATTTAATTGTAGCATTCACACCTGGTAAGAAGTCAGTCACTTTTGAATAAGTATGACGATCATCCCATTTCTTTACTGAACCTACTAATTGATCAAAATTCTCAACTCTCAATCCCCATACCACTCTTAAACCATCTGATAATTTATTATCAAATTGCAAGAAACCAGCATTCAATATAGTATTAGCCATATATCTGAAGTTTCTATTTTGAATTGAGTTGAAAGCAAATTTATTGTCTGTACCATTTCCAAAATTTTGAGGTACAAAAGCAGAAGCAGCATCTAAACCTCTTAATTCAGCGTTATCTCTTGGTAAGTAAACTGCAAATAATTGTGCATCATATAAACGATCCTTTATTTGCAACATATAACCTGTCTTGATGGTTTGTTGTTTTACTTTTAAAGTCAAATCGCCACCAGCAGTATAGATATAATCTGATAAAGATTGGAAAACACGGCTTCCAGATTGTTGAGATAAGGTATTTGAAATATTCAATACATAAGGATCAGTTCCAGCTACACTCTTAGTATACATAATTCTTCTTTGATCTGGGCTATAGCTATCTAGGATATTGAAAGCACCAAACCAATTGAATTTAAGTTTTTGAGATAAGCTATGCTCTCCATTTAATTGATTCGTGAA
>Ga0209400_1003590_pt1 | contig 11272 bp, 7 predicted proteins | sample M_130807_EF_Meta_FD_187313 | JGI IMG/M metagenome (GOLD analysis project Ga0209400, IMG submission 187313) | Freshwater microbial communities from Lake Montjoie, Canada to study carbon cycling - M_130807_EF_MetaG (SPAdes) (version 2) | ecosystem: Environmental > Aquatic > Freshwater > Lake... | reverse complement strand
GATAAACCAATTTTTTCAGAACCATAGAGGTAAATAAAATCGTTATCTGCCAGAACGGAGGTGCCATAATTTATTTTCATATTATTAATTTTCCGTTCCCAGGAAACCTTTTTTAAGTCGGGAAGGGTATATTTTATTAAATCAACCGCGGCATATTCAAATGCCCAGGCACCAGTTCCATTTTTCCTCATGGCAAAGAAAAGTAACTCCAAAGTGTCTTTGTTTACTTGTCCATGGGCTGGCCAGTACCACCAGTCAGTTTCCGGAGGACGTGCAAATGCTTCCAAAATAGTTCCATTTCCACCTAACATGGTTTTCATTTCATTGCCATTTTGTATAATAATGGAATTATTATACATTCTTCCACCACTGCGACTTCTGTCATTTGATACAGTTCCTAAAAAAGTGTCCCCAAAGATCCAAATTCTTCTTTTATCAGGTAATAATATAGAAAGGGTGCCATCAGCTCCTGTCCAACCATCTCCATATCGAGTGAATAGATTATTATAGTAGGTTGCTATTTCAACATTTACTATGCTATCCCAACATTGTTTTTCAGGAAGAGGGGGTGAGACAGGTCCATTTGATTGATCTTTTGTTGTGTCAGTTGGTGATGTTGTATTTGTTCCACTGGTGGGTTTAACCGGGTAAAAAGATCCACTCGTGAAATCCATAGCAGGGTCCTCACAAGAGAATAAAAATAATCCTAGTAAAGCAGAAAAATAAAGGCTTTGATGTCGCATTTCAATGAGTTAATATTCTATTAAATATACAATTAAATTGGCTAACGATTAATTAAAATAATGGTATTATCGACTATAAATAAAAATGAATGCTTTTAAAAATATTATAATTTCAACTTAAATATTAATCCATTAATGCAATAAATTAAAAGCATGAGAAAGCTTGTGTTAAGGAATTTTTTTTCATAATGAGAAGTACTTTATGCTCCTGAAAAGCTGAATAATTTCTGTGAAATTATAATCTTTCGTTAGGAAAACGGTTTGTATGCTGCCATATCGACAATGAGATCAGGAAAAATAACGGATGCTAATCGAGACAAATTTTCATGTTTCTTGTGTAGCTCAAAAAGGTTATTTTCATTTAAGACATACTGTAGCATCCAATGTTCCCCGGGATGGATTATCCAATATTCGCGCACCAGCGAAGCCTGATATGCTTCAAATTTCTCGTACATTTCAATCTGCCGATTGCTGGGAGATAATATTTCAACAACCAGGTCAGGGCCACCGATTATACCTTTTTCTTCAATTTTAACCTGGTCACAAACCACGCAAAGGTCTGGTTGTACCACGGTTTTGTAAATATTCTCCTTCTTTCCAACGGGTAATCTCACATCTATTGGAGATAGGAATGCCTCACATGATTTATGTTGAAAATAGGAATACATGTTAAAGAATATTTCTCCGACAATATGTTGATGCAAGGTTGTTGGTGCACTCATCGGAAAAATCTTCCCCATGATAAGTTCTACGCGTTCCTGAATCTGCCATTTCATATAATCTGAATAATTATATTCAAAGGAATCTTCATTTAGTTGATCAAGACGGGTAATCTCCGGGAATTTATATTCTTTCATGGAGCTTATGGTTTATATGCTGCCATATCGACAATGAGACCCGGAAAAATAACGGATTCCAAATGGGATAAATTTTCATGTTTTTTGTGAAGCTCAAAAAGGTTATTTTCTGTTAATACATACTGTAGCATCCAATGTTCTCCGGGATGGATTATCCAATATTCGCGAACCAGCGAAGCCTGATAAGCTTCAAATTTCTCGTTCATTTCAATCTGCCGATTACTGGGGGATAATATTTCAACAACTAGGTCAGGTGCGCCAATGATGCCTTGTGTTACGATTTTTGATTTTTCACAGATAACACAAAGGTCGGGTTGTACAACCGTTTTGAAGGTTTTTCCTTTATTTCCTACAGGTAACCTAACATCAATGGGAGCGGCAAAATAAGTACATGTTTTTCCATGGAAGTAGGGATAAAAGGCAACAGTTAATTCCCTAGACAAGGATTGATGAGGTGTGTTAGGAGCACTCATAGGGAAAATCTTCCCCATGATGATTTCAACGCGCTCCTGAAACTGCCAGGTCATATAGTCGGTATAACTATATTCAAATGAATCCTCATTTAATTGATCGAGCCGGGTAATCTCCGGAAATTTATATTCTTTCATTTCCAATGAGCTAAGGGTTTATACGCTGAAACTTCCACAACCAGATCGGGAAAAATGACAGACGTTATTCGTGATAAATTTTCATGTTTCTTGTGAAGCTCAAATTTCATATTTTTACCCAATACATATTGTAACATCCATTCTTCCTCAGGATGAATTATCCAGTATTCCCGAACCAGGGAAGCTTGATAAGCCTCAAATTTCTCATGCATTTCAATCTGCCTGTTACTTGGAGATAAAATTTCGACTACAAGGTCAGGTGCACCTTTTATGCCTGATTTTTCTAATTTTAACAGGTCGCAGACAATGCCTAAATCTGGTTGGACTACGGTTTTGTAAACATTTCCTTTTTTACCCACAGGAAGTCGGACATCAAAAGGAGCAATAAATACAAAGCAATTTTTTCCTTTGAAATAATTTTTAAAGTCAGCGGCTAAATCAATGGCTAGCGATTGATGAGGTGTGTTAGGAGCACTCATGGGAAAAATCTTCCCCATGATGAGTTCCACGCGCTCTTGAAACTGCCATTTCATATAATCTGAATAATTATATTCAAAAGAGTCTTCATTCAATTGATCGAGCCGGGTTATCTGTGGGAAATCATATTCTTTCATTTCTATTTTTTATAAATGTATAGGATATTATTTTAGAAAACCTAATCACGCACAATTATTTAAGGACAGTTTACAAAGCTTATTATTTTAAAAAATAAAAGGGTGACTTTGCAGCCACCCTTTTAAAATATATTACGTAAGGAACGATTCCTATCTTGCGTAGGAGACGGCTCGTTTTTCGCGGATAACCGTCACTTTAATCTGCCCAGGATATTGCATATCGTCCTGTATTTTTTGGGAAATGGCGAAGGCTAAATCATCCGCATTGCTATCGCTTACTTTATCACTTTCTACGATAACGCGGAGTTCACGTCCCGCCTGCATGGCATAAGCTTTTTGCACCCCTTCGTGAGACATGGCCAACTCTTCCAGTTCTCCGATTCTCTTTAGATAACTTTCCAAGATTTCTCTTCTCGCGCCAGGTCTGGCACCTGAAATGGCATCACAAGCCTGAACTAAAGGAGAAATAATATTGTTCATTTCAACTTCGTCGTGGTGAGCACCTACAGCATTGCATATAACGGCATGTTCTTTATACTTTTCGCATATTTTCATACCTAAAATAGCATGAGAAAGCTCGCTTTCCTCTTCTGCCACTTTTCCTATATCGTGTAAAAGTCCGGCTCTTTTGGCCATTTTAACCTGATTAGGATTAAATCCAAGTTCAGAAGCCATAATAGCACAAAGATGCGCTGTCTCGATAGAGTGTTTCAATAAGTTTTGTCCGTAAGAAGAGCGGAAACGCATTCTTCCCACTTGTTTGATCAAGTATGGATCGAGGCCGTGGATATCTAATTCGATAACGGTACGTTCTCCAATTTCAACAATTTGCTCATCGAGTTGCTTTCTTGTTTTAGCAACCACTTCTTCAATTCTGGCAGGGTGAATACGGCCATCTGCAACTAATTTTTTCAATGAAAGTCTGGCCACTTCTCGTCGAATTGGATCGAAACTAGATATTACGATTGCTTCAGGCGTATCATCAACTACAAATTCAGCACCAGTAGCTGCTTCCAAAGCACGAATATTTCTTCCTTCACGACCAATTATTTGTCCTTTGAGATCGTCTGATTCCAGATTAAATACAGAAACGGTATTTTCGATGGTATATTCAGCGCACATACGCTGAATGGTTTGGATAACAATTTTCTTTGCCTCCTTTCCTGCGTTCAATTTTGCCCTCTCAATGGAATCTTTGATGATTACCATCGACTCATTTTCAACTTTCGCCTTAACTGCCTCAAGAAGCATATCTTTTGCTTCCTGCTCACTCATGTTTGATATTTTTTCTAATTCTTTGATTCTAATTTCATTGGCTGCATCAAGCTCTTCTTTCTTTTTGGAGATTATTTTAAGCTGCTTTTCCAGATTTTCTCTAATAATGGCTAAATCTGCATCTTTTTGCTCTATATCAGTTCTTAGGGCTTCAATACTTTTTGCTTTTACATCTAATCTTTCCTCAACTTGTTTGAAATTTCCTTCTAAAGCTTTAATCTCCATTTCTCTCTCTTTCAATTCAATCATCTGAGTAGATTTGTGACTATCGAATTGACTTTTCAAGGAATTGAAATTGTCTTTAGCTTCTTGAATTTTACGCTGTTTTATTCGTTCATTTTTAACTTCCGATTGATCCAGAAGTTTTTCTGCTTTTACTTCAGCATCATCAAGGATTCGCTTCGCATTCAGTCGAGCTTCTTTAACTTCGAGTTCAACTTGCGAGTTTAATTCATTTAGTTTGTTTTTGCTTTGAATATTTAGCAAAAATCGCGCCCCAAAAAATCCCAATATAGCGCCAACTAATGCAAATATTATTTCTGTTCCAACTTCATTCATAATGGTAAAATTCTTTAATAATGAATAAAAGAATACCTGGATTTAACATCTCAGTATTTTGATTTACCAGAATAGCTATTTTATTTGTGGAAAAAACTCAGCACCCGGAAATATACAAAGTACACTCCAGGCTAGCTCGATTTAAAAATTTAAAACCTAAAATGCCATCGATATTTGACGATAGCTGGTATATATTTATTTCCACAGTGGACAGTAATTCCGGGGTGTTTTTCAGACACCTCAATTTTGCTCCAACCTAATTAAGGCTCATTTAGTCAAATTATTTTCGCAAATAAGCCCCTAATTCAGATTGATAAGCATTTAATAAATTTTCAATAATAGTATCCACTTCTTTATCCTGAAGGGTTCTCTCCAGGTTTTCAAAAGTGTAACTTATGGCATAAGAACGTTTTCCTTTGCCAAGTTGTTTTTCATTCTCATAAACATCAAACAGATTTATCTGAACAATCTGTTTTTTGCCCATCTTTTTAGCAATGTTCACAATATCGGAAAATTTAATTGAATTATCTACTATTAAGGCTAAATCTCTGCGAATGCTTGGGAATTTGCTTATTTCTTTGAATTTAATCTTCTGATTTACAGTTTTTTGTAAACATATATCCCAGTTGAATTGTGCATAAAAAATTTCTTCACGTAGACTAAATGATTGGGCAAGTCTGGTATTTAATTTTCCAAAGGTGACATAGGTTTTATTTCCTTGTTTCAAATGTATGCCATATTCAAAAGGGGATTCATTTTGGAATACTTCTTCTTCCAAACCTTGAATACCAAGTCTGGCTAAAACAGGAAGAACAACACCTTTTAACGTGTAAAAAGTTGATTTTACCTGCCCAGTATTTTTCCAGTTTTCAGCATGCTTGTCTCCACTTAAAAATAAGGTTAAATGATTGGTTTCTTTTATGTCAGTAGAGGTCTGAAGGTAGGACTTGCCCCATTCAAAAAGCTTGATATTGTTTTGTTGCCTGTTTTGATTATGCAATATAACTTCAAGTCCGCTGACTGCCATTTCTGGACGCATGATGTCAAGTAAAGCATGTGATGTATTGTGTATAAATACAAGCTCTTCATCCTTTAAATTCCACCAGTTTTCTTTGTAATAAGCTGACTGAGATAAAGAAACGGCCATCATTTCACTAAAGCCAATACCAGATAAAAGTTCTGATATTAAACTGTTTAGTTGATTTCTATCTGGCTTGGGTGCTGAACTAAGGGTAGTGCGCATGGAGTCAGAAAAAGGAACCCTGTTAAAGCCATATATTCTTAATATTTCTTCTACCAAATCTGCTGGTCTTAATACATCCGATTTGTTTTTTGGAACAAGAACGGTGCATATTTCAGCAGTCTGAGAAATTGGATTCATGTCTAACAGACTTAATATCTGAACAATTTCTTCATTGGAAATAGGTGCCCCGGTCAATTCTCTGACGTAATTAAAAGCCAGGGATATCTGAACTGGGGCTGTCGGATGAGGATAAATATCTGTTATTTCAGAAGCTATTTCTGCATTTGCAAGCTCTTGAAGTAATATTGCAGCTCTCTTTAAGGCAAATACAGTTATTTCCGGATCACTACCTTTTTCATAAACTTTGGCAGCATCTGTTCGAAGATTATGCCTCATACTCGTTCTTCTGATGACTTTTGCATGAAAATGAGCAGATTCCAAGAATATAGAGGTGGTATCAGCTTGAACTCCCGATGTAAATCCTCCAAAAACTCCAGCAATACACATAGGCCTGTCTTCTCCACCACAAATAATTAAATCTTCACTCGATAGTTTTCTTTCTTGCTGATCTAAGGTTTGCATTAAGGTGTTTTCAGGCAAGGTTCTTACCGTGATCTTTCTTTCAGGAATAGCTCTTAAATCAAAGGCATGAAGGGGTTGTCCAAGTTCGTGTAATACATAATTGGTTACATCGACCACGTTGTTTATAGGTCGGACGCCTACCGCTTTCAATTTTATTTTTAACCAGTCTGGTGATTCTGCAATTTTAATATTTTTTAAAATAATACCAGAATAACGCGGGCATAAATCTCCTTCTGGTATTTCTATTTGCATTGGTTTCTCTGAATGAGTGGACTTAAATGCATCAATGGAAGGAATTTTTAATTGCCCCTTAAATTGATGATGAACACTCAAGCCAGCATATAAATCGAGTGCGACACCGAGATGACAGGTGGCATCTGACCTGTTTGGAGTTAAATTTACTTCAAAAATGTTGTCGGAAGTTAATTCAAAGTAGGTTGCTGCATCCAGTCCAATAGGTGTATCAGCGGGTAATATTAAAATGCCGCTATGATCCTTACCGAGACCCAGTTCATCTTCAGCACAAATCATACCCTGTGAAAGTTCACCTCTTATTTTACTTTGTTTTAGGGTAATAGAATCCCCTTCTGATGGATATAGGGTAGTACCAACCTTTGCAACTAAAACTTTTTGTCCTGCGGCAACATTTGGTGCGCCACAAACAATGGAAAGTGGATTTTCATCGCCAATATTTACGGTTGTAAGAGATAATTTATCTGCATTTGGATGTTTTGTGCAGGTCAATACCTCGCCGACAACAACGCCGGACAGGCCACCTTTTATAGACTCAACTACTTCCATTCCTTCCACTTCGAGTCCAATGTCAGTGAGTAATTCTGCCGTTTCGGTTGCACTTAAAGGGATTTCTAAGTACTGATTTAACCAATTAAAAGATACTTTCATAAGGAAATATTTGCCTTTTTATATGCCAAAATACGGCGGCAAATATAGTAAAAATATGACTATTTAAGCTAATAAGGTGGCACCTGCTGAAGGTTCAACAAAATAATGGGGCAGTTCTATGGTAAATTCCTTCCTGTAAGCCTCTTTTATAAGCTCAAGAAAGGAACTTGAGGCATCTTTTTTAACCAAATTTAAGGTACAGCCCCCAAAACCTCCACCCATCATTCTTGCCCCTGATACGGCGGGAATATTTTCAGTAAAAGCTACCAGAAAATCTAATTCCTGACAGCTAACTTCATAATCATTTTTAAGTCCGTAATGGGTCGCATATAATAATTCGCCTAATAAGTTTATTTCGCCTTTTCCTAAATATTCAATGGCTTTTAGAACTCGGGCATTTTCCTCTATAACGTAACGGGCTCTTTTAAAGACTTTTTCTGAAAGCTTAGGTTTATATTCATTAAGCAAATCAATGGAAACATCTCTTAAAGTAAAAATATCTTTTCTGCTTTCACCCATTATATTTACCACCTCTTCACATTCTTTTCTTCGGGTATTATATTCTGAGGATGCTAATTGATGACTTACCTGCGTATTTAATAAAATCAGGTCATAGTTTTTAAGGTCAAATGGAACATATTCAAAGGAAATATGCTGGCAATCAAAAAGCATTAAATGATTTTTCTTACCATGCAGACTGGCAAACATATCCATTAAGCCACACTTTGTTCCAACAAAATGGTGTTCCGCTTTCTGCGTTAAATACATCCATTCTTCTCTTGACTTATTCAAATTAAAACACTTATCCAAGGCAATGGCAGTACTGCATAGAAGTGCCGCGGAGGAACTTAAACCCGCACCTATTGGGATATCCCCACCAAATGAAGCGTCGAAACCTGATATAATTCCTCCAGATTTTATGATTTCGTCACAAAGTCCGACAACATAATTTGACCAGGACTGAGGAATAGGGGAAAGTTGGTTAAGATCAAATGAAATGGTTTCCCCCAAATCAATGGCAGTTATCTGGCATCGATTTTTATGGCCATTTGGGGTGACATTAAAGGTGATTTTTTGTTCGATTGCAGCAGGAAGAACAAATCCATTGTTATAATCGGTATGTTCTCCAATCAGATTTATTCTTCCTGGTGCAAATGCAGAAATCTTTTGATAATTAGCGGAATCCATTAATTTTTCTTCCCTGTTTTTTTATTTTGTTGAACAGATGATGTCTTAGGTGAAGGCTTCGTATCTCGTGAAACAGGCGAAACAGGTCGTTCAGGTGCAGAAGGAAAAGGATTAGGTTCACCTGGATTTTTATAAAAATTAAATCCAGCCCAGCCAATCATTCCTAATAGTGCAACCATTAAAATTCCCGATGCCGTTCTTGATATAGTAATGTATTGTTGAATCTTTACCGGTTTAAATCTAAAGGCTATCGTATGCTTTCCTTCTGGAACTTTTAGCGCTCTTAGTATATAATTTACTCTAACATGATCCACTGGTTTGTCGTCAATATAGGCTTGCCATCCTTTATTTGGACCATACCAGATTTCTGAAAAAACAGCAAATTGGGGAGAATCAGCCGTATAAGAATAAACTAAATTTTGAGGGTCGTAATCCGTGAGGGTAATTTCTCCTCCTTTTTGAGGATCAAAATTCCCTGCGTAATTGTTGAATTCATTATCTAAAATAATAGCTTCCTCCTGAGGATTGAAATTATTTAAAGCGGCCATCTCCTCATTTGGCGTAGTCACTTTACGCAGCGTATCAATAAACCAGGCAGTTCCGCATGCCAGAGGGTTTTGGGAAACGGTTTGATCTTGTTTAATAATATATTTTGCATTCAACATATTAATAACATTCTGATTATTGTTGCTTATTTGCTTTTCAATGATATCATTATAGCGCATTAACTTGGCAGCATGATACCCCCCAATCGTATTATGGTGATAACTGGTAGTAGAATTATTAAAAACATTGACAGAAAGATCTAGTACCCTATAATCACCCCTGCTTTTTTCTGATTGTTTAATTTGCTGATCTACAGGTCTTTCTAATAAGGGTGTGCTTACCTCTGAAGAAGTTTGAAATTTGTCTTTACTTAGATACCTGGATCCTACGCCCCAAACATCAAATAAAACAACTAATCCTATGGAAAGGATAGCTATTGAAGGATTAAACCATCTTTTTAGGAAGGCATAAATAATAGAAGCTGTTCCTAGAACTAAAAGCAAGGATCTAAGGGTATCTGCTCTAAAAAATGCTTTTCTATCTTCTATAAGGGTTGTAAGAAGCTGAGGTTGTAACTGACTGTCACTGGTGCCTTGGAATCCAAAAAAGCTGGTTCCAAATAAAAGAAAAAATAATAAAATACCACCGGTTATAAAAAAGGCATTCTTCAAAGACTTTAAAATTAATTCCTGGCTATATTTTCCGTAAATAATTCCATTTAAGCCTAAAATACCTAAAATAGGCAAGAATAAAGGGGTAATAGTCAGAATGGAACTTGGTGCTCTAAATTTATTATAAAGGGGAAGATAATCGAAAAATAATTTTTGTAAGATCTCGAAATTCCTGCCCATAGAAAGTAAGGCAGTTAGGATAAATGAGGTCAGAATCCACCATCTTAAACTTCCTTTTTCCAGAAAAAATCCTAGCAGGAACAAAAATATAATGGAAGCACCTAAATAGTTGGGGCCACTGGTGAAAGGTAAAGCACCGCAATAAAGGGGTAATTGCATGTTGCCACCTGCGCTAACGGCATTTCCTCCATTTTTTAGAAGGGTAAAGGTTTCACCTTTATTTACTTCCTCGTTAGAACTTCCACCTGCAGCAGATGGAATAAGGACAGACAATACGTCTTGGAAACTATTACTCCATTGCATCGCATAATCCCACGTAAGTCCATCTTTTGGCGTTTCGCTTGCTGCTGTTGAAGAAGATTGATTTTGAACTAAACTTTCACTTTTTAAAATTGGTTCTCCCCTTAGGGTATCTTTTGAGTAGTCAAGGGCTATAAATACATTGGACGATGAAGCAGCCAATGCCAGTGCGGCGCCAATAATTACAGAACCTGCCGTTTTAGCCAGGTGAGCAAAATCCTTCTCTTTTATACTTTGAACGAGCCAAAATGCTGCCAGAATTAAACAGGTTAGGATAAAATAATAGGTCATTTGAGGGTGGTTTGCATACAGGGTGCAAGCCGTTGCCACAGAAAAAAGGATGCCACCAAATATATATTTCCTTTTGGTATAAAGTAAAAATAATCCAGCTAAAACTAAGGGGTTGAAAACAATCGTACCTAATTTAGAGTTATGGCCAGCATCAAATAACACAAAATTATTGGTGGTAAATCCAAAGGCAACAGCTCCAATGACGGAAAGATATGGGTTCACCCCTAATACCGTCATCAGTATATAAAAGGCTATCATTTGAGCTAAAAATACCCCCATTGGATAGCTGAATTTTAACTGTAGATAAGATGATACCCAGTCTAAGTAAAAACTATTCAAACTAATACCAATCATATAAGTTGGCATACCTCCAAACATCGAATTTGTCCAGAAAAGTGGTTCTCCATTCTCATTGGCATAATTACTAATTTCCACAGAAGCACCATTATAAGAAACAATATCTCCTTGAGTAATTTGCTTTCCCTGAAATTGGGGTAGAAAATAAATTAAGTTTATGAGTATTAAAATACTTAAACTAATAGCGTGAGGTGTAAAGACCTTTAAGTGCGTTTTCATAAAAAAAGATTATTTTATCAAAAATACTAAGATTTTTCAATTTACTTTGAAAACAAACCCATCCTTCCTAAAAAAGGGTTTGCTGTCCTTCCTCCACAACAGGCGGTTCTTCATTATCAGGAGGATCAATGGCCTCT
>Ga0209400_1003588_pt1 | contig 11273 bp, 9 predicted proteins | sample M_130807_EF_Meta_FD_187313 | JGI IMG/M metagenome (GOLD analysis project Ga0209400, IMG submission 187313) | Freshwater microbial communities from Lake Montjoie, Canada to study carbon cycling - M_130807_EF_MetaG (SPAdes) (version 2) | ecosystem: Environmental > Aquatic > Freshwater > Lake... | reverse complement strand
GGCGTTACTGGATTCAAAAGTTGAAAAGACTGGCGTATTTTCCGCAGGACGTGCCTTACTAACTGATAAAACATTACGCACTGATCGTTGGTGGTTACAACCATTAATGACATTTTCAGTTTTAATTTTATTTGTTATTTATGCAACCTTTAGAGCTTTTGAAAATAAGAATTACTTTGCTGAACCTTTAATTTCACCCTTTTACTCACCATGTTTATCAACAGTTTGTGTTGAAGGGGCGTCCCACTTTGGTACACCAATTGGCTCTATAACATTATTTGGTCTTTTAATCTCACCAGCATTATTTATTTTGATCTTCCCACTTGGTTTTAGAATGACCTGTTACTACTACCGCAAGGCTTACTACCGATCATTTTGGATGTCACCACCTGCATGTGCTGTGGCAGAACCACATAAGAAGTACACAGGAGAGACTAGAGCGCCATTGATCTTACAAAATGGCCATCGTTGGTTTTTCTACGCCGGACTTGTATTTAATATTTTGCTTACCTATGACGCAGTAATTGCATTTAAAAACGAAGAGGGTGAATGGGGGCACATGAGTGTTGGCACATTGGTGCTACTACTTAATGCAACCTTGCTCTGGCTATATTCTGCCTCTTGCCATACTTGCCGTCACACAATTGGTGGCAGATTAAAGAACTTCTCTAAGCATCCAGTTAGATATAAAGCTTGGACGGTTGTTTCTAAGTTAAATCACTACCACCCTAATTTTGCTTGGGTATCACTCTTTGGAGTTGCATTAACTGATCTTTATGTCCGCCAGGTCGCAAGTGGGGCCATTACCAATTTCTACTTCTTCTAAGAGGTGACAAACATGAGTGAGAAAATTCCTATGGAACGCCACAATTATGAAGTTGTAGTTATTGGCGCAGGAGGCGCTGGACTTCGCGCTGCCGTTGAAGCACGTGACGCAGGGCTTCGAGTAGCAATTATTTGTAAATCATTATTCGGTAAAGCACACACCGTTATGGCAGAGGGTGGAATTGCTGCCTCAATGGGAAATGTGAATGAAAAAGATGGTTGGCAGGTTCACTTTAGAGACACGATGCGCGGTGGAAAGTTTTTAAATCATTACAGAATGGCAGAACTTCACGCCAAAGAATCTCCTGATCGTGTTTGGGAGCTTGAGCTATGGGGCGCCCTCTTTGATAGAACTGGTGAAGGAAAGATTTCACAACGTAACTTTGGTGGACATGAGTATCCACGTCTTGCTCACGTTGGTGATCGCACCGGCCTTGAATTGATTAGAACAATGCAACAAAAAATAGTCTCAATGCAACAACAGGATAAAAAAGATCATGGTGATGCTGAAAGTTATCTAAAGGTATTTGCCGAAGTTACAGTTACTGAAGTATTAAAGGAAAATGGCAAAGTCGCTGGTGTTTACGGTTACAGACGAGAAAATGGAAATGAAGTTTTATTTGAATCCCCTGCAGTAATTCTTGCAACAGGTGGGGTTGGTAAGACATTTAAAATTACATCTAACTCCTGGGAGGGTACAGGCGACGGTCACGCACTGGCGTTAAAAGCTGGAGGAAACTTAGTTGATATGGAGTTTTTGCAATTTCATCCAACAGGAATGGTTTGGCCACCATCAGTACGTGGAATTTTAGTAACAGAATCTGTCCGTGGTGAAGGTGGAGTTTTAACCAACACAAAGGGTGAGCGTTTTATGTTCAAATACATTCCAGATGTATTTAAAGATAAGTATGCCGATAATGAGGCAGAGGCAGATCGTTGGTACTTAGATCAAGATAATAATCGCCGCCCTCCAGAGTTATTACCCCGGGATGAAGTAGCAAGAGCGATTAATACTGAAGTAAAGGCCGGACGAGGAAGTGAGCACGGCGGTGTTTTCTTAGATGTATCTAAGCGAATTCCAGCAGATGTTATTAAGAAGAGATTGCCATCTATGTGGCATCAATTTTATGAATTAGCAGGTGTTGATATTACAAAGGAGCCAATGGAGGTTGGTCCAACTTGTCATTATGTAATGGGCGGCGTTGAGGTTGATCCAGATACAGCAGCAGCTGTTGGTGTGCCAGGGTTATATGCAGCAGGAGAAGTTGCAGGTGGCATGCATGGTTCAAATCGTTTAGGTGGAAATTCACTCTCTGACCTTTTAGTTTTTGGAAGAAGAGCAGGAGCAGGAGCTGCTGAGTATGTGAAGAATGCGCAACTCGTGAAGGTTTCAGAGACGAGCATTAGGGATGCAGCAGAAAAAATCGCTGCGCCATTTAAACGAACAGGAGGTGAGAACCCATACACCCTTCACCAAGAGTTACAAGAGATCACCCACAACCTAGTTGGAATTATTAGAACAAAGAGTGAATTACAGGACGCGATAGAAAAAATTGCAGCAATTAGAAAACGTATTGAAAATGTTGCTGTAAGTGGTGATCGTTTATTTAATCCAGGTTTTCACCTCTCCTTTGATCTAGACAACATGTTGTTGGTTGCAGAGAGCACAGCAAAATCTGCAATTGTTCGGGAGGAATCTCGTGGTGGACACACAAGGGATGATTTCCCAGCGATGGATCCAAAGTGGAGATCTCAAAACAATATTGCAGCCTTTAATGGCAAAGAGGTAGTTGTTAAACAACAAAAGCTTCCTAAGATGCCAAATGAGCTATTTGATCTGTTTGATATCCATGAGCTAGAGAAGTACTTAAGCAAAGATGAATTACCAAATAATGCGGGGGTTAGATCATGAGTAAAAAAATAAAACTTAGGATCTGGCGCGGGGATGCAAAAGATGGCGCCCTAAAAGATGTTGAGGTTGAAGCAAATGAGGGTGAAGTAGTTCTGGATGTAATTCACCGGGTGCAGGCAACTCAAATGGGAGATTTAGCTGTTCGTTGGAATTGCAAAGCTGGTAAGTGTGGTTCATGTTCAATGGAGATTAATGGCAAACCACGTCTTGCCTGTATGACTCAGGTAGCAAACTTTGCAGAGGGTGAAACCATTACCGTCACACCACTTAGAGCATTTCCAGTAATTAAAGATTTAGTAACTGATGTTTCATTTAATTATAAGAAGGCGATGGAGGTTGAATCATTCACCCCTCCTGCTGGTTTAAAGGCGGGTGAGGTTCGAATGGCGCAGGTTGATGTTGAAAGGTCCCAAGAGTTTAGAAAATGTATTGAGTGCTTCCTGTGTCAAGACACATGCCATGTAATAAGAGATCATGAAGAGAATAAGAAATCATTTGCAGGCCCAAGATTTTTCATTCGCCTAGCAGAGCTTGATATGCACCCACTTGATATCTTAAAAAACCGTAAGCAAAAGGCGCAAGCAGAGCATGGACTTGGAATGTGTAACATCACTAAATGTTGCACAGAGGTTTGCCCTGAGCACATAAAAATTACCGATAACGCAATTATCCCAATGAAGGAGCGGGTAGTTGATGTTAAGTATGACCCAGTTAGATGGCTTGGCTCTAAAATTCGCAAACGTGAGGGTATTCTTTAATACATGAGATTATTAGCATTGTGCGTGATTCTCTTTTAGCAATATTCAAAAAAAGATTAAATCTTTTTTTGAAGGGAGATAGAGATGGAGTTAGTTTAGGTTTTTTATCTACCTCAACAACTGGAATATATTTAAATGTTGATATGCTCATAAAAGCTGAGAATGAGCTACCAGACTCAGCCTGTAATTTTATTGGTGAAGCCGAGAAATTATTTGATTCTGTAGTGGCAAAACTGCAACCAGTCACAAATCTTAGATGGAATGCTGAAAAACAATTGTTTACCTTGTTATACGCAGTAGTTAAAGCAAAAAATCCTAAGGTTGTAATTGAAACAGGCGTGGCTAATGGAATTACGACAAACGCTATTATGAAGGCGCTTGAATTAAACGAAAACAAAGGGGAGCTACACTCCTTTGATGTATTACAAGAAACTAGTAAGGCATATATCGGTAAGGGTAAGTGGAATTTTCATCTACTAAATCCTAAAAATACTTATAAGCAAATAGTAAATGAGATTACTAAGTTACCTAAAGTTGATATTTGGGTCCATGATTCAAATCATGGGTATAGATGGCAAAAATTTGAGTACTTATTGGCTCTTAAGTCACTGAACGCCGGGGGTGTTTTAATTAGTGATGACGTGGATGCTTCATCTGCATGGGGTGAGTTGTCAAAAACTCACTTCAGAAAATCATATATTGTTTTTGACTCTCGCAAATTTATAGGCATTGCAATTAAGTGATTTTATGATGATTCCAGAAGTTGTTTGCAAACTATGTTAATTCTGGTTCGCCTAATTGCTGGAGCACTCGCCTTTTGGGCAGCAACAACCTTAATTACCGGTTTAACTGTTAATGGTGGCGCCTGGACATATCTATGGGTTGCCTTGCTATTCGGTTTAATAAATGGCGTAATCGGTTCACTGGTTAAGTTACTAACTCTGCCAGCCATTCTGCTTTCACTTGGCCTATTTACCTTTGTAATCAATGCTGCAATGTTGATGTTCACAGCGCGTTTAAGTGACGCCTTAGACGTTAAGGATTTTTGGTCAGCGCTGGCTGCTTCTTTAATAATCTCAATAGCTACCACTATTATTAATAAAGGCTTTAAAGGTAAGAAGGGCTAATTACCTGTGGGTGCTAATAATCAGATGCCTTGTGATTTTTGCGGGGTTCCTTATGATCCAGTTTCAACAAGGTGGTTATGCCCAAATTGTCACATGAAAACTAATTGCTGTGATGGGGCGCCTTGTGAAATTGTGGAGGTTATAACTACAAATAGTAAGTAATTACTTAAGTAGTTTTGCCATATACGCTTCGACCTCATCTGGATGACGAGGAAGTGCGTTACTTAATATTTTAGCTCCAGACTCAGTAACCAAGATGTCATCTTCAATGCGCACACCAATTCCGCGATACTCTTCAGGAAATAATGTGTCATCTGGTTGAATATAAAAACCAGGCTCAACAGTTAAAATCATTCCAGCCTCAAGTACAGCATCTGCATATTGCTCTTTTCTAGCGTGTGCGCAATCGTGCACATCAATACCAAGGTGATGGCCTGAGCCATGAAATTGCCACCTTCTATGGAGGCCATTTTCTGGCTTTAAAGATTCCTCAGCGCTCATTGGCAATACTCCAAGCTCCGCTGCTCCCTTGGCAATCTCAACCATGCAAGCTGCGTGAAAATCTTTAAATTTTGCTCCCGGTTTAACTGCAGCAATTCCTGCTTGCTGGGCTTTATATACAATCATATAAATCTTCCGTTGGGCCTCTGTGAACTTTCCATTTACCGGAAAGGTTCTAGTTATATCTGCGGTGTAGTGGGATTCAACCTCAACGCCGGCGTCAATTAAAATTAAGTCCCCTGGCAATACATCACCATCATTTTTAATCCAATGTAATACGCAAGCATGAGCGCCAGATGCAACAATGCTTGGATACCCATTGTCATTGCCTTCTAATCTTGCTCTGCCATAAAAGGCAGCCTCTATTACTCGCTCACCTCTTGCCACAGATGTTGCTGCAGGAAAAACACGGACCATATCGGCAAAACCACGAACGGAAGCGTCAATCGCCTTTTGCATCTCATCAATTTCATACTTATCTTTAACAGCCCTCATAACTGAGATGTAGTTTAAAAACTCTTTCTCACTATCCGCATTTTCTGCAACTAACTTATCAATCTCACTATCTTCACCACGAACTAGCAAAGTATCTTTCTTATCCTGTAAAAACTCCTCAATAGATTCAATTTGTCTTACCGTAATTCCATACTTTGTTTCAGTTTCTTCCAAGGTCATTCTTCGACCCACCCAAAACTCACCAAATCTTGTGTCCTTATAAAACTCACTGTCATTGCGTGGAGACCTTGGGTGAATAAATAGCAAAGCCTCATGGCCTGAACCATTTGGCTCCATTACAAATAAGGAGTCAGGAACACAATCTGATGCAACAATGCCAGTAAACCAACTAAAGGCTGAGTGAGCTCTAAATTGGTAATCAGAGTCATTGCTCCTAACCTTTAAAGAACCGGATGGAAAAATTAATCTCTTGCCAACATATTGTTTAGACAACTTGTCTCTGCGTAGTTTTGTATAGGGAATTGATGGATGAGCTGTGATTCCAGTAAGTGGTGAAGGGGCCCATCCCTCTTTCATAAACTCTGTCATTGCATCAGCAATTGGAATATCGTGGGTTCTCACTTCAACACCTTTTTCATTATTGTTGGTATTACTCCCTGAATTCATTTGATAAGCCTATCTAAGGGGCTTAAATTGGCTAGAGGTGAGGGATCAGCGGTAATCTTCATTCGTTGGAGACGTCGCATAGCCCGGTCTAGTGCGCCTCACTGCTAATGAGGTTAACCCCTAAAGGGTTTCGGAGGTTCAAATCCTCTCGTCTCCGCTGAAAAAGTAACAATTACTTATGGTGAAACCTAACCTTTGGAGGGAAATTTGAAGGAAAGAGTTATTTACTTTCTTACCATTGGAGACACAGGGTATTCAAGAAGCTGGAATTACTATGCAAGCCTGAAAAAAAACGGAACAAGAGTTGAGTTTCTAAAATTAGACAATACAAGACTTTTGAAAAAGTTTATTTCTCTCAGAAAACAAACCAAAAGAACCGATATTTTCATAGTCATGTCTCCTAGCCATTACTTAACACCTTTTACGAGAATTTTTCTAGGCAAGAATACTTATCTTGACGCCGGTTGGTCATTATTTGAGGGTTCTATTCTTGCAAGACGCCAGATAGGGTTAATGGGAATTAATCTGATAAAAACGTATTCAATAGATCTCATTGCATCAATTTTCGCGAAGAGAATTTTCTTAGAAAGTGAGGCTCAAATAAACTTTTATTGCAAACTTTTTCTAATCAGGAAAAGTAAATGTTCCGTGATTTATACCGGTGTTGACGAAGATCAATTTGAAGTGAATAACGATTTTCCTACGCCATCTGATATCTATGGTAATGGAGCCATAGTTATGTTTCGCGGTAAGTACACAGGCGAAGCCGGACTTGAAGTTTTGGCCCAAGCATCTAAACTACTGAAAGATGAAAAAATCACGTTTTGGATTTTCTCACCTGGGATTCCAAAAAATCTCGGATTTAGCAAAAACACATTTATATTTAGCAATTTCATTGATTCAAAACGTAATCTCGCAAAGATATATACCGAGGCAGGTCTAACCCTTGGACAATTATCTGATTATCCAAGACTAAATCGAACTATTCCACACAAAGCCTTTGAATCAGCATTACTTGCCAAGCCATACCTATCTTCTAGAAGTAAAGGGATTCTTGAAGTTTTTTCAGAGAATAAAGAAATCATCTGTTTTAACCCTGGTGATCCAATTGATTTAGCAAATAAAATTAGAATATTTTTTGAATTTAGAAGAGATTTTGAAAAAATTGGAATTTGTATGCACGAAAAATACATAATGAATTTATCACAATTGAAGCTTGCCTCAATGCTACTTGGCTTAGTTGAGAAAACAGTATGACTAAACCTGTTAAGAAATATAGAATTGCAATCGTTGGCGCAGGCCCTGCTGGATATTTCACTGCGCAGGCATTCCAAAAAGCTCAGACGGAATATTTGATATTCGATATAGACTTAATTGAAAAATTGCCTACTCCTTGGGGACTAGTTAGAAGTGGTGTCGCACCTGATCATCAAAAAATCAAAACAGTCTCAAAGGTATTTGAAAAAATTGCAAAGGAACCAAACTTTAGGTTATTTGCTAATGTTGAGATAGGCAAAGATGTTTCGTTAAAGGATTTACGAGATCAATATGATGTTGTGGTTCTAGCAACTGGAGCTTCAAAGGGGCGAAAACTTGGAATCCCGGGTGAAGATTTAAAAAATTCATTTTCTGCTGCAGAGTTTGTACCTTGGTATAACACCCACCCTGATTTTGTTGACGTTGAGGTTGAACTGTCATCTGATACAGCGGTAGTAATTGGCGCTGGAAATGTTGCGATGGATGTTGCGAGAATTCTAGCAATTGATCCATCTGAACTAGATCCAACAGATATAGCAGAGCACGCCCTTGCAAAATTAAAACAGAGCAATATTCGCAAAGTAATTATTTGTGGCAGACGTGGACCAGAGCACGCAGCTTTTACCGCCCCCGAACTTCGAGATCTTCCAAAACTTGAAAATACTGATGTTTTTATAGACTTAAAACAAATTGATGATGCCATAAAGCACACTTTAGATACGGGTGAGGTTGAAAAAGATTTAAAAAATAATATTGAGGCTATGAGAACTATTGCAATAAATGCGAAAAAAGATGTAGCTAGAAAACTTGAAATTAAATTTCTATTAACTCCAATTGAGATTAAAGGGCAAGGCAAAGTTGAAGAGATTATCTTCCAAAAAAACAAAATCAAAAACGGTAAGATTACTGCAACTAATGAATCATTTTCAATTAAAACTGGATTAGTGATATCAGCTATTGGTTATGACTCGATTGAATTCCCTGGAATAACAATTGAAAGTGGCCGAATAAATAATATTGCAGGGCATGTTGAGCGAAATGTTTATACAGTCGGATGGGCAAAACGTGGACCAATCGGGGTAATCGGTACAAATAAAAGTGATTCTAATGATGTAGTTGATTTAATAATCGAAAATCTCAAAGAACCAAAAAATACTGATGGAATAATTAAACTATTGGAAACCGGGCACGAAGTTATCAATCAGCAGGCATGGGAAAAAATCAATAATCAGGAAATTGCAAATGGAAAATTACAAAACAAGCCAAGATCGAAAATTATTTATAGGTCTGAACTAATTCAGATTAGTAAACAAATTGTGTAGAAATAAATCAGTAATTATTGAACCTACACTAAGTCAAAATTTAGATTCACTTCAAAGTATCTGAGTAAATAGAAACAATAGGTAGAAAACTATGACATGTTATAATCACTGGATAATGAAGCTTAAATCAATCGATTCTGCCATTTACGTTATATCTATTATTGCAGTGAGTTTATCTTTGAAAAATAATTATGAAGGCGGAGATATTAACTTAGCAAGACTTTCTTATTTAGGAGATAGCCCAATTGATTTATGGGGAGGTTTTAGTGGTTTATTTTACGGAAACATTCCAAACACCTTTCTAACATGGGGAAGTTGGTTGTTACTATTTCAAGCTTGCTCCACAACTGCCGGTCTCATACTTACTTGCAGATATTTACAATTAGAAAACAAGTTTCAAAAAATTACCTTTGTCACCCTCTCGTATTTCGCGATTTCATTCTCTGTTCTTCTTACTAGAGATTCGACCATGGCTTCAATGTACATTTTAGGATTTGGTTTAATTTTGGTCAGTTACAAGATAGAGAATTTCACAAGCAAGTTACTTTTTAGTGTAGGCACTGCAGCAATAATTTTATCGATAGCTTTTAGACCATGGTTATTCTTTGCAACATTATTGCCTTTTTTGATAATTCGAAAATCCAACATAAGAATTATCCCATTATTGATTGTTTTGGCATTATTACCTATTGGTTTAGAGAAGTTAACTTACACGATTACAGAATATAAGGAAGTTCATCCCGAACTTCAAGTAATTATTGCTGATCTGTCAACTATGACATGTCTGTCCAATGATAATAAAGTTAGGGAAAAAGGTAATGTACTTTTAAACCGAATTTCTGGTACAGAATTCGAGGTGAAAGATGTTTGTGCAGATTTTAGATTGAGTAATTGGGGAAGCATTGGAAGTTGGGCTTTGTCTCAATCTGAATTAAATGACATTAATTTAAAAATTGAACAACAGAAATATTCAAAGATTACAATCTCATCTAATTTATCAAATACTTCATATCTTGAAATTCGTGAAGATTGGGTTAGATTTATTTTAGGAAATCCAAAAGCCTACTTGGAAGCCAAATCAATTCAAGCTAATCAAGTTTTACTGTCTGGCGACACTTTTGGTTTACGAATTTCTAATGCTAACAACTTTAAGGACCAAATAGCAGGTCTCTTTTTCCTTTTGTATGACGTTTCAATTTCTTTACACTTGTTGTCGCCAATCGTGACCCTAATTTTCGGTACATTCGTTTTAGTAATTGTATTTTCGAAGTTACCAATTTATTTATTATTGCGAAATCGTAATATTATTGCCGCATATATGTTTGTTGGGGCTTGGATAATTTTAACTACTGTTGCATATATAGGGGACAACGGAAGATATACATATTTATCATCTTTCATGTTTTACTTTTTGATATTTAAAAGTTATATGGAAATAAATAAAAAACAAGGATTGTCTAAGAGTTTATCTACTTAGTGAGGATCAATTGAAAAGCAAAACTATAATGGTAATCCCTTGCTTTAACGAGGGATCCCGATTGAACATTCCCTATTTTAAGAAGCTCTCTAGAATTGAGAATACTAATTGGGTGTTTATCGATGACGGCAGTGAAGATAATACAGAGATTTTGTTGAAAAAGCTTTCCAAATTGAATAATGTGGATGTTATAACTTTAAGTAGTAATTCTGGAAAATCTCAAGCAATTACATCGGGGATGCAATTTGCATTCAATTCTTACGCAAATATTGGGTTCATTGGATTTCTTGATGCAGACTCTGCATTTAGTGTTTATGATGTTGAAAACATTATCATGACTTCACAAAATTTACATCATTACGATGCCGTGTATTCTTCTAGAGTAAAATTGGCAGGTAGAGATATACGGAGAAGTTTTAAGCGTCACATAATTGCAAGGATTGTTACTTCTATTTTTGGTTTATTTTGGAAAGACATGCCATATGACACTCAAAGTGGGCTGAAAATATTTAGAAACTCAAGATTCATTCGAGCTGTTTTTTCTGAAAGTTTTAACACTCGATGGTTTGTAGATATAGAGATATCGATTCGGTATGCAAAAATGATGGGTAGAAGTTTGAATGTTTGGGAAGTACCAGTATCGTCATGGAGAGATGTTCCCGGATCAAAAATAGGATTTTATGAAAGCTTAAGAGTCTTGAAAGAAATAATTTATATTCTCAAAAACCTTATGAGACTGAATAATCTTAATGTACAGAACAATCTCTTTAATAAGAAATTAAATCAAAATTTTAGTTAATTAGTAAATTCTGGATGTGAAGTGTAGTAGGGTTATTTGTTGGTAAGCAAAATGCGCCCGTAGCTCAACGGATAGAGCATCTGACTACGGATCAGAAGGTTCGGGGTTCGAATCCCTGCGGGCGCACCAAATTTATATTGCTATTCATTACCCTGTTTTATATTCAGGTTCAT
>Ga0209400_1003587_pt1 | contig 11274 bp, 13 predicted proteins | sample M_130807_EF_Meta_FD_187313 | JGI IMG/M metagenome (GOLD analysis project Ga0209400, IMG submission 187313) | Freshwater microbial communities from Lake Montjoie, Canada to study carbon cycling - M_130807_EF_MetaG (SPAdes) (version 2) | ecosystem: Environmental > Aquatic > Freshwater > Lake... | reverse complement strand
AGAACTGAGCGTGCGGAGTTATGGGTACACAAGAAGAGAACGTTGTATTTTTTCATGAGGATATAGAGAAATTAGTAACCCAATTTGCTTTTGATGAATGCGATCACAAGCACACCACCTTTTTCTTACTAACTGCAGGACTACACGATTTGCCCCCGCAACAGTTGTCCATCAGAAAGTCACTAAGACTCTCAATTTGCTTGGGATTGGGGCGATAAATTAGGTTGCGGCTCTGACGCTCAACTAGGAGTAACTTAGCTTTGGCTAACTCTTTCAGATGAAAGCTCAGGGTTGCATTGGGTATCCCTAACTTCTCGATCAATTGACTAGGGGTTAAGCCTGCTTCACCGCGTTGCACGATCAAGCGGAAGATATTAAGACGGGACTCCTGACCTAAAGCTAGGAGGACTTCGATGGCATCTATGTTTTTCATGTTTCTAATTATATCGAAATATATGACAAATTAGTGACAGCCAAATTCACTTACCGCCTCGGTAAATCGAAAAGATGTCATCTACAGCCTAGAGACTCGTATTGTTTCTCATTAATAGTCTACTAGCTAAATATTCTTAGAGTGTGCATTAGCCTATGCTAGGTTGCATTACTTAATCCTACAGTCATGCCACCGCAGACAAAGTGTATTTGCCCTGTAATGAAGCCAGCACGATCATCCAATAAGGATGCAACCGCATGCGCCACATCCTCTGGTTGCCCCATGCGTTGCACCGGGATATTTTGTATGATCTTGATCGTTTTTGGGTCATCGGGTGGGTTACCAGAAGTAAAGAGTTCTGTAGCAATTGGACCGGGCCCAATCGCATTCACAGTAATTCCAAATTTCGCCATCTCCAGCGCCCAGGTTTTGGTCATCCCAACAAGCCCTGCTTTACTAGCTGCATAGACCGTCCGCTCTTCTTTGCCCAGTGCAGCTCGGCTCGCAATACTCACAATACGACCAAATTTAGCCTGGCGCATATGGGGTAATAGTTGTTGAGCTAAGAGCATTGGCGCTCTTAAGTTAAGCGCCATCACTGCTTCAAAGTCATCGAGGGTGGTATTTTCTAGAGCGCCAGGTCTAATAAATCCAGCATTGTTCACTAAGCGCAGAATTGGTTCTTGCTTTGTTATCTTTGGTATGAGCTCTTCAATCGCCTGAGGGTCCATTAGATCAATGGAATGATAGGTCTCCCCTTCTAATAAGCTCTTAGGCGCCTTTTTATCGAGATTAATCACCCGATATCCATCTTGGATGACTCGTGTGGCAATTGCCCTGCCAATGCCTTGGCTTGCTCCTGTGATTAAAACAAGATTATTGATTTGCATCTATTTTTCCTTATCGCTATCGACTGACGGTTAATGCGCGGCACATGGATCGTTGATCATTATTATTAATGAAGCCGCACTGACTTGAATCCTTCTCCACAATTGCTCGACACATCGAACGCAGATTGCTCTCAGAAATAAATCCGCATTGGCTAGAGTTTTTCTCGGCTAAGGCTCGGCAGAGCGATCGGTAATTACTTTCAGAGATAAACCCACACTGGCTTGGATCTTGGGCAAAGGAAGGCTGAGCCCCTAGTAGCCATAGACCGATTAACAAAGAAACTGTTCTCATCGGCTCATCTTAAAGGATTTTAGAGGGGTCCCTTTACATCTTTAAACGCTCAGCGTATTCTTTTCCTATTACAAAGGAAAGCGATGAACAACACCCTCAAATCCGCCCTACTCCTCATTGGTCTATTGGTCTTCGTGCCATTTTCTGCGCCACTATTGGCAAACGAGCCAAGCCCTGAGCAAAGAATGATTGAGCATTGCCAAAAACGTCATCCGGAGATGAGTGTTGAGCAATGCAGAAATATGTATCAGAACATGAAGAATATGACCCCAGAGCAACGGGTTGAGCGCTGCAGACGCAATCATCCTGAGATGAGTCTTGAGCAGTGCCAGAAGAAATACGGCTCTTCAACCTAAGAGCTAAGCTCTCTGCGCCACAATCTTTCTGGCGACGGTTTCTGCGATTAGCATGACCGGGGCATTGGTGTTGCCCGAGGTGATACACGGCATAGCAGAAGCATCAATCACGCGTAGGCGAGCTACGCCCCTAACCCGACATTCAGAATCCAAAACGGTGTTGGGATTTTCTGCTCTACCGGATTGATCCACCTTACCCATCACGCAAGTACCCACCGGATGAAAGATGGTGGTTCCCAAGTCTCTGGCTGCTTGTTCTAGATCGTGATCACTTTGAATACTTGGGCCTGGTAATATTTCCTTTGGTCTATAAGACTCTAGTGCTGAGCTTGCCATAATCTGTCGGGTGATTTTAAGACTATTAACAGCGACAGAGAGATCGTCAGGAGTCGATAAATAATTACACTGAATCTTAGGGTTGTCTAAGACATTGGGTGTTGTCCCCCGAATCCAACCCCGACTACTTGGCCTGAGATTGCAAACGCTTGGGGTAATCGCATTAAACGAATGGAGAGGCTCCCCAAACTTCGGCAGCGAGAGAGGTTGAACATGCCATTCGATATTAGCGCTGACTTGATTGGGATCGCTCTTTGTAAATGCGCCCAAGGTCGATGGCGGCATCGTTAGCGGTCCAGTGCGCTTTAGTAGATACTCCAGCCCCATCCCAATCCGTGTGAACCAGTTTTTATACAGTGTGTTCACCGTTTTGCAGTTCTCCACCTGATAAACGGTACGGATTTGTAAGTGGTCTTGTAAGTTCTCCCCGACTCCAGGTAAATCGACCTGCGTTTTAACGCCGATGTTGTCCAGATGGCTTCGCGGTCCAATTCCAGAAACTTGCAATAGATGTGGTGAGCCAATCGACCCAGCTGACAGAATCACCTGATCCTTGGCGATGACCGTTTTACGAACTCCTTGATGCAAAAGTTCCAAGCCCCGAACCTCACTTTGCGCACCGTGCCAGGCACTTTGGGTATAGCAAGCTTGATTCAATGTCTCTGGAGAAATTGTGCTGAGATTAAGTTTTAAGACCTGTGCTCGAGTAAGCACAGTAAGGTTCTGACGATGGCGGATAGGGTGCAGATAAGCATCCGCCATTGACCAACGCACGCCGCGCTGTTGGGTCATCTGAAAGTACGCGCAGCCTTCATTATTGCCACGATTAAACTCCTCAATCTTTGGTATGCCTTGCTCGTGCGCTGCCTCACGCCATGCATCCAAAATATCCCACTGCACACGCGGGCGCTCTATCCGCATCTCGCCCGCATCGCCATGCCAAGCGTTAGAGCCTGCGTAATAACTCTCTAATGATTTATAGGTCTCTAGGGTAGTGTTCCATTGCCATATGGGATCACCAGTCATCTCTGCCCAACGCTCATAATCACTGGCCTGCCCCCGCATATAGATCATGGCATTAATTGACGATGAGCCGCCAATGACCCTGCCTCTGGCGTAATGAATCGATCGTTGATTGAGTCCTGGATCTGCTTCAGTCTTAAAACACCAATCGGTTCTGGGATTGGCAATCGTGAATAAATATCCCACGGGGACTTTAATCCAAAACCAATCGTCCTCACCGCCTGCCTCAAGTAATAGAACACGGTGGTTTGGATTGGCGGATAGACGATTTGCCAAAAGGCAGCCGGCGCTTCCAGCCCCGACAATAACGGTGTCAAACTCCAAATTGGGTGAAGACGTATTCATTTAACGTGCTATGTTAAATGATCTTTTAGCCAGTTATCTCGTCTGCAATAGTATTGCGTAGGATACCAATTCCTTCGATCTCCACTTCGCAAATATCTCCAGGCTTCATAAACACGGGTGGGGTTCTGGCATAACCAACGCCTGCTGGTGTGCCAGTAATCACCACATCACCAGGCTCTAAGCTCATACATTCGGTAATGAGCACTATGGTCTCAGCAACACCCCATAAGAAATCTTTAGTATTGGCATTTTGCATGACCTGACCATTTAGGCGAGACTGGATCTGAAGTCCCGAGGCTCCTAGGGGTAGCTCATCTGTGCTCACCAGCCATGGACCAAAAGCACCCGTTTGGTCAAAGTTTTTACCGATGGTCCATTGGGTGGACTTACGTTGGTAGTCGCGCACACTACCATCATTAAAGATGCTATAGCCCACTACATGCTCTAGAGCGTTTTCAAGCGTGCAGTGTCTAGCCTGCTTACCGATCACAAAGGCAAGCTCTGCCTCGTAATCTAGTTTTGTCGATACCCGAGGACGAATGATGGGTGCTTGATGCGCTGTTAAGGAACTAGGTCCTCGCATAAAAAAACTGGGGTACTCGGGTCTAGCATGGCCGCCCTCTTTGGCATGATCAGCATAGTTAAGCCCCATGCAGATGATCTTTCCGGGGCGATCAATCAAGGTAGTGAAGGTGATTTCACTTAGCTCCCCTCGCACAGCCTGAGGGTTGGCTAAGGTATCTTTCACCATTAAAAACTGAGGATCCGCTTCAATAAGCTCCAGCAGACGATTAGGAATCCTAGAGTCCGTGGTGCAAAGATCAATAAAACTACTTGCGTTCTGGTCGCTGATTACACCAATGGTATGCCGACCTTTTTTATCTTGATAGCTAAATAATCGCATTGATAGACTCTCTCCCAATACGATTAAAGCATAGAAATAAATAAAGCTCTTTAATACTCTAGACGCTCTTTTTGAAGATCCTCTAGAGTATCGACATCTGCAATGAATTCAGTTCGATTAGTTTCCAGAAAATGAACTCGGCTAGGATACAGATCTAGCCATTCGCGACACACTTGTGTAGGTGTATCTAAGATCTCGAGCACTGCTCTATGGCGCATCACAATTGGATTACCACGCTGTCCTTGATAGCATGGCACTAGTGCATCTATTTCGTCCCCTTGCGTCTCAAAAGTATTGAGTAATAACGCTAGTGATGTTTGAGTAATGCTGGGTTGATCGACTAAAGCAATCAGTAGAAGATCAAAATGGGTATGGAGAGACTCCAGTCCTATCCGCACTGACGAGCCATGTCCCTTTTCTGCTTGCTGATTGATTACTACCCGTGAATATTGTTTTGCTAGTGGCTCAATCTCATCTGCATAAAACCCTAAGACGCTGATCGATTCGATGGCATTTAATGAGGATGCCTCTTGCCAAAAGCGCTGGATCAAGGGTATGCCATCTTTTTTTAGAAGTGCCTTCGGAGTATTTCCCAAGCGACTGCCTTGCCCAGCCGCAAGAAGAAGTATTGCGAGTTTTGTTTGCTTTGCGTTCATGATTACTGAGTTTGGTATGACGATCTCTAATGACTCTACAATAGCATTGAGCAATAGCACTGAGCTAATTTCCATGAATAGTACAGATTACATCGTCCTCAAAACTGCCCTGGCGTGGTTACGCGAAGGTAAGCGCATGGCCATCGCGACGGTGGTCCAAACCTGGGGCTCCTCGCCGCGGCCTGTTGGTTCGTGGCTTGCGATTCGGGAGGATGGACAAGTGGTTGGCTCAGTATCTGGTGGATGCGTGGAGGATGATTTAATCCGGCGGGTACAGACTGAGATCTTGACGCGTAATACTCCTGAACTCGTGGTGTATGGCGTTAGCAAAGAGGAAGCGGCTCGCTTTGGTTTGCCCTGTGGTGGCACCTTACGCTTATTGGTTGAGCCCAGACCAGAGCAAGGTATTTTAGACAGCATTCTCGAGAAGATTGAAAGCCATCAGATCATATTGCGACGGGTTAATTTGAGTTCAGGTAAATCCACCCTTCACCTAGGAACTAGAGAAGATGGGTTCTCGCTAAGCGAGTCTGAGATGCAAACCTCCTACGGTCCCCGTTGGCGTATGTTCGTAATTGGCGCAGGACAACTCTCTTTATATGTTGCTAATTTTGCTCTAGCGGCAGACTTTGATGTGGTGGTCATTGACCCCCGCGAGGAATACACCGAAGGTCTTAGCCAAGAAGGTATCCAGTTCATCAAAGGCATGCCCGATGATGTGATGCAAGAATTAGGGATTGACTCCCACACTGCGATTGTGGCTCTCACGCACGACCCCAAGATTGATGATCTTGCCCTGATCGACGCCCTGCAATCAAAAGCTTTCTATATTGGAGCGCTAGGCAGTTACACCAACACTGTCAAGCGTAAAGAGCGTCTGCGAGAGTTCAATTTATCGACCGAGCAACTCGATCGTTTGCATGGGCCTGTGGGTTTATCCATTGGCGCCCTAACGCCTCCAGAGATTGCGGTCTCGGTAATGGCAGAAGTGATTGCGGTCAAGTACGGCAAGCAAACCTAAGGTCTGATTGCTGGGCTTTCAATCCGCATACCATTTGCACGACGCATTAGATAAAGCTCGATTTGGGCAAGGTCCACAGAGCCATAAGGATATTGTTCTGCCCGCACTCCCGACATGCAATTACGTAATCTGCGCTGTAAGGAGCCAACGTTCTGCCACTCCAAACGATAGATCGGATACCCCGTAGGATGCGCCTGGGGAATAACGCTACCCGCCAGCTTTAAGCCTGCTCTGTCATCGTGGCACTGCGCACACGATAGATTGAGCTGCCCCATTCTCTGAAAATAAAGAGTTTTACCTTTTTGAAAATCAGCATCTATTGCAGAATCTTTCGAAGCTGTAATTGGCAGGCCTTTGGATTGATAGGCAATCAGAGTACTTAGCGCTAGTAATGGCTTGGACTCATACGCAAAAGCGGGTGATTGTTGGCGAGTGGTTCGGCATTGATTAATTTGCCCTTCCAGATTGAGTAATTTACCTTGAACCCGTTTTGGAAAGGTGGCAGAGACACCTTTCATGGATTGCTTCACATCACTATGACAATCACCGCAGGCTTTACTACTGGGATTATTACGATCGATCCAAAGAGCCTCGCCGTCCATGATCCAAAACATGGCTGGATTTAAGCTCATATCATTTTGCATCGCCTGATTAGTGGGCGACATCAATGCATAAGCTGATACTCTAGAATCAGCCTGCAAGAAAGGTGTGCTTGTCAGCAATAAACCCAATAAGGCACATTGCCCTAGCAATCTCATAAAACAGTAATGGCCTGTTTCACGATCGTGAGGTAATCGTTATCGCCCGTCCACTTAAACTCGAGAGTTCCGGATTGGTCTGCTTTGGTATAGAAAATAAAGAGTGGGTTCGAACCGACGCCCGGATGAAGGTCGGCCTTAAATACTTCTTTGCCGTTATAGGTACAAACAAACTCCCGAATAATGTCGCGGGGCACGCGAACACCCTGCTCGGTATGCCGAAAGCCCGACTCCATCTCATGCTGCACAATGGCGCGGATTGAAAATACCTCACCCCGTTTTGCTGTTTTGGGAAGAGTAACGACTGCTCGAGAGGAACGACTCATATCATCTCCGTACAGGCAGAGAGAGTTACCACCGTATCAACGCTGGTGCGCCAAAATGAGCCATCGCTCATTTGTGCCAAAGCCCATACCTTTTGGGAGTCAGCCAAACGAATCCGCGTGCTTGCTTCCGCCTTACCCGATAGGGGTGTGAAATAACAACTCACCACGTTTGGTAATGGATTAGCCTCGGCGATGATATGTAAGGCTTTAACGTAATCGTTTTGCGTCATTGGGCTTTGTACAGAAAACTTAATCGCTACTAAATTGCCGTTCTCGACAAGGGGTGGTAGCTCAAAATAGATACGCCCCGTATTTACAGGACGATTGCCGACAATCGCTTTCATCGCTTGCATTGCATCGCTTGGGGTCGCGCTTGTGCTCTGCCATGGGCTTAATGTAAGCGCAGTCAATGAGGTAATAAATACACGACGCTGGTTCATGGTGTTTTGATGGTTAACAAATAGGCAATGACATCTTCAATTTCTTGGGCACTCAATACGGTCTTACCAGCAAATTGAGGGGCAACGCGCTGGAGATGATCGATTCTAAAGTAGGAAGGCATGATCGTGTTGGCACTGGTTTTAGAAGGGTCTACTAAGCGAGCGCGCAGTTGTGCGGCCGATAGATTAGCAACGCTGAGTTTTAACTCTGGGGCTAAGTTACCCTGAAAACGTTCTTCTGGAAACGGGCCGGCGTGGCACAGGATGCATAGGCCGGTCTGCCGGCTGGTCACAAGTGTGCGGCCCTTGATGGGGTCTCCAGGTTTACCGCTTAATGAATTTGGGATGGCATCGCCATCCCAAATGATTTGCGCCTGAGAGCTTGTGGGAAGCGCTAGCAGCGCACTAATCGCTAGCGCAATCCCAAACCGCATACCTTAGACGAGCGTAATACCGCTGTTCTTTAGAGGTACTGTGCGGATTCGCTTACCCGTTGCCCGGTAAAAGGCGTTTAAGACGGCAGGTGCCGCTACTGAAATAGTAGGTTCACCAATACCGCCCCACTCCTTGCCACCACCCTGAATAATGATGGTTTCTACTTTAGGCATTTGTTTTAAGCGAATCGATCCAAAGGTATCAAAGTTGGTCTGCTCAATCCGACCATTCTTGACCGTGCACTCTTCCTCGAATAAGGCAGATAAGCCGTACACAAACGAGCCGGAGACTTGACGCTCAATTTGGGCAGGATTAACTGCGTATCCAGGATCGGTTGCTGCAACGATGCGATGAATCTTGACCTTGTTGCCATCGGTGACCGATAGCTCACAGGCAGCAGCTACGAAACTACCAAAGGATTTTTGCTGTGCAATCCCACGGAATACCCCGGCGGGTGCTGGTTTGGTCCAACCAATCCGATCGGCTACTGCATTAAGCACCGCTAGATTGCGTGGATAGTTCGCAGAGTACTTGCGACGGAACTCGACTGGATCGACACCAGCGTATTCTGCCAACTCATCCATAAAGCATTCCATGAACACCGCATTTTGGTTAATGTTCACGCCCCGCCAAAATCCTGGAGGTACGTGCGTATTGCGCATCGCGTGATCGATCATCAGGTTCGGGAAGTCATAGCTAATGCCATGCTCGCCGCCCTTGGCAACGCCTTGGAATACCAATGGGTCCATACCCTTGTTTTGCGCAACCACTGCAGGGCGCACGGAGGTCAAGATCGATTGACCCGATAAACGCATATGAACACCCGTCAGGTTTTTCTTGCTATCAAAGCTAGCGCTCATTTTGCACATCATGATGGGGTGATAGCGACCTTGGGTCATATCTTCTTCACGGGTCCAAATCAACTTGATCGGTGTGCCTGGCATTTGCTTGGCGATATTGACCACTTGGGTGGTGTAGTCCTGGAAAGCGCCGCGACGACCAAAGCCACCGCCTAGATTTACCTTAATGACATCACACTTATCAGCGGTTAAGCCCGAGGCAGCAATTACCGCAGCCAAAGAGGCTTCACCGTCTTGAGTTGGTACCCAAGCACGGCAACTGTCTGGGGTCCATACCGCTGTTGCGTTCATTGGCTCCATTGGTGCATGGTTTAAGAACGGATAGAAGAACTGCGCTTCAATCGTTTTAGAAGAATCTGCAGCGACCTTCTTGTAATCGCCGTTCGCATTACCTACAAAGGTTTGCTCTGCTTTTAAGCCTTCTTCTAAACGCTTCAGAATATCGGCTTGTTGCACATTTGCATTAGGACCCTCATCCCACACAATTGGCAAACGATCCATCGCTGTTTTTGCTTGCCAAAATGTGTCGGCAATCACGGCAACCGCTGAATCACCAACCTGCACAACCTTTTTGACACCCTTCATGCCAGCTACTTTGCTAGCATCAAAGCTTTTGAGCTTGCCACCAAATACGGGGCTGTCCTTAATGGTTGCGTTCAACATGCCGGGCATCTTGAGGTCGATCGCATAGACCTGCTTACCGGTGACCTTATCAGCCAAACTATCCAAACGATCCATCGGCTTACCGATTACCTTCCAACGCTTCGGATCTTTTAGTTCAATACCCTTTGCATCGGGTACGGGTAACTTAGCAGCTGCGGCTGCAACCTTGCCAAAGCTAACGGAGCGACCACTAGCCTGATGTGTAATGATGCTATTGACTGCCAAGCATTCGACTGCAGGAACACCCCACTGATTAGCAGCAGCCTGAACTAACATGATGCGGGCAGCAGCACCGCCCTTGCGCACATAGTCTTCTGAGGTACGAATACCGCGGCTACCGCCGGTGGAGAATGATCCCCAAACACCCTTGCGTTTTAGGCTCTCACCTGGTGTTGGGTAATCGATGGTAATTTTTTTCCAATCACACTCTAGCTCTTCAGCAACCAATTGAGCTAAGCCAGTAATAGTGCCCTGGCCCATCTCGGAGCGAACGACCCGAATCACAACGGTGTCGTTTGGCTGAATTACAACCCAAACACCAATCTCAGGGGCGCTGGCTTTATCAGCAGCTTGTGCATGAGCAGTTCCAATGACGCCGGGAAACTCTAGACCAATGGCTAAGCCCGTTGTAATTGCAGATGTGCCAACAATAAATTGGCGACGGGATAAATTAGGTACGCGTGCATTCATGATTTTCTCCTTATGCCTTCGCTGCTGCATGGATTGCGGCACGCACTTCTTGGAAGGTTCCACAACGGCAGATATTGGTTACGGCAGCATCAATATCGGCATCGCTGGGCTTGGGATTTTTTCTGAGCAAGGCAGTGGCGGCCATAATCATGCCGGTTTGGCAGTAGCCGCATTGCGGTGCCTGTTTATCAACCCATGCTTGCTGTAATTTATTTAATTTGCCACCAACGGAGAGGCTCTCAACGGTTTCAATTTTCTTACCCTCGGCTGCGCTCACTGGCAAAGCACATGAACGAATTGCTGCTCCATCGAGCAATACTGTGCAGGAACCACATTGCGCAATACCGCAACCGTATTTGGTACCTGTTAAGCCAACTTGCTCACGAATCGCCCAAAGTAAGGGGGTATTTGGATCTACATCTACAGTTCGTACTTTTCCATTGATGGTCAACTTTGCCATTAGGATCTCCTCATTGATGATTATTTTTAGTTCAGACTTTCAACAGTTTTTTTAATAAAAAGCCACATCAATCATAAACGAATTACCCCAAAGAGCACTCGGGTTTTTGCCTAATTCGAGCGTCGCCACGTGGACCCCAAGACTTCTTTGGTATAAGTCAGAAAGTCATTGAATTTATTAGCTATTTTCTGCATATCCTAATTTATGGAGAACTACACACTTTCTTGACTTCCTCGATAATGGGATAAATCATTTATATAAACTCAATGCCCAAGCCCACCTCTACCCGCCACCTGATTGTGGTGCTTGGCGACCAACTCAATGCAGATTCCAGCGCCTTTACTGGCTTTGATCCCAAGCATGATTGCGTTTGGATGGCCGAGGTT
>Ga0209400_1003586_pt1 | contig 11275 bp, 7 predicted proteins | sample M_130807_EF_Meta_FD_187313 | JGI IMG/M metagenome (GOLD analysis project Ga0209400, IMG submission 187313) | Freshwater microbial communities from Lake Montjoie, Canada to study carbon cycling - M_130807_EF_MetaG (SPAdes) (version 2) | ecosystem: Environmental > Aquatic > Freshwater > Lake... | reverse complement strand
TTAAGGGTAGGAACAATAGCATCCTTTGCATCAGGTTTTTTGGCTTTTTTAAGGGTAGGAACTATTGCATCCTTTGCATCAGGTTTCTTGGCTTTTGCAACTCGATTATTTCGCTTATTATTCTTGATTAATTTATATGATGGTTTATTTTTATACCCTCCTGCTTGTGATAATTGTGTTTCTTGTTTTTTTAGAAAGTCTAAATAATTCAACAAATGTTTTATGCACTCATTGCATGTTGATTTACCTTCCTTCTTAATTTGATTTTCAGTGATTAATTTTGCAAATGCGTCAAGTTTGCCAACCCAATCTTTAATTATTTTGTTAATTTTTTCTACAAGCTTATTTGTTTTATCTTTGTAAGCGTCGTAATAATCTTTGTCATCTTCTTTATCTTTGTCAGTCAATATAGGATCATCCATTAAATTTATTTGTAATACAAATAATTTATACATTTCTAATTTTGCCTTGTTAGTATTGTATGTATTTTCTAAATTTTCTAAAAACATATATAATATTAACAAGGTTTCGCAGATAAAAATGCTACTTTTTACTATATCAACATTAGATTGTTCCTTTTGTAAATAAATTATATATAATTCATTTAATTCATTTACAATTTCTATTTGGTGTTGTAATTCACTGTATCTTGTCATTAAATCTTCATATTTACTCAAACATTTTTGAATATTTACAAAAACTGTTTGTAATTTTGCTTGTATGTTTATTTTGTCATCATCTTTGTCATCTTTGTTCCTCCTGGGTGGTGGGCAATAGTAATTCCCTCTATGTAGAACATTTTCAGCTGATTTTTTCTTAGAAGGATTTGTATCAATACCATATTCTTCAATTTCCTTAAATAATTTTTCCCATTCATTTATAGATGAAACAACCGGTACAACTTCATCGTCTTCTGTATAAAAATATATTAGCGATGATGTGTTCTCAAATGCTAAACAATAATCTCTTGTTCTAGTAAATATTAAATTTAAAAAATTTTTTGTATGTAGTATTAGATTTACATTCTCGCCTATATCTTGTTCTATATCTTCTTCTATATCTTCTTCTATCTTCTTGTCTTCACATAATATATCTTTAAAATGTTTATATTCATCATCATTACAACCTTTCATATCTAAATCAATGAGAATCTCAATTGTTGCATTATCTTCTATAGTATGAACGAAACATTTATTTAATAATACTTTTATAGTTATTTTTTCTCTATCGCAATTAGAAACCATTATATGAGCATATCTCATACGAATATTTGCATTTTTCAATATATCATCTCTTCCTGTTAATTTTACTGGTATTGGATAATATTTTGTGTCATCTTTCTTTAGCTGACTGTCGTCATTTGGGAAAAATTCTTGGTATGCTAGGTGAATTTTATCTTTAATTTCTTTTATTTGCGCATTAAAAGTAGTATATCCTGCTGAATCACTTAACATTTTTAGTTTCTTAGTTATTTCCACATCTTTTGAGCACATTTTTTTCAAAATACTAAACATAAATAATTTTTTTAACTTTTTTCTTGCTTCTGAAAATGCGGTTACTTTTTCCATAGTCACGTTGGCAAATTTTAATTTTTCGACATTTTGAATAACCAACTCATATAGTTTTCTTTTATTATCATCACTTGTTTCTTTTTTTGCACTTAAAAAAGCATTAAACCTTGTCTTAAAAATTTCATTATTAAATTCAGCAGCTCGCTCTTTATTAAATGCATTTACTAAAATATTCATATTAATCAATTTGTTTAATTTAATTATTAACTTCGCTGCCTTGTCAGGAGACATTTTCTTAACCACCGCCGTCCGCAATAATGCACTGTGTGTTGGTTTTTCAACTGCTTTTTCTGGTGCTCCTGCATCTGCTGTTTTTTTTGCTTTTTTTCCTTTTTGTTTTCCTTTTTTTGCTTTTTGTTTTGCTGTTTTTTTTGCTTTTTTTTCTGCAGGTAAGTCAAAATTTTCTGTAAGTAATTTAGGGGAACTTTTCAAAATATCTCGTGCACGTTTCATTGTTGCTGCTGCTTTTTCTGCTTCTGCTTTTTCTGCTGCTACTGCTTTTTCTGCTGCTTTTTTTGCTGCTGCTGCTGTTGCTGCTTTTTCTGCTGATGTTGCTGATGTTGCTGCTGCTTTTTCTGCTGATGTTGCTGCTTTTTTTGCTGCTGTTTTTTGTTTCTTATTTGGAGGACCACTACCCCCCCCTTGCATACCTTCCATACCTTCCATATTTACCTTCGCACCCATTTCAGAAGACATTACCGAATCTTGATCACTAACTACTTCTTTTGCAAGTTCGTCTACATCTGTTGCGAATTCTTCAGAAAATGTCCTTTCCATCTCTGTCATTTTTAATGAAGGACATATGTTTACATCGTTTTCGTATTCATTTACACGTTCATCTTCTTCTGCGATAAGTGAATCTATTTCTTCTTCTACAAGCTTTGGCGATGGTGATAGAGCTTGCGATTGTTGCCATAGTGGAGCTGGAGATGGTAATTGAGATGGTAATTGAGATGGTAATTGAGATGGATTTTGGTGTAATAGATATTGGGCGGATGGAGATGGTAATGGAGATGGTAATGGTAATGATAATTCAAATGATGGTGATGGTGATGTTGATGGTGATGTTTGATATTGTTTTATGAATTTGAACCCCAATGCTATTAGTGTTTTTTTTAAATTAGTTTTTTCCCATTTAAGATTTGAATCCCAATAGAAAAGTCTTATTGATTTACCCTTTTCTTGAAAATTTGAAGCACTACCAGTTCCTCCTAAACAAGGTATCCCTAAACACATAGCTAAATTAAGAGCTGATTTATCGTGTGTTAAGAAATATATATTATTCGTCGTAGTCAGTTTTTTTGATGAGGTATTGGGATCATCCATTATATCATACTTATTTAAAATATAAACTACAAACATTTTAATAAAATCACCTGCAGTTTTAATGCACATTAATAAGCATAGAACTATATTTTTTATTTTTTCATCTGAATAAGAACTACTACCTTGTTTCTGAAAGTTTAAAAGGTGGTTTATTCTTGTATATAAATTATCAATAAATAAACGTGTTGCATGATCGTCGCCACCACTATCTGGATTTATTGCTTTCGTTAATTTTTCAACAGTAAAATATCCATCAGGACCTGTTTTTATATCAATTTCAATATCACTTTTTGTATCTTTTCTACGAATATGTAATACGAAATCATTTTGATTATTTCCTTTTTTCTTACTACTTTTCGGAATACTTTTCTTACTACTAATACGTAAATTAATTTCATCTAATGGTCTTAAAACTGATTTTAATATACTAATTGCATAATTAATAATACATAAACTTAATTTTTCATCCATTTCACAAGATTGAACTAAATTTGGTGGTGCTTCTAGTCCTGTTGCTTGTAGAGAACAATTTGCACCAGTGTCAAATAAAGAACACAGCCCAGTTATTTTTGTTGCATTATCTGTTAATCTTATTAACTTTTCACTACTAGGGGAAAGCAGTCGTGTTGTCCCAATAGGTGTGAAATCAATACTGCAATAGCACGGAAAATTTTTTATATATTCATTGTATCTTTTAACGCATGTATCTAATTTTATAACACTAGTAATTAATGCATTTAACTGTGTATGTTCTATAATCATTGTATCATCTCCAGTTTTTTTATCTAGTATATTTTTTTGTAATGCATTATATATATAATCGTCATTATGTCTATCAAAATCAATACAATCATATATTCTTTTTTCACTTCGAGAGGTTTTTGATGTATCTAAAAAATCTTTCTTTGTATCCATTAATATTCCTTGTGAAAAACAAACTTTTTTGCTTTCTATATCTGCATTAATTTGTTGTATTATTTCAGCTGTTAAAATCTCACTACACTCTGTAAGTGCAAATTCTAAATTACTTTCTAAATGTACCCTAAAATTTTTGGCATTTATGTCGTCTTCCTTATAAGATAATTTTGGTATAGGGCATAGCTTAACCTTCAAAGATGCTGCACCTGATGATCCTGATGCTCCTGATGATCCTGATGATCCTGATGATCCTGATGCTCCTGATGCTCCTGCTGCTCCACTCATTAAAATATTAGTTAATCTACTAAATATATATATAAATATATAAATATATATTACTTATCATTAAATATGTTGAAGAAAAACTCTTATTGTTTCCTTTGCTATTCTGCAGATAATATTATATATACAAGAACATTATTTATTTGCAAGAAATGTAATATTCCAATAAAAAAATGTGATATTTGTGGTTATTATTGTGATGATAAATGCCTTGAATTTTTTGACAAATGCATTTCTATATAATAATTTTAATATGTCTGCTTCTTTACTTTTATAAGTTTTGAGTTCTTCTTTTTAACAAAGACACCTGGGTCATAATCTTCGACGTCTTCACCGTCATCGTTTGTCAATCCCATTAAGTCGCGTTGGTCTTGTAACGATTGCATTTCCCATAGGTCATGAGAACACATCTTGTAATTAACATCTTGTGCTTTATACCAAAATACAATATCTGATATATTATTTGATTGAACCTTGTTGTCTATAACAAGACATTCATAATTTTCGGTGCATTGGTTCATAACTTGGTTAAATACATCAAATGTTGGGAACATACCTGCATAATGATTGTATATTTTCTCGCGCTCCTTCACAATATTATTACGAAAAATAAAAACATAGTCAATATTTGAACGTAAGTCAGGAGGCAATCCTAAACCATGTTGCATTGTAATTAAAAGGAAGATTTTGTAATGCCGTCCGTTCATAAAAATACACCTAATATTTTTATCAGTCATTGCCGACTTGTTATACATGCAATCATCTAAAATTAAGAATGCTCGCGGGTCAATACAAGAGTTCCCATGCTTCGCCATATCTCTTTTTCTCTCGTTTGTAATACTAATTTGTCTATTTAAAAACTTGCTAATTAATTTTTCTTCTAATTCGTCATATATCAACATCTTTGGAATAAACTTTTCAAAATATCCATTTGCACGTTCTGTTTGCGAAACAACAACACCAACTGGTATATCTTTGTTATAACTTAAAATATCTTTCATACAATAACTTTTCCCAGTATTACGTTTGCCAATAAAAGTAACAACAGAGTCATTCTTAATTCTTGCAGGGTCAAACTTTTTAAGTTCTAGTTTCATTTAATTAATAATAACAAAAATAATATATTATATGTATCACATCAAAATAATATTATTTTATTAATATTTAAGATTATCAAACATTATTTAAGATTATCAAACATTATTTAAGAATATTTATATATAATATATATATTCAATAATTATGAAACATTATTGGATTAATATAGATCGTTCAATAGAAAGAAAAACCTTTATGGAAGAACAATTTAAAAATAATAATTTAGATAATCAAAGAATATCCGCAATAACTCCAGATGATTTAGAAGAAGTTTTAGAAGACAAACGTCCATTAACATGCAAACATCCCGGTTGTGTAAGATGCGAATACGAATATGCGTGCATATCAAGCCATATTAAAGCAATAATGGAGGGACTTAAAGATGATAAAAATGAATGGTTTGTTGTTATGGAAGATGATATTGTAATTCCGTTTAACATCAATTATAATAAGTTAATAAGTGAATTACCGCAAGATGCTGAATTAGTTCAATTGCTTATTTTGTATGGTGAAACAGTAAAAATGTTGTATAATACTTTAAATACACAGAATATCAACTTTATTAAATGGCAGTATTTATTACCTTCTACAGGTATGTATATCATATCTCGAAAAGGTGCTGAAAAATTAGTAAGCAAATATTTTAAAAATAATAAATATGATTTCACTTCGTGCGAATACCAGATAGTAGCGGATGTCGCTTTATATTTATCTATAAACTCTTATGCAACTACAATTCCATATGCATACCCAAATGTAAAATTAGTTTCAGAAATTCATCCAGGACACTACGAAGCTCATAATAGTGCCACAACAGATATTAAAGATGTTATAAATCATGCAATCGTTAATAATAATATTCCATATAAATTAGACTAAATAATATATTAATATATTAATTATATTCCATATACTAATACATAGAATGCTCTTTAGATTTTTTACTATTATCTACGATATTATATTTTTCATTAAAGAAATAGATTACTATTAGTTGTTTGCGATGGTCTCTTAATTTATCTGTGCAATATAATATGTATGTTTCATCCTTTCCATTTAAGTTATTGTTTTTAATCCATATTTTGAAAAGTTCATTATATAATATGACTGACTCATTTATTAGTGGGTATTTGTTTATTTTATTAGTGGCCAACATTTGCGCTTCCTCTGCAAGCCCAATAATATGCAAAAAATGCTTCGTGATACAATCGCGGCATCTTTTATTTTTGTTTGTAAGATGCTCCTCTAATAATATAGATTGCTTAATAATTTGTTGCATATTATATCGCGGGTCGCTTACAGGGTCAATAGAGTCGCAACTCGAAGAACAAGAACCTTCGCTTTTTTGCTTGTTATAATTTATATTGAGTAGTGGTGCACTTGAAGCGTGACTATGGTCATTCGTATAATGAATATACCATATTATTATTATTGTTGATAATACAATAGTAAAAACAATAATAAATGTTTCCAATATATTCATTATAAATATTAATATTAATTCTACTATATTAGTAGATATATATATTATAGTTTCAACATATAATTATTATATAATCATATATATTAAATGATAATAGAGGAATTAGAAGAATTACAAGGATTAAAAGCATTGAAGACTATTATAATTGAACAGTTTAGAGGCGGAAAAGGCAAAGGCAATTCTTTGTCGAGAAGAAAAAATGATCAGCCACCAAACTTCTTCATTTTTATATTTTTCGTGTTATTATATTCAATGACATTTTTATATTTTAGTAATGGAAAGCCATCGCTTAATAGAAAATAAATAATTTTAATATTTTTATATAATAGAATATATATATTATGCAAAATAATAATATCTTTTTTGAATCTTTTAAAGGTGGAAGTAGCGGCAAAGCATCCGGAACAAACACCGACACATCATCAGGAACCGCCTCTGGTGCTGTAGCTGGCGCTGCGACAGGTGCATTAATTTCTGGAGGAAGCGCCGCATTAATGAGTAATTCAGGGTCTAACAATGTTGAGAAATGCCCCATATCTGATGATAGTTTATATTGCCAAGTAAGCAGAACTGCAGGTATTACAGGAATGGTAATTTATATATTACTTATGATAATTTTTGTTCTTGCATTTTTATACTTTATATATTATCTATTTTTTAGAAGTGGCGGTGCTAATTTAAGTAAATCTTTCAGCAAAGGTCGTAAGTAAATCTTATTTTTATTCTTTTTTATTCTTATATATTCTTTTATATTCTTATATATTCTTTTATATTCTTATATTTAATTTATTTCTTGGTGTGACAACGCGAAGTCCTGTGTATATTTTGTAATAATATCAAACTCAACATTTTTTGCAATAGGTATGGATAATGCATAAAAACAAAAAAATAATTAGGTAATCAATTAAGGTAATACTAAATATATAAATGTCGATAGTGTGTATAATGTAGTTCCCCATATTGTATCGGTAATCGCAACAGACACATCTAAATCACTATAAATTGCAAGAGATGTGAAATTATATATACTGAATATTGAAAATCCTACTGCGCCTCCGCATAGGAATGATTGCAATAATTTATTTACTATACTATTATCTCGCACACTATTACGACCACATTCTATATTATGAATTGTAAATGGTATTGCAACATATAAAACCGAAAATAATATAAATATATATGCAATTATTGCATGCTCATATCTTAAATTTACTGGCTTCTTTTGCACTTTGAGGATTTCGTTAGAATATTTAGAGAAATTTAAAGAAATCCAAATAATATCAAAAAATATAATTGATATAGATACTATAAAATATTTTAAATATATATTCATAATATCCTTCTCTTCTAATACTAATTATTTTATTTATAATATTCTTTTTTCTTTTATAAATTTGTTAAGTTTTTTTATTCTATTTATAAATTTTATATAGTCGTCATTAGATATTGCGTAGCCTTTATTATCATATGTTGTAAATGATAAATCCTTTTCTGTATTTTTAATATATGATGTCTTTAATGTCTTTAATGTCTTTAATGCTTTGTGTATATTAGTATTAGTTCTCATTTCTCCTCCTCCTGTCTTTTTATGTTCATATATATATGGTTCAACCTCTTTGTAAATACTACCATTCTCCATATTATTTATATAATAATCTGCATTTAGCTTCATAATTGCTACAAGTTCTTCAAACATAGTAACTAATTCGTTGTATTCCTCTGTCGTTTTATCAATATTCATATTTACATCTATGAAATTAATATAGTTGCCTTTCAGCATATCTATAAAATCATCTCTAAACAATTTAAAATCACCTATATTTTTATTAATAAGTAATTCAAGATACTGTTTCGTAATATCATTTATATATAGGTTGTTTTGAATTCTTGAAATGTTCCCCAATACTATATTCATATATAGTTTAGAATGTTCATGTATGTTGTAATTTATTTTCTTAAACCCTTCATAGTCAAATAAACCGGCACCTCTTAACGAATATAATTTATATTCAAATCTACGTTTTTTATTCTTCATATAATTTCGCGGATACAAAGCTTCCTCGTTATGTAACAAGCTGTCTATAAATAAGTTTTCGAAATTATAGCTAAAGTTTTCATATTCACGACTTTGCTCATTTATAATTTCGTAATTATCATCATTTTTAAACACCGTATAAAATTTATCAGTTTCATAATATATTGCATAATCTACTACATTAATTTTGAAAAATTTATAACACTCATTTATAAAATGCTGATGAAGTGTATATTTAACATTAAAAAATGTATTAAATGATACATCTTCATTTATTTGTGTCCCTAAACAAATAAAATTATATTCTGTATTGTGTGATTTAATATCATCTTGTATTCTGATAGTTTGCGGATAATTATCCTTGTCATTATATATTTTGTAGTTTTTTATATTATATAATTTTAAGCACCCTTTTCCACCTTCAAATATATTATTATATAATATATCTATATATTCCTTCTCTTCGTGATTGCAAACTTTGCAAAAATTATATTTTACATTTCCAACAACTAATACATTCGATACTATTATTTTCAACCCAGGTGGCAAAATAATTTGGTGAAATTCATCATTAAAATTTATATACTTAATTTCATCCTTAATCTCAATAATATATACAACACCATTATTTTTACGATTTTCATATGCATATCTCAACGCGACGTTTATATTAAAAGTGCATGATAAAAACGATGTCAGAACTATATCGCTATTATAATCACTATGAAAATCTCTATGCGAACCATGAAAAACATAAATAGTTTTCTTGTTCCTTTCAATATTATAGGTTGTATCGCTGCAAAACTTTAGTAAGTATCTTACTCTTTTATATGCTTCTTTTTCCATAACTAACCCATTTGCAATATAATTTTGCAAAGAAACATTCACTATTTTACTATACGGTTCGCGTGTTCCAATGTAATTTTGTTTAATATTTGAAAGTTGTAATTTTGACATATTTAAAGGCTGCAATGTATGTATACCAAATACGTAAGTTTCTGTATCAAGAATTGTTGTCGCAGGTAATGGGGAATTATATTCAAACCAATAGTAATAATCTTTTTTAATAATATTATTATTATTATTGATAGTATATATTATTGTTTTTATCGTGTTTTCATCATCGCAATATCCTATAATATTATTGAATTGATTTTGGAAATTTTTATTATCATACATAATACTATAATCTTCTTGAAAATCGCGATGTAATACATTAATCTTTTGTAAAATCCCTCTTATATTATTATCAAAAAATGGTATAATATTAATGTCATCTTCTGCAAAATTAACAATATTCAAAGTTATATGAGAAGGTAATATAGACATATATTTTGCATATTCGAGATTATCTATCGTCTCATCCATGTATTTTCTCTCCAGTTCGCCATTAAATAATAATTTGTTTCCTTTAAATGACAACCTAATACATCTATGTATTATTGTTGAATATAATATTTTTTCATTATATTCATTGTATACACCTCCCTTCTGCTTATCGCTCTTGCTATAACTTTGTGAATGCGTTTTACTATCCGAAAACCTTAATATGAACATACTATCTGGTGCATTATTATAATTATATGCAATTGGAATCAAGTTTTGTGGGTCAACTCTTGTAACAATGCCTATTTTATATATAGGAACCGAAAAATATACAAAATTACCATCTATTTTATCTGCATTATTATACCTTTGCATTATTTGATGGTCAAACATATTAAATTGAGGCATATTTTTTTTAAAAGTTATGCGATATATTTGGTGGATAAAATGCAATAATATGATTAGTTTTTTCATATGTCGTTTGTATAATTCGAAAGGTATTAATCTATATTTTGATATTATACTGCAAGACCTCGCATATTTTTTAAATAACATATCATATTCTTCAAGTAATCGCAACCTATTCTTATTAATATATTTTTTACTATTACCACTATTCATAAAAATCTATATAATGACAATAAAAAAATAAGTTATTTCAATAATGATATAATTTATAGGGTTTAAAATAATATATATTAATAATAGTAGGTATTTTTTAATCATAAATGCATTTTATCGATTTGGATTCTATTTCTCAAAAAGTTGTTCAAAAAATAGCAGTAACCATAACAAATATAGAGGAAAGGCTGGAACCATCGAAAAAGACATTAAATGAAGATGAACCAGCCAAGTTTGAATTTAAATTTGGTGCAGATACGTTTACTAATGAAGAAAAATTAATAGCACAATTTTGTATTCTTATTGGCGATAGAATGACTAATACAGAAGACTATATACGGTGCTTTCAACCAGTATATAGTCCCGAAAGTCCTATTGACATATTTAGAGATAAGTTCCCTGGCGGGTTCAAATATATTCCAAGAATAACAGAAATAATTAACCATATAATGAGGGATATGCTTAAAGATTTTGCTTTAAAACGAGGTAATGGTTTATCACTCCCGTCAAATTTTTTTGCACCAACAATATTAAAAGATGATATAGGGGGCCCCGTCGCATTCGCAAAATATACTACGTTTAATGATTTTCAAGATATACAACAAAGTATAA
>Ga0209400_1003584_pt1 | contig 11277 bp, 9 predicted proteins | sample M_130807_EF_Meta_FD_187313 | JGI IMG/M metagenome (GOLD analysis project Ga0209400, IMG submission 187313) | Freshwater microbial communities from Lake Montjoie, Canada to study carbon cycling - M_130807_EF_MetaG (SPAdes) (version 2) | ecosystem: Environmental > Aquatic > Freshwater > Lake... | reverse complement strand
CGGTCCCGAGCAGCGTGAGGTGCTCACCATCGTGCGGGCCATGGTCGATGCCGGCACCGCCCGCATCGTGATGGGCAATCACGAGTTCAACGCCATCTGTTTCGCGACGCCCGATCCCGCGGTGCCCGGAGAGTTCCTGCGCGAGCATTCCCCCAAGAACACCGGGCAGTGCGCCGAGTTCCTCAATCAGCTCAGCGTGACCGAGCGGGCCGAGTGGATCGCCTGGTTCCGCACCCTGCCGTTGTGGCTCGATGAGGCGGAGCTCGGCGGTCTGCGAATCGTCCATGCGTGCTGGCATGAAGCGTCGATGGATGTCATTCGTGAAGCCTGCGGCGGCAGCAATGTGCTCGGCGACGACGTGCGTCTCTACGCCCGGGCCAGCGACAAAGACGACTCGCTCTACAAAGCAGTCGAGGTGCTGCTGAAAGGCCCCGAGGTGGAACTGGCGAGCTACGACCTTCCGGATTTCCTCGACCCATCGGGCCACGCACGAGACCACGCCCGCCTGCGTTGGTGGCGAACCAGCGATCTCCCGTTGAGCGAACTGCTCGACATCCGCCCGCCCGCAACGACGGCCGCGGGCGAGGAGTATCCCGATCTGTCAGGCCTTGTTCTGCGCAGCGAGGACCACAGCTACGCCTACGACGACCAGATCCCGATGGTGTTCGGTCACCACTGGCGTGACTGGGAGCCCGACGAGCACATCGACTGGACCACGCACGCAGCCTGCGTCGATTTCAGCGCGGCAAAGCCCGAGTGTCCGCTGGTGGCCTATCGCTGGACCAGCGGCGAGACGGCGATCAACCCCGCCAACTACGTGTGCTTCCCTGAGAGCACCGCAGCGGTGAGCAGCGCGAGCTGACTCATCGCAGCGCACGCCTGCGACCGAACCGGGAACCGCACCCGCCGCCGAGCCACCGCCGACGTGCCAACTAGCGAACGGGCCAATGCCGACTCAGCTGTGGAGGTAGCCGATCGCTCGGGCTTCGGCTTCGAGTGAGTCGCGGAACTTCGGATGGGCGATGGCGATGAGCCGCCTCGCCCGTTCGGCCAACGGCTGACCGTGCAGTTCGGCCACCCCATATTCGGTGACCACGTTGTCCACGGCGTTCTTGAGCGTGGTCACCAGCGCCCCTTCGGCGAGTCGCACCTTGATGCGGCTCACCGAACCATCCGTGGTCGTGGAGTGCAGCGCCAGGAACCCCTGGCCATTCGGGGAGAACATGGCGCCGTGGGCGAAGTCGGCCTGACCACCCGAACCGGACCACAGCTGCCCGTCGATCATCTCGGAGTTGGCCTGGCCGAACACGTCGACCTCGCAGGTGGCGTTCACCGAGATCATCTGCGGTTCGAGACCGATGATGCGCGGGTTGTTCACCCAGTTCACCGGCAGGAACTCAACAGCGGCGTTGTCATCGATGAACTCGTAGAGATCGTTGGTGCCGAGAGCGAACGTGGTGACCATCTTGCCGGGACGACTGTGCTTACGAGCGCCGGTGATCACGCCGGTGCGGAACAGTTCGACGATGCCGTCGGAAAGCAGTTCGGTATGCACACCGAGATCACGATGATCGGTGAGGTGGGCGAGCACCGCTGCGGGAATGGCGCCGATGCCGATCTGGATAGTGGCGCCGTCGGGGATGCGCTCGGCAATGAGCGCACCGATGGTCTCGTCGAGTGCGGAGCGCTCATGCGGGGGAACTTCGACGAGCGGTTGATGCGATTCGACCCAGCCCGCGATCTGCGACACGTGCACGTTGTTCTCACCGCGGGTGCGCGGCATATGCCGGTTCACCTCGAGGAAGAAGGGGGCCTTGCCGATGAACGCGGCGGTGTAATCAGCATTGGTGCCGAGCGAGAAGAAGCCGTGACGATCGGGTTCGGAAGCAGCGGCGAACACCACGGGGTCGGTAGTGACATGACGCAGGATGTGCGGCATCTCCGAGAAATGCGCGGGTGTGAAGTCGATGCCTCCGGTGGCGAAGGCCGGTCGTGTTGTGGCCGAGAGGAAATACGCGGTGTGGCGCAGCCCGGGGAACTCTCCGTGGAGGTAGCGGTGATCGCGCAACGCGTGCATCTGATGGATTCGAACACCGGTGAGCGAATCGCCGGCGACGTCGAGGGTGCGCAACAGCAGATCGGGTTCGCCGTTGGCGAGCGGCACGATGACATCACGATGATGTTGGGCGAGGGCCACTACCGCAGAAGGGTCGGAGCACTTCGTGGCGGCCAGTGCCTGCTGCGTGTGGTCCATTGGTCGAACCTATCGGCGAGGTCACCGAAGGCGGGATCAGGGGGCACCGCAAACGACCTTGTCGAAACCCACAGCGTGTTGGCACTGATGACCTCGACTGCTGAGACCCCATACGCTTAGGGAGTTGCTCCAGGTGGCTCGTAAAGGCGGACGATGAATATCGCACTCAGATTCACGCGGGTGGTCCGATTTCTCGCAATTGGATTCGCCGCGCTGTGCTCACTGGTCGCTCTGACAGTCATCATGTCCCCAGCGAACGCCGCTTCACTCGCCCCAACCACCGCACCAACCACCCCAACCACCCCAACCACCCCGACTGCACCGACCTCACTCAGAGCCACTCCGGGGAACATGTCGGTGTCAGTTGCGTTCACACCAGCGGCAGATGGTGGATCGACCATCACGAACTACGAGTACTCCATCGATGACGGCGGAACCTGGGCCGAGACCTCAGCCGGCACAACCTCTCCGGTCAGGATCAGCGGTCTCCGAAATGGCACCACCTACACACTGAAACTGCGTGCGGTGAACGCCGTTGGAAACGGTGCCGCCTCAAGTGCGTCCACCTCGTTCACCCCGGCCGGCGCACCTTCGACACCTTGGTTCCTCAAGACGACCGCGAGAACGGAGACTTCAGTGACGTTGGCATGGGATGCGCCGACGCCCGATAGTGGCTCTCCGGTCATCGACTACAAGATCGAGTACTCCTCGAACGTCGAGTACTCCTCGTTTCCGATCAACTGGGTGACCTTCAACGATGGGGTCTCAACGGCTACGACGGCGACTGTCACTGGTCTCGTTCGCGGAGCTCCCTACATATTCAGGGTCTCCGCCACCAACGCGATCGGATCGGGGCCTTCGACTTCGATGAGATCGCAAGTCGACGTCGTGAAATCTGTCTATGCGGGGTGGCAATCCTGCGCCCTCTATTCCGACGGCATCGTCAAGTGCATCGATTCCGGGGATCTCAACTCGTACCTCAGCCCGGGCCCTTGGGGTCGTAAAACACCGCAGGTCGCGATGACAAACGCCGTCGACATCTGGCGCGGGACACGGGCCGGGTTTTGGGGCGTGTGCGCACGGAGAGCCGGCGCCTCAATCATCTGCTGGGGAGTCATTGACGTCAGCGAAGGCGGTCTAGGCGGCGACTACGAGTTTCGAATGTGGGACGTACCTGACGACGCCACCATCGCAGTTTCCTCGGGACCCCCGTGCGCACTTCTCGCCGACAGCACCATCGAATGTTGGGGAAAGAACAACTACGGACAACTCGGAAACGGAACCACCACCGACTCATCGCTCCCGGTGACCGTCACCGGAATCACCACCGCCACTGCGATCGCCATCGGCTTCGACAACACCTGCGCGCTTCTCACCGACAACACCATCAAGTGCTGGGGGAAGAGTTCGTTGACGCCAGTGCCTGTCACCGGAACCACCAACGCAGCAGACCTCGGATTGTCGGTGTCCGGTTCCGGGCCCGCTGGAGGCACCACAAAAGCCTGGAGCAGTGGACTCAGCGGCAAGTTCGTGAGGGCGGTGATACCGATGGGACTGCCTTCCGCTCCGGGTGTACCAGTCATCGTCGGCAAGTCGGCGAAGACAGTGTCGCTCACCTGGAGTGCACCGACAGACGCACGAGGAGGAACCATCACTGATTACAAGATCGAGTACTCAAGTAACGGAACCAACTGGTCGGTCTTCAACGACGGAATCTCAAGTGTCCGTGGCACGACCGTCAGCGGGTTGACCCGCAGTACCGCCTACACCTTCCGAGTCTCGGCAATCAACGAAGTCGGAACGAGCCCCGCATCCACAGCCTCGAGCGTCGCAATCCCCGCTGATGCACCAGCGGCGACGGTAACTCCCACACTCACTTCGAGGACCTCCAGTTCAGTGACACTGTCCTGGACCGCTCCAAGAAATGGCGGTCAGCCCATCACCGACTACAAGATCGAATACAGCTCCAACGGAGTGACCTGGATGGTGTTCGCCGATGGAACCTCGACCAGGACCTCAGCGACGGTGTCAGGGCTCGTCCCGGGGACCTCGTATCGCTTCCGCATCTCCGCGATAAGCCAAGCGGGAACCGGAACCTCATCCTCCCCCACAGAGCCGATCATCGCTGCAGCTGCACCACAGGCGCCCAGCGCACCGACTGTGGTGATCAGCGGCACCACCGGCGGTCGCGTCATCGTTTCATGGACCGCCCCCTCCAATAGCGGCTCAGTCATCACAAACTATGAAGTGACCGCAACTGGCGGTGCCACTCCGATCGTGAAGACCATCACGAACGCCACGACTCTCTCGCAAGCGTTCACCGGTCTCTCACCGACCACCAATTACAGGTTCACGGTGAAAGCAACCAACGCCATCGGCACGAGCGCCGCTTCACCCAGCACCTCCCTGGTCCCAGCAGCTGTCCCTGCCAAACCGGACTCGATCACGTTCGTTTCAGCCGGTGACGGTTCCATCACTGTGAGATACACCGCACCGGCCAGCAACGGAGGTTCGGCCATCACCGGGTACCTGGTGCAGGCGTTCACGCCGTCAATAACTTCGGCGGTCATCTCGAGTTGTCAGTCGAATGCCACCACCTTCACCTGCACGGTCACGGGCTTGACCAATGGGGTCAAGTACGAGATTCGTGTGTTCGCGAAGAACATCGCCGGTGCCAGCACCGCGTTCAGCAAATTGGTGAACGTGAAGGCCGGCGCGGCACCGGCCGCACCGGGATTCCGGTGGTGACGCGATCGATGGCCTCATCGAACGAGGCAATCGTGTCGTCAGGTGACGACGGCGCCGATGAGATGAGCCAGTTCGTCCACGATTCGTGCTGGACTCCCGTTCTCCACCAACTCGACTCGTTCGCCGGTCACCCGGAAGATGTCCCGCGCGCCCGGTGGGCTCCACACCACGGCTACCTCGGCTGTGGTGTGCCGAAGCACATCACCGAGAAGTCCACCCGGGTTGGCCTCGGCATGGAGTTCCGCCTGACGAGAGTGCCACACCACGCCACCGAGATCGTTGCCCGACGAACGATGGATCGCTGACGCCCATCGCCGTGTGCACGGGTAGTGCTGGATGGTCGTGGTGATCAGCTGAGGTCGTGCCAGCCCCATGCGCGTGAGTTGGTCGTTGCGGAAGTCGGCGAGTCGGAGGTCGACGGTGAGCTCGACTTCGTGAATGGCCCACCCGTCGAGGTGAGCGATGTAGATGGTGGGTGAAGGTCCAGCCGCAGAGTGCAGCGTTGATTCCAGCAATGCCACGGTCCGTGTGGATCCGAAGTATCCGTGGTGCACTTCCGGCAGAGGGGCGAACCTGGTGTTGCCAACTTCGGACACAAGTTCCGTCGGTGAGAACCTCGTGCTGCGCCACCATCGGCTACCGGCCGGCAGCACGATGCCGGAGACCTCACTGATGTGATTCACGGACGGCGAAGGGACCGGGCAATCCGGGTCTCCACACGGAGCGCTCGTCATCAACCTGCGGTGGAGTCGGCGACGAACTGTTCTGCAAGACCGATCAGTTGCTCGCCGCGACCTTGCTCGATGAGGAGGACCGGCTCGAAGCCAACCCAAGGACTCACCGAGTTGAACCAATGCCATACCGCCCAGCCCGACATACCGGACTCAGTCAGGGTCTGGACGGCATCTGCGACGGCCGGGATGGGCTCGTAGTCGGCGTCGAACTGGAACGACGGGATCAAGGTGCCCGAGTGGTCGACGGTGATCAACTTGCCTTCGTTACGAAGTCTCCGGACCCACTGGCGTGCAGCGGCCTCCGTCTGCCCGCGCGCAGCGGCGAGGAGTCCGTAGTCGACCGAGGGCTGCTCGGTGACGAGCGTGTGCCACATCACGTGTCGCCGCCGTGCCAACTCGACACCGACATGGTCGAGCAGGGGGGCGGTCGACTCGGAAACCAGATGGATCGTGGGGCTCATCGCGCTCTCCTTGTGTCGAAAGTGTATCAGATCCGAATATTTGCTACGTGTGCTACTCAAGCTGGGATTGCCACGAGGTGGGTCAGCGACCTCGGTACACGCACCCGGAGTTTGCGGTCTCCTTGACTTCGATCATCGACAACAACGGCAGTTCCGCTTCGAGTCGTTCCCAGAGCCATACGGCGAGCACTTCGCTCGTGGGGTTCTCGAGACCGGGGATGTCGTTGAGGAAGTGGTGGTCCAATTGCGCGTAGAGCGGTTTGAACGCCTCTTTGATGTCGCTGAAGTCCTGGACCCAACCGGTGTCGGCACCAACTGGGCCATCAACAGTCACCCGCACGAAATACGAATGCCCGTGCAGCGCCGCGCACTTGTGGTCCGGCGGAACGTTCGGGAGCTGATGGGCTGACTCGAACACGAATTCCTTGTAGATCTCCATCACGGGATTCCTAAGTACTTGTGGGTCTGGGTGCTGAGACGCCAGTTCGGATGTTGGAGGCAGTACTGCACTGCTCGTTCGGTGTTGCGGGCCCGTGCCGGCCCGTCCATGGGCTGCAGGTAGAAGTTGGCGAAGTCGAGCTGCTCGAAGCGCTCGGGACCGAAGTCGCGTTGCGGGTAGACGAGTTTGAGTTCGTCACCACGTTCGACGACGAAATCGGCGCCGGCCTTCGGGCTGACACATACCCAGTCGATGCCATCGGGGATCGGCAATGTTCCGTTGGTCTCGATCGCGATCTGGAACCCGACGTCGTGAAGGGCCTCGATGAGTTCAGCATCGAGTTGAAGCAACGGCTCCCCACCGGTGCAGACCACATAGGGCGTGCCGACTCCCCCAGCGGCACCGGCACTGGTCCACATCGCGGCAACCGCTGCCGCCAGTGATGTCGCTGACTCGAACTTCCCACCGCCGGGCCCGTCGGTTCCCACGAAGTCGGTATCGCAGAACTGACAGATGGCGATCGAGCGATGCTCCTCACGACCTGTCCAGAGGTTGCAACCGGTGAACCGACAGAACACCGCCGGTCGACCGGCATGCGCGCCTTCGCCCTGCAGGGTGAGGAACAGTTCCTTGACCAGGTAACTCATGCGATCGCACCGGGTTGGTACGGCGTGGGATCGTCCATTCCTGCTTCGAGGAAACCCTTGCGGCGAAGCAGGCAGGAATCGCAATGCCCGCAGGAAAGCCCTGACGGGTCGGGGTCGTAGCAACTGATGGTGTCGCCATAATCGACACCCAGCGCAACACCTTGTCCGATGATCTCGGCCTTCGTGAGGTCGATGAGCGGGGTGTGGATCGTCAGTTTCGTCCTTTCGACCCCTGCACGAGTAGCGAGGTTTGCCATCGTCTCGAACGCTGCGATGTATTCGGGCCGACAGTCCGGATAGCCGCTGTAGTCAAGGGCGTTCACCCCGATGAAGATGTCCTGAGCACCGAGAACCTCAGCCCAACCGAGGGCGAATGACAGGAAGATCGTGTTGCGTGCTGGCACGTAGGTGATGGGGATACCGGCGTCGAGTTCGTCGACTTGATCGTGCTTCGGCACATCGACATCGGCGGTGAGTGCGGACCCGCCGAAGGTACGAAGGTCGATCTCAGCGATCACGTGGTCGGCGACACCGGCAGTGCGGGCAATTGTCCGGGCACGGTCGAGCTCGACCGAATGTCGTTGGCCGTAGCGGAAACTGAGCGCATAGGGGACGAAGCCGTCGGCCTTCGCCATTGCCAATGCCGTTGCGGAATCCAGCCCTCCGCTGAGCAGTACCACCGCGCGTCGTTCGGTCACTCGCCCTCCTCCGGACTGTGCACTCTGCCGGAACCACCGAGCAGAGCACCTCTGACAGTTACTAGGATAACAAGTGAACACTCGAGCTGCAGTTTCGGATGATTCAGGCGTGGGCCCTATGCGCAGTTCTCGAACAATTCGACTCATCGTGACATGCACTGACCGCAAGACTCTTGTCGCGCCCGATGAACGATTGATGCGAAATGTGCCAGGCGATCCGGATGCTCGCTGGGCCGAATGGTCCGAGCGCATCACGCCCGATGCAACTTCATCGTCGGCTGCGCCAGCGCTGCCAGCCCGAAACCTCTACAGCGGCGAACACTGGTCTGTCGTCGACTCAATAGAGCCGACCATCGGCCCGTGGAACGTCGAACTCTGGATCGCGTCCGCTGGTCTCGGGCTCATTCCTGCATCTGCCGAAGTTCAGGCCTACGGCGCAACATTCTCAAGCGGAGCTGCCGATTCAATCACCAGAGGCGTGCCGGCCGAGGCACGCCGCGCGTACAACAGCGCTTGGTGGTCGGCTCTCGCCAGCTACTCCCGGTCGATCACCGCCCTCGCCCGCACCAACCCCAGAGCGCCGCTTGTCTTCGCCGGTTCACCCGCGTACCTGCACCCGTTGGCCGAAGACCTCGAAGCGGCGACCGCAGAACTCACCGGTGACGCATCGATGTTCATCATCACTTCGGGTGCGAGTTCCATTCCCGGCGCGGTGATGCTCCGGGTCGAGGACCGCCTCGCCACCCCCGAAGGGTTGGGCGGTTCGCTGGTTTCGGTGAACGCGCGACTCGCCCGTTGGCTCATCCAGTCAGCTGAGGAGCATTCGTTCAATCCGATCGAGGTCCAGAACTGCCTCGATTCGCTTCTCGAATCCTGCCCGGATCGACCCAAATTTGATCGTGAACGCGTCGACGTCGAGGACGTCAAGCACTTCATTCGATCGGAGTTCAAACTCGCCGCAACTGAGCAACGACAGGTGCTCAGCCATTCGTCGCTGCTGCGCAAATTTCGTGATTCCGGCAAAGCGTGCGAACAGAAGAAGTTCGGCGCGCTCTACAAAGAAGTCGCGAACGAAACGAAGGGAATGTCATGAGCACTCCGAGTTCAATCTCCCGCCGGGCCCTACTGATCGAGCAAAGCGCGGATCGGCCCGTGTACTTGTTCGCACTCACCAGCGAAGAACTTGAGCAGATCGCCGACATCTCAAGGGTGCAGCGCAGCGATGCCGGCGACCTCATCGGCTACCAACGTCCCGAGGTGCGCCGACACATCCAAAACATCGTCGACTATCTCGACAGCGAGAACCCGATCCTGCCCAACGCGATCATCCTCGCCCTCTCCTCGAATGTGCGGTTCACCAAGAGCCGAGGACCCAACGTCGACGACGGCGTTGTTGCCGCTGGCACCCTCGAGATCCCCATCCCTGCAGAACATGAGATCAAGCCAGCTTTCATTGTTGATGGCCAGCAGCGAACAGCTGCACTTCGTGCCGCAAAGAGCAGCAAGTTCCCGGTTCCTGTCGCTGCGTTCATTGCCGACACCGTCGATGTGCAACGCGAACAGTTCATCCGGATCAATAGTGCGAAGCCACTGCCCGCGGGCCTCGTGACAGAACTGCTCCCACAGTTGTCGACTCCCATCTCTCCGAAGACTGCGGCACGCAAACTTCCCTCGGCGCTCGTCGACCTGCTTGCGTCTGATGACGCATCGCCGTTCCGCGGTCTCATCAAACGACCGTCGATCACCGGCGCAGCCAAGAAGCGCGCTGTCGTCACCGACACCTCGCTGATCACAGCCCTCGAGGAATCACTTCAGGCTCCTTCGAGTTGCCTGTTCCCCTACCGAAATCTCGCTTCAGGTGAGACCGACATCGACGGCATCTGGGCAGTCATCCTCTGTTACTGGAATGGCGTGCGTGACACATTCCCCGAGGCGTGGGGACTTCCACCCACACACAGCCGGCTTATGCACGGCGTCGGCATCCGGTCGATGAGCCGACTCATGGACCGTGTCATGACCAATATCGATCCACTCGCTGATGGAGCGGAGTCGAAGGTCGCCAAGGAACTCGCAGTGATCGCGCCGCATTGCGCCTGGACCAGTGGCACTTGGACAGAGCTCGGCGGTGCACCCTGGAACCAACTCCAGAACACCGCCCGCGACATCAAAATGCTCTCGAACCTGCTCATCCGAACCTACGTGCAGGGTCGAACGGTGAACTGATGGAGTTCTTCTTCCCGGACAGCCAGGACCAAGTCAGTCTCCTCTACAACTTCGAGACCGAAGAGCACGCGGTGCATCGCGTCCGCCAACGCGACGACCTCTACGCGCACGAGATCCTTCGCAGGATTCCCTATGACGGCATGCTCATCTCGAAGGCCATTGTTGACGGTGGCCCCGAAAACGCGGCCAAGTACACCGAGGCTCAGCGTCAGCGCATCTATCGCCTTGGTGTGCACCAGTTCTTTCGTGCGGACACGGATCCAAAGCCGCTGTGCATCATGGGTGATTGCGGTGCGTTCAGTTACTTCACGGAGGACGTCCCGCCCTACACCGTCGACGAGGTGATCGACTTCTATGAGGGGCTCGGACTCGACCGGGGCGTGTCGGTCGATCACATCGTGTTCGGCTATCAGAACGCCAAGACCCGAGCCGCCGGAGCGGAGGTGGATCCGGAATGGATCCGTCGTCGAGACCTCACGATCCAACTTGCCGCCGAGTTCCACACACGCGTCCGTGAGCGAAACTGTTCGTTCGCCCCAGTTGGAGTCGCACACGGTTGGGACCCCGCGTCCTATCAACTGAGCGTGCAGGAACTTCAGAAGATCGGATATTCCCGAATCGCGCTCGGCGGCATGGTTCCCCTCAAGACTCCTGATCTGCTCGAAGCGGTCGAAGCGGTCTCCGAAGTCCGAGACTCGAAGACCCAGTTCCATCTCCTCGGCGTCACCCGCACCGAACACATGACTTCATTCGCCAAGTTCGGCGTCACCAGTTTCGACAGCACTTCACCGTTCCGCCAGGCCTTCATGGATGACAGCGACAATTACTACACACCTGAGCGCACCTTCATGGCGCTCCGCATTCCACAGGTGGATGGCAACCCGACGATGAAGAAGCGGATCGCCGCCGGCCTCATCAACCAACGAGTGGCGATCACCCTCGAACGCCGTTGCCTCGAGGTGTTGCGCGGATACGAAGCCGGATCCTTCACCTCAGAGGAATGCGTCGTCGCGCTTCGTGAGTACGAACGCCTTTATGACGACAAAAAGGATCGGTCCGAGACGTACCGGGAG
>Ga0209400_1003582_pt1 | contig 11278 bp, 9 predicted proteins | sample M_130807_EF_Meta_FD_187313 | JGI IMG/M metagenome (GOLD analysis project Ga0209400, IMG submission 187313) | Freshwater microbial communities from Lake Montjoie, Canada to study carbon cycling - M_130807_EF_MetaG (SPAdes) (version 2) | ecosystem: Environmental > Aquatic > Freshwater > Lake... | reverse complement strand
TATCTATGTTTTATCTATGTTTTATCTATGTTTTATCTATTTTTAGTGTAAAAAATACATTAATCAATGTATTATACGTTTTAGTAAATAAAAAATTGAAAAATTGAAAAAATAAAATATAAAAAATAATTATTAAATCATATAAAATCAGATATTAGAAAACCAGGAAATAATCTTCTAGGATGCAAAAAACTCCAATCCATAAACTCATTGATAAATATACAATTACTACTGATAAATATAATGTATTGTCGCAGCCTGGTATGAAATGTTGCTCTGGTAAGTGGTTTATTCCTGATGATTTCTATCCTAAATTCCAAGATGAATTAATTTCACATTTAGAAAAGACTTCAAAAGCGGAATTGCATTTTCTAGAAAAGCCTAATGAATTTTATAATATGGTAAAGGTGGATGTTGACTTACGTTTTAAAGCTACTGAAGAAGAATTAAAGCAAAAGAAACAACCAGAGCGGCGCTATAATGATGATTTAGTAGCCCAATTGATAAATACTATTGTAGAGAATCTAATGGGTATTATTGAGGTTCCTGATACATATAAGATATACGTCCAAGAAAAAGCATTACCACGTATAGTACATCAAGAAAAAATAATTAAAGATGGAATTCATATTATAATTCCCGATATTGTTATGTCTAATACTGCTCTTTATTATTTACGAGAAAAGATACTTGCGGATGAGACATTGAAGGAGCTACTTCTAGAGATAGGTAATCTTACTGCTTTACCTGATGTTATTGATAAACGTATTATTTGGCCTAATCCGTGGTTTATCTATGGTTGTGGCAAACCTGATGATAATGGTAATTATTATAAGGTTAGTACCATTTATAAGGTGATTAAGGATGATACCAATGAAGATGGATATGATATGCATCTCATAGAGAATAATAAGCCGCTTCGAGAATGGACTAAACTATTTTCCAATTTTGGCAAGGTGGATAATGTTTCCTACACAATGGAATTTGATGGTGAAATATCACGGTATAAAAATGATAAAAATAATAAGTATGTAGGTAAAGATAATGAAGCAATGATGAAATTATATGTGCAAGATACAAGTAATTTGCGCCGTGCATCTGCGCTTACCCAAGATGAAATAAAACCATATCTCGATTGTTTAAAACGAAAACGTTATGATGATTATGAAGATTGGTGTCGAGTTGGTCTTTCCCTATTCAATATGGATTATCGCAATTTTGATTTATGGCGTGTTTGGAGTACCCAATCAGAAAAATATAATGAAGACGCCTGTATTAAGAAATGGTATAAGGAATTTCCAAAGGCGAGTAAGTATAATATGGGTTTCAATAAGATTAAGGAGATGGCAAAGATTGATAATCGTGAAAAATTCAAACAAATTATTGATATCAATAAGAAACATTTCTTCCAACGATGGCTTCAAGCACATATGGATGAGAAAGATATCTATGTCAAAAATCTCAGTATTAGTACAATTACTCAATATATCAATTGTTATATTAAGGATTATGCATCATTTAATGTTGCATGTGCTCTTCCGGGTGGTGCGTCATCTGTATATTATAAGTTTGATAAGCACAAATGGACAGAAGATAAAGCTGCTAATAAGATTTATCTTCTGTTATCGGATACAATTAAAAAAGAATTGACTGATATTCATATTGATTTGAAAGAAAAGATGATAGCAAATCAACGTGCTGAGAATGAACAAACTAAAAGTCGCAATTCGCGTAATGGTGGGGGTGATGGTAGTGATGATGATATGCAAAGTGAAGAATCATATCAAAGATTGATTCGGGATAACCGTGCCCAAGTGGTAAATACGGAGCGCCTAGCAGATGAACAAAAAGATAAGATTTATACTCGCCTTCAACACGAAAAATGCAGTGCAATTATACAATTCATAGATAAACTATCTAATAAGAAAACCATTATTGAGGATTTAAGCCAAAAATGTTATGATGAGGATTTCTATAAGAAGCTAGATATCAATAACAATGTATTTGTATGTAATAATGGTGTTCTAGATTTGGACTTTTGTATTTTCCGGGATGGTCAACCAAGTGATATGATGACACTTTCTAGCAATATTGATTTTCCAAAGGAGATAGATACGGTGGACGCACAAGATTATATGTGTGCAATTCAAGAGTGGCTAGATAAGATATTTCCAGATGATGAGGTACAAAATTATGTGATGAATGTAATGGCCTGTAAATTATCAGGAAGTCTAGGGCTCCTAGGTGAGCGGTTCCACATATTCACTGGTTCTGGTGCCAATGGTAAATCTCAATTCTTCAAGCTCATTAAAGAAGCCTTTGGTGATTATTACCTAGCAGCTGATAATACTCTTCTAAATACGCCCAAACGCGACCCAAATAGCGCGAGTCCTGCAATTGCCATCTTAAAGGCTAAGAAGATAGTTTCACTAACGGAACCAAAGAATAATATTCCATTTGAAAGTGATAAAGTTAAGGAATTGGTGAGTGGCGACCCCTTAACTTGCCGGCACTTGAATAAAGACCCAATCCAATTTATCCCGCAATACGCGCTATTCTTACAGTGTAATGATATTCCAAATAATGAATCTACCGATGATGGTTTTTGGCGTAAGATTTTCATTGTACCTTGTGAAGCAAAATTTATATTGAAGGATGAAGATATGTATAAGCTCAATGACTCTGTGAAATTTCCAAATCATTTTCTAGGGTGCGACCAAGCACATTTATATAAGGATTGGGCGCCGTATTTCCTGTATTTGCTATTTGAAAGATATAAAGTTCTCAAGGATGCGGGATTCCGTTTCCCAGTGCCAGAAAAGATGAAAGCCGCTACACGTAATTACCAAGAAGAAGCAAGTCCATACACGCAATTCTTTCACGATAAACTGGAAGAAGTTCCAGGCTACAAGGTGGATGCAACGACTTTATATTCAGAATTTCAAGGGTTCGTGGGTCGTGATTTTAAGACTCAAAAGGCGACATTCTTGAAGCAAATGGAGCGTATGATTGGCAAACCTCGTGGCAAGAAGAAGGAATATTATGGTTTCCGCATTTTCAATACAACGGGAGAACTTATTGAAAGTATGGATGCCAATGACGCCAGAGCACACAATAGTGATGGGGAATGACTAAAATACTTGAGAAGAGAATAAAACAAAAACATTGAAAATGAATAAATACAGGTATAAATCGGATTAAGCTAGAATATTACTAAATAGGAAATTTAATAAGCCCATTATCACTACTGCAATTAACAACCCAATTATTATTTTATAATATGTGTTTGCACTTGAATCTGCATTAGTAATTTGGTTCATGAAGCTAGAGAAATTGTTTTGATTGATATTAGTTTCATTTTGTTTTTTTGCTAATTTTTCTTTATTATCATCCATTATTTTATTCTTATATACCATATTTTCATTATTATTTTGTATAATATCTTGTTGTTGTAATTGAATGCTACCACGGTCAGAGAGAGATGTTATTATTGTATTGGCATTTTGATTCATATTATTAATTTGCTCGGTGATGCTAGGTATTGCATTTATAACAGTACTCGCGGCACTATCTAGCATAGGTTGGTAATTAATATTGCTTTTGCTAGTTATATATCCATCGGCCATAATATTATTACAAGTGCTAGGTGTTCCTGTAGCATTTAGACATTTCAATATATTGCTAGTATCTAGCGCTAGGCATTGGTTTTGTTGTTGTCGATATCGACCATTTGAATAATCACCCCACATAGCACACACATTCCCATCATCATTCATAATAATAGGTGTATCTAGAGTCGCGTATCTATTTAGTAGGGCTTGAAGATTAGTTAGTTGTGTTTGTAGAGTATCCCGCGTAGTGGAATCTACTACACCAGATAATTGATTATTGATAGCAGCCGATAATGCTATAGGATTTGTTCCACTAGGTACGATACTTTGTGAAGTAGTGGTTTGGGGTATTGTTGTTCTGGTAGAATCAGTATTGGAACTATCATCAAATCCTTCTCTAGCGGTTTTAATCCAATAACATATTCCAATAGCTAGAATAAGAATTAAAAAAGTTAGGAATATATGTTCTACGTTAGAATTCATATTTGGTTTCTAGTTTCTAGTTGCTAGTTTCTAGTTTCTAGTTTTTATTTTCTAGTTTCTAGTTGCTAGTTTATATTAAGCTTCTATTAAGATAATTAGAAATTCATCTGCAAGGGTTTACAAGCATTTGCGATATATGTTATCAACATTTTCCATATTATCTAGAAAATTACGAATACTAGTACCTGCAAAAGGGTCTTGTGGCGGTACTTGATTATGAGAGTATTGTGATAAATACCAATTGCGCCAGCCTAATTCCGGGATACCTGTAGGATTGGATGTAGTGCAATTAGTTTCTACTTCAGGAATGCTAGCAGCTCCTTTAGAACAAGTTATCAGAGGCGAATACTTGTTAAAATGCTGATGGAAATTATGAACTGGACCAACACGGTGAACTGGCATTCCATTCTTCCGGGCTCGAGGGCAAGTATCAAATATAATAGGTAAAAAGGCTTCTCCACTGGTGTGTTTTCCATTTTTAGAATTAATAGATTTGCTAGAATGTAGCGACTGTGTTTCCTGATATAAATATAATCCTAGAATAGCTAGTAAGGATACAAATAATAAGCCAGAAATAAATGTGGTTTCCATAGCGGGGGATGGTGTGTCAAGTCTAATATAAAACTAGAAATAAATCTAATTTTAGAATAAAGTAATCCTAGCAATCCTAGCAATCCTAGCAATCCTAGCAATCCTAGCAATCCTAGCAATCCTAGCAATCCTAGCAATCCCAAAAAACAAAGTAGATAATAAATAAGATGAAAACATTAATATATCGTCCAGATGCAGATACATACTACTTATCAGATGAATCTAGCAATCCAAAAGGGAAATCCCGCATTCTTAAATACAAAGCCAGCCCCAAAGAAATGCCACATACCCATTTTCGAGAATATGTAGTAGTCTATGGCCGCCTAACCTGTCCTTATTGCCAAAAGACTTTTAATCTGCTAGAAAAGAAAAAACGAAAATATATATTTGTAGAAGTAGATAGTGAACCTAGCACCCTCTTTGGAAAAGATGCTTTGCTAAAAATTCTAGGTTCCGAGATAAAAGGTCAGTCTACAGTTCCTATCGTATTTGATAAAGGAAAATTTGTAGGTGGTGCCAGTGATTCTATGGAATATTTTACATAAAATCTTAGGCAGTTAAAGGATACAATAATGAAATTTAGATTTATCCTAAACCTTCTAAAAACTCATTCCATTCATCCACACTATCCCTTTCTTGAAATATCCGTGATTTTCCCATTTCTATTGCCCGTTGTATCTTATGTCGCAATTTATCATTGATTGCTATCCGGGCTGCAATCTGTGCATAGTCTTCTGCAGACCTCACTATACACTCGCTATCCGCCATATCCATTTTTCGATATAATCCATAGGTAAAACGACCGTGCAATCGCTCGCTAGGCAAGGTAATAACTGGTATATTATAATCAAAAGCTTCAAATGTGGTATTACAACCACCAAATGGAAATGGATCTAGGCAGACATGACTGATAGCAACTAGATTCAAAAAAGCTGTTTTATCAACTGCAGGTATCCACTTAACACGCCCTATATTATCATAACCAATAGCCTTATACAACCGGGCTAGATGACTTCGACAATATGGAAATCCATTGGAAAGCAACAGGATACCGTCTCTATCTAGCTGTAGAATTCTTGCTAATGTAGTTTCAAATTCCGGTGATATTTTATAAAAAGTTTGCAGACAACAATACAAATGCGAGTCCTCTGGAAAGCCTAATTCAACCCGTGTTTTGAATTTATATGGATGTGTTAGATTCATATTCAAATTCAAAGCTGCATTATTATTAATGAAAATAGTATGGGGTGAAAAGTAATATGTTCCTAGCGATTTAAATAAAATCAATTTCTCAGTATATCCTTTTTGTAGTTCTAGTTCTAATGAATTAGATTCGAACCACTGGCTAGAGACATAGTAATCAATTGTATCTATCCCGCTAGTTTCTGAATGCCCCCACGTGGTTATCTGTACTTTTGCAAGCCGAGAATAGGCAAGCAAAGTAGGTAGCACTTTCATACCTAAATCCGGATAAATTATAATATCCAATTCAAGTGCTTCTAAATGTCTTCTAGCTGCCGCTAGAGATGTTCCTAGATGGATATATACCGCCTTATACTTTTTAATAAATACATCCGCCAAGATACCCCGATATGCTGCTACCGGTACAAATCCCGCAATATATACATCAAATCTCTCCCTATCTAACTTACCAATAATGCCAATGCGGTCTCGCAATACGCTAGAATCTGTTGCAAAGGAATCTGTTATGAAGCATATTCGTTTTTTTATTCTTTTCTTATCTGGAAGTATAGGTGGTTTATCAACTCTACTTTTCAAGATTGCCTCTGCTATCCGAGGGCTGTAATAATTTACCCACGGTGCAATCTTCCTAATCAATTGATGATATTTAGCTAGCAACTCAGTATTATTGCTGTTTTGGTATGCGACTGCATAGGGCATACAAGTTTCATTACTAGCAAATAAGAATTCTTCTTCTGTAATAGTATAATTAGCAGGCCAGCTAGAAAGAAAATAATCAAGTAGCTGTATATATAACCCCCGGATATGTTCCTGTTCTTTATAATTCTCGATATAATAAGGAATTTGTAGAAAATACCAAATTATTACATCTTTTGCATTTAGTGCGACTAAATTCTTAAATAACCTAATATTCCAATCTAAGCTAGATGTCATACATTTAGAAAGAATATCTCGTTCCCCTGGTGGGCTACAATTAGCCACTAATCGAACAATATCGGGCTTTAGATGTTGAAATAAGAAGCCCATAGGTGTATTTCTAGTATCCAATTCGGGAGTGCTAGTTATATCACGGATACCATTAATTAATTGCTTGAATATAATGCGAATTTTGGTACCTATCTCTTCTGGTGATAGAGTTGGATATCGGTTTTTTACTATTTTATATATATATTGGTCTAGATATGCAAAATGCATTATATTCCACACGTTCAAGAACTACATAAAAAATTGAAAATAAAACCACTTAAAATACACATTACTATTATAATTATAATTATACAATTACTATTACCATAGAGAACCCAATGAAATATGATTGATACTAATAATAAAAATGATAATAAGAATGATATAGTAAAGAAAAACACATTCGAAGATAACACAAAGGACAATGTCAGGGACAATGCCGCGGAAATATGGGATAGTGATTCTGCATCCGAGAATGATGCGGGAGGATGTAATTCATTTCCGGATGGTAATGTTATGCTAGGTAAGAATGTTGCTCTTATTAAAGATGATGTGGAAGGCGTATTACGTACGGATTCATTCCGAGAATATCTAGAAAGTGTTAAAGAATTTGAAGACTTGCGATCAATGTTTATATGTATGATTCTTGATCTCAAAGAACGGGTCAAAGGTTGTGAACATTGCGAAACTTGTTCCCAAGTCATTAAATTAGTGGAAGTCAATATCCAAATGTGTAAAAAAGTAAGTAAACTAGCGCACGGATTTGCTAATGTATTTATCTATTTAGTAAAAGGTGCCATACCTGATAAACTTAATGAAAATGCCACACACCTACTTAATGTTGCATTTATCTTACTTGTTAAAAATTCTAAATTTCCGGATATCCAATTCATCTATGAAAAATTCAAGGCTTTTATCAATATAGATGCATTTGAAGGTCTCGCATTACGTCTAGCTATTCAAAAATATAAACCTGCTGATATCCGTATAATGATGAAAGAATGGGGGTGTAATATTACTGTTCGCAATCATCGGCCTATTATCCGTGCATTTCATTATGAAAAGTTCGGCGTGGTACGCACCCTAATAGAATTAGGTAGCAGTTATAAGTATTATTTACAAGAAGACCTATCCGCAGCTGAATATCAAGTATTTCAGAAAGCGATTGATAAGTATCTAGCACGCCAATTTCCCGAAGCCACTGAAATAGAAAAAGAATTTCGTATCGTGGAAATGATTAATGATTTTCGGCACTTGATGATAGCTGAAGATGCAGCAGAAAATAATGAAGAAAGTAATCATTATAATCCTATTTCAACGGATTACTTTATTGAAGAATTTATGGAATACTTTTATGAAAAAACTGGTACCAACCCTAGTGAAAAGAATAAGAATAATAAAAATAAGAATAAGAAAAAAAAGAATAAGAATAAGAAGAATAAGAATAAGAATATGCAGATAGATATATCATCTATTCTAACAGAATCTACTATAGAGAATGAATATGATTTGATGAATGATGAAACATTTAACCAAGAATATACTAATAATCAAAAAGCCACTAATAATCAAGAAGCCACTAATAATCAAGAAGCCACTAATGAAAACATTCTGCTAGATTCATATTATTCTAGAAAGCTCACTGCAAATCTACCATACAATCAAATTCATTTAGAAAATTGGAGATCGTCTTGTGCTATGGAAGAATACAATTATTGGGATAGGCACTTTAAGAATGTATTCGCGCAATATTCATATTAGGTATTGCTGATGGAATCTATTTTTTCTAAATATATTTTTGCTAGATATATTTTTTCTAGATATAATTTAATAAATATATCTAGTATGACTATAAGAATTACTAAGACTAAGACTAAAACAAAGACTAAAAACCATATAAAACATTCTAGCAACAGAACAAAAAAAAATTGTTATAAATATGATACCAATCACAAATCAACATATGAAGAATTATTTAATGATTTTGAATGTCGTCTAGAAGAGCAAAATTGGGAAGCGGCACATATTACCGAAGATGCAATTCTTAAAGAGTTTATTAATAAAATTTTGGATAATAAATATAAGAGTAAACAAGAAATAATAAAACGCGCTAGATTGCTAGATAAAAAAGTATTATCCAAAACATACACAAAATGGTATTCATAAAATAATAATCTATTAGGCTAGATAGAATCAAATTACAACAATTAAAAATTGCCAATTAGTAATATCTTTTATTAACAATTGTATGATGATAGTATTCAAATCCAATTTTCAGTATTATAAAGAACCATAAATAATTCATATTGCTTCCAAAAAAGAATAAGTAAACCAGGTATTCTTTATTGAAATCAGGCATTGTTATTAAATATGTTGCATTTCTAGTTAATGCAAAAAAAACAACGCCAATAATTCTAAATAATGCAAAGAATAGAAATAGATTATCTAGATTAAAATAATACCACGCTGCCAAATATGTTAAGGAATCATTAATTTTATCAGTAATTTGATAATGAAATGTTTTAGGACATTTTGGTTTAACCATCATCCCTAGAGGCCACCTAGTATCAAATTCATCAAGCACAAATATAATAATTGCTAATGCAATATATTTCCAATTTCCTTTTCCATATTCTTGTTTTTCTTCCAAAGTTTTTTGCTTTTCTTCCAAAGTTTTATTATTATCTACATCATAATTACAATACTTTACTATTAAATAAAACATAATGAAAGTTCCAACAATTCTTATAATTATGCCTATATTAACATAATTGACACAGGGCAAATGCTCTATTCCTAGCATTATAAGATTGTAAGATTATCAAATTATCAAAATCTTAGGCGGTTAAAAGATATATAAAATAACATTAGAAATTATTTTTCATACACTCAAATGATGGATAATATTTAAAATAAAATTAGAACTTATAATAGAGTTTTTCAATAAATTTATTTACAAAAACACAAATGGAATGCATTCTAGAATCTTATAAAAATCTAATAATTTAACAGAAATCTAAACCCGTTAGGGAATGACAAAGACAAAGACACAGACAAAGACACAGACAAAGACACAGACAAAGACACAGACACAAACAAAAGTGGATATTCTAGAAGTCCATCCAATACTCGATGATTCTAAGATATCCACTAAAGAAGGGTGCTACTTTCCAGAATCTCATTATCGCCAGATTATCACATCCAATGCAGATGTATACGGTATCACGAAAGATGGAACCCGGCAACTTCTCCTTAAATTCCGCAAAGGTGTAATTCCTCAATCCATTTGCCAAGCCGCATTCCACGCATTAGAATCCCATGCCAAACATAAGAATTATAATCGAGGTGCAGCCGCTGGGAAACTCCATTCTAGCAAACTCCCTAAATATGTCGGTAAGATAACTAAGCGCGAATCCTTTCGCGTTTTCTATAAAACCCGTGCCGGTCGCAAAACTAAGGATAATATCGGTAATATGGCAATGAGTAATATCGCAGGATATTATGATAAACCCGATCGTAATGCTTATACCATACCATCTAGCCAATCTAGAATAAAACAATCTAGCCACTCTAAAATTAAAACAAATAAAACCATTAAAACCAAAAAGGCCGGACAGGATATCCACGGCAACCCACTTTGCCGGACTACGCAATTTACTAAAGATGAAGTAGACAAATGGGCTAATACTGTTCCACTCATCCAAGAAGCGGATAAATGGTTCAAACGGCTAGTTCCTAGCCGACACGCCGTGCAACTCGCCCGCGCCCATAAAACACCACAATATCAAATTGCAAATACAGCATATAGTACCATTACTCTTAATTATGATTGGCGCACTGCATGTCATAAAGATAAAGGTGATTTGGAAGAAGGATTCGGCAACCTGCTAGTTCTAGAGAAAGCCAAATCCGGCTTTCCAGATTGTTCCGGATTTACAGGCGGTCTGCTAGGATTTCCACGGTGGGGAATAGCTGTAGATGTCCGGCAAGGGGATTTTCTAGCTATGGACGTCCACGAATGGCATTGTAATACAGAAGTGCAGGGAACCGGTCGGCTTAGTATTGTTGCCTATCTACGAAAAGGGATGATTAAGTGTTCTAGTAAGTAAATAATGGGTATATCGTCAAATAAATTGGTGATGTTATTTAAGGATATGCCTAATACTTATTTTTTTTAGTTTTCTTTAGCGTTTTATTTAAATATTTTGATGTCTTTTCCATACCAACAATATTACTATCTAAATTTAAATACTCAATTGTTTTAGAATCATCATATACAACATAAGTATCTAAATTTGTATTATTTGATTTAATTGATTTAATATTTTCTATTACATCTTTATCTATTTCTGCACAATTAAATATTATTTTTTTTAGATTATCATTATGCATTTTATACAATTCTTTATTAGCTTTATATTGAA
>Ga0209400_1003581_pt1 | contig 11280 bp, 8 predicted proteins | sample M_130807_EF_Meta_FD_187313 | JGI IMG/M metagenome (GOLD analysis project Ga0209400, IMG submission 187313) | Freshwater microbial communities from Lake Montjoie, Canada to study carbon cycling - M_130807_EF_MetaG (SPAdes) (version 2) | ecosystem: Environmental > Aquatic > Freshwater > Lake... | reverse complement strand
CAAATAAAAAAGCCAAAGTGGCAAAGGAAAAAAGAAATAAACCAATGAAAGATAACCGAAAGGAAAGGTGAGAACGATGACCGTTCTCTTCAGCGAACTACTTATCCCTGGTTGGGCCGAGGGTCCAACTGCAAAAATTGGATTAGGTGATATCACCTGGGCATATGAGGACGCCCCAGTGATCTCCTACACCGATTACGCCACTAACTCATCTGCCACATCAGCTGCAACCTATGCAGTTAATAAAAATGGCAAGGCAACGGATAATTACAAGCGCGCTGATAATCCTTTTGTTCATACTATTAAAGAGTCAGCAACAGTTTTAAGCCTGCCTTGCCACTCTGCCGATCCAGAGCTCTTCTTTAATGACACTCCGCAAGTAGTTGCCCAAGCCAAAGCATTGTGCGGCAGCTGCCCAATGAAGGCTAAGTGTTTAGCCGGGGCACTCTCTCGGGCTGAGCCATGCGGGGTATGGGGAGGTGAGTTATTTGATGAGGGTCAGATAATTCAAAACAAGCGTCTACCTGGCCGGCCAGCCAAGATTGCGGTGGCTAGTTAATTTTAAAAATCTAATAACAACTGTTAACTAGGAAGGGTTAACAAAAAAGCGGCGGGGCTGGTAATTAAACCAGCGACCGCCGCTTCTTACATTTGGTTACTTGCTTATTTATTAAGCCTTACCAAGAATACGATTTACCTTTGTGCCGCAAACTGGGCAGATTCCTTGTGCCATTCGGCGACCTGAATCAGAGACCTTTACATGTCCTTCAAAGGAGCGCTTCTCTTTGCACTTAACGCAGTAAGCCTCACCCTTGTACTCTTCAGCCATTTTCATCCTCCATCTGCCGCACCCTTGGGATCATCTAGGTAGTTCCTATATGAGAGTACGAATAACAACACAATACTCTTACCGCACGCTCAACTCGGGTTTTCCACGCGTAAAATCACAAAAATTCCGCTGGAAATCATAAAAAGTGGGTAAAACTAGATATTTACCGCAGGTATTACGCCAGATCCACCACTTTGGCAACCAACTTCAAATCCTTCTAAAAATGCCTCTGCTCGCATTTGATCGGTATAACGAATTAGATAATTATTAAATTTATCATCATGACCTGGGATCTCTAGATGAATTAACTCATGATAGATAATGTAATTTAAAACGTAGGAAGGTGAGCCAACTAAGCGATCTGAGATCCGAATAGTGCGATCTACGGTGGTGCAAGAGCCCCACCGCTCATTCATATTGCGCCAATTAATACTTGCTGGTGTAACTGCAAACTCTGGTAGGTACTCTTTTAATAATTGCAGACCAATCTCCATTAGCTGCTCATCAGTTTTGCGCTCTCTGGCCTCTCGCCGCAGCACAATTGAGATCATCTCTGGGATTACCTCAATCTCCTGCCGCCTACTCATCTTGGCTGGAATGTGAATCTCAATCACCCCGCCTTGGCGATAGGCGGTAACACTTCTTCTACGCCGCTCCTTGCGAATTACCCGATAGGCAGGCAGGTTTGCTGGCAGATTATCTTCAATCCTTCTCTTTCGCTGCGCTATTTGGGCCACAGGCGGCAAGATATCGGTGAAGAGAATCTGTTGCTCAAAGTTATCCACCATTACCTCTTCTTATCCACCAAAAATGCAGTGATCTCCACAGCTTCATCCACAGAGCACCCGCTAAATTTTACGCGCACGCCAGCAACTACCACCTTTGACATACCGACTCCTTAGTAATCATTTTCTACGCCTACTAATTTAGGCTAAAGCAGGAAAATACTTTTAAAAAATTATTTTCAAAACACCACTTTAAGTTGATTCTCACCTTTTATTCCCATATGTTTGCCACACGAAGTCCCCGGATAACCGTTTCATATCTGCAAGGGGAAGGCAGATACGAGATCGTGCGCCCGGGGATTTCGCTTTTGGTTAAAGCTTTAAATCAACCCAGAGAGATCATCTGGCGCGGTCACACTATCTAGAAAAGCCTTTACATCATTTAAATCATCGGGCATTGGCAAAAAGGCTGGATCTTCCCAGCACTTATCTCTGCCATCACCACCTCTTAGATTTTTAACCTCACCCCAAAACATAGCGGCCTCTCGCATCTTTCTCGGTGAGACCTCAAGAGCTAATAGATTTGCAAACAACTGTTGCATTGGTGAAGCAGTAGCTCGCCTTCGGCGAGAGTTTTCAATTAATGCAGCAAAGGATGGAATCCGCTCTTGGGCAACCTGTGAAATAACATGATCGATCCAACCTTCAATTAATGCAAGTGCCATCTCAAGTTTTGTTAATGCTAACTCTTGGGCAGGTGTTTGCTGTGGTGTGAAGAGTCCAGCATTTAATGCAACGTTTATCGAGGCTGGATTATTAATATCAATCTCACCACCTGCCATCGCCTCCTCGGCTTGGCGGGTAATTGACTCAACATCAATAGATATTCCTTTGCCATATGCGGTTATGGCATCTTTAATATATGTAGAGAGCCAATTGGTATTAGCAAAGAGCCGGGCTGCTGCTGCCTCTCTAAGCGCTAAATAGATTCCCACCTGTTCACCATCAATGCCAAGCCCATCAGACCATTGAGCAATATTTTGAGCAATTAAGTGGGAGCCAGATTCAGCTTTTAATATTGGAATAGCCACATCATTTGCGCCGGTAATTGAGTTGGCAAGAGAGCCCACTCCTTGACCAAGTTGGGTAGCGATTAATGTGCCCATAAAGCCTCGTAGCAGGCGAGCAAGCATCACCTTCATAGCCTCTTGTTGCTGTGGGCTTTGGTTATCACTGCCAGCAAACTCAATTGGTAGCGGTGAGCTGGAGTTAGTAATCACATTTGAGAGCGCATCTGCCATACCAAGGGCAAGGGGCTCAAATAAAAGCTGCCATGTAGTAACTGTGGCATCTAACCAATCTCGTTTTGACCAGGCACTTTGATTTGGCAGCGCCGATGCTGGGAAAAGAATCTCACTATCTAGCCAAGTATTGGCAATCATTAAATATTGTGAAAGCTTTTCTTGATCTATTGTGCCAACTGGTTGATCACCCTTGGCGGTAATAATGTTCTTTGCGATATCACGCAATGCTGCTGTGGTAATTAAACTTTGCTCACCGGTATTGCCACCAGATTGCATACTCTCTAAAAATGATTTAGCACCAGCAAGAGCATTAGGGTCAATTCCCATTTCTGAGAATTGCTTTAGGAGTGCTTCAAAATCAGGTTGCCCCTCATTTGGCAAAAAGCCAAAACTCATATCATTCCCCGCTCTTTATTCATATTAAAAAAGATAACTGCTTTTCATAGAACAAGGTTGCCAGCAATTTTCTTCCCGATCAATATAATAATACCTATGAACTCAACCTCCTTTTCGGCGCTCATTTGGTGGTTGATTCCAGTAGTGGCAGTCGTTAGTGCCATTGGTTATACGATCTGGGTATCTAAATACAAGGCAAAGTTTGATAATGAGACAAATCGCTCTATGAATGAATTTGCAAAGTTTCAAAATTCATTTAAGCCTAAAAAATAATATTAGTAATCTATAAATGAGATCCCTTCTGCCGGTCAAAGCTAACCTGCCTGGTCCTAGCAAAATTTTGATTGGCCTATTAATTCTCACCGCTTTTTTTCTACCATCCCCATATGTCCTGCTATCTCCAGGAAATCCGCAAAATATTTTAGGATCTGCAATCAAAATCTCTGGAGCTACGGTTTACCCAACAACTGGAAAGCTCTCAGTCACCTCTGTGATGGTTACCGATCCAGATTCCTACATAACTGGCTTTGATGTTTTATATGGCTGGGTAGTAGGAGATAGAGCGATTGTGCCAAGAGATGAGATATATCCAAAGGGTGAAAGTGCTCAGCAATCAAAGCAAAATGGTGCAGATGAGATGAATGGCTCGCAGGCCAATGCCACCGCAGCAGCCCTTTCATATTTAGGGTATAAAAGTACTTCAAAATTAATTATTGGTGAGGTAAATATAAAAAGTAACTCATTTAAGGTTTTGCAGGCAGCAGATCAGATTATTTCACTTGATAATAAAGAGTATGTATCACCATCGGAAATATTAGATTATTTAGATCAGAAACAACCAGGGGATTTAGTGAGTATAAAAGTGCTGCGCGGTGAAAATGAGATACTAACAAAGCAAATTAAATTATCTGCCCGAGATGATGGCTCTGCAATTATTGGAATCAGTATTGAGAATAAATTTACCTTCCCCTTTACAGTTAAGATCAATTTAGCTGAAACTGGTGGGCCAAGTGGTGGATTAATCTTTGCCTTGGGTGTTATTGATAAATTAACCCCGGAAGATTTAGTTAATTCTCGCAATATTGCTGGCACTGGAACAATTACTGCAACTGGGCAGGTTGGGCCAATTGGTGGAATTACTGAAAAGATTATTGGTGCACGCAGGGCTTCAGTTGAGATATTTTTAACCCCAATTGCCAATTGCTCAGATATTAAGAATGTGGATCAGTTAACCAAAGGCAGTGGCAAAAATGTGATTAAGATTGTGCCGGTCGCCACACTCACCGAGGCGGTTGCGGTGCTAAAGCTGCCCGCTAACGCTACATATCCAAGTTGTCCAAAGGCCGCCTAAGAGTAGATAGGGTTTGCATATGAGTAACTCAGGTTTTGGCGGCGGTTTTGACCGTAATAGCAATCCATTTGGTGGATCAGGTTTTGGTGGTGGTATTCCAAATCCATTTGCTAACCGTGGTGGTGGTCGCAGGCGAGTAAGCCCACTAACTATTACCGCAGTAATTCTTTTTATATTAGCTTCAGTTTTAGTTTCATCAAGTGGCTTCTACGCCGACCTACTTTGGTATCGCTCAGTTGGCTTTGTAAATGTTTGGCAAACAACTTTATTCACAAAGATCTATCTATTTATCGGATTTGGATTTGTTACCGCATCATTTATTCTGGCAAATATATATTTTGCTTTTCGTAAGCGTCCAATTTATGTACCGGTTGCAGTTGAAGCAGATAATCTTGAGCGCTACCGCGCCCAAATAGAACCGATCCGCAGATTAGTAGCAGTTGGAATATTTGCCACACTTTTCTACTTTGCTGGCAGCTCTGGCTCCAAACTTTGGCAGGAGTGGTTGTTATTTAAGAATGCAACAAATTTTGGCACAGTAGATCCACAATTTGGTAAGGATATTTCGTTCTTCGCCTTTAAATTGCCGATGTGGCAAGCCTTAATTGGCTGGGGAATTTCTACAATTATTTTGGCATTAATTGCATCATCGGTAGTTCATTACATCTATAGCGGAATTCGTACTCAAGTTAAAGAGGATCGCACAACAGTTGCTGCCAGGGTTCAACTTTCAATTCTGCTTGGCCTTTTGGTCTTGCTTAAAGCAGTTGCCTATTGGTTTGATCGGTATGCGCTAACTTTAAAAGAAGGAAGATTAATTACTGGACTTACCTACACCGATGTGAATGCAGTATTGCCGGCCAAGTCAATCCTCTCCGCAATTGCAGTAATTTGTTCGCTATTATTTTTTGCAAATATTGTTCGTAAGTCATGGCTCCTGCCAACTGCCGGCGTTGCTTTAATGGTGATCGCATCAGTATTAATTGCTGGTATTTATCCAGCGACAATTCAACAGTTTCAAGTAAAGCCATCTGAGTCAACAAAAGAGGCACCATTTATTCAAAAGAATATCGATGCAACTCGGGCTGCCTATGACATATCTAATGTTGAAGTTTCAGATTACCAAGCAACTGTTACTACCTCAGCTGGCCAACTAGCAAATGATGCTGCAACTATTGCCAATATTCGATTAATGGATCCCAATGTTTTATCAGCCACCTTTAGACAATTACAGCAAATAAAGCCCTATTACACCTTTGCTGATTCACTAGATATTGATCGTTACACAATCAATGGCAAAGAGCGCGATGTAGTAGTAGCCATTAGAGAGTTAAATGTTGATGGAAACCCTTCTCGAAATTGGATTAATGATCACTTGGTATATACCCATGGCTTTGGCATGGTTGGTGCATTTGGAAATACGGTAGATGCTGATGGAAAGCCAACATTTACTGTTGGAAATATTCCACCCACAAAAGGTTTAGGAGAGTTTGAACCACGTGTTTACTTTGGTGAGAATGTTCCAGATTATTCAATTATTGGTGGTCCGGCCGCAAGTAATCCTGTGGAGCTTGATTATCCAGATGATAAATCTGCTAATGGTCAAACAAATTACACCTACACCGGCAAGGGTGGCGTGCCAATGGGCTCAATCTTCTCTCGCCTGTTATTTGCTATTAAGTATCAAGAGCAACGTATTGTTTTATCTAATCTAATTAACTCTGAGTCAAAGATTTTATTTGAGAGAAATCCGCGGGAGCGAGTGGCAAAGGTAGCGCCCTGGTTGACCTTAGATGGTGATCCATACCCTGCAATTATTGATGGCAAAATCCTATGGATTATTGATGGCTACACAACAAGTGCTGGTTATCCAAACTCTCGTAAAGTAAATCTAGCAAATACTGGAGATGCGCTAACAGCTAGGTCAAACGCAGTATCTTCGCTAGGTGATAAGAATATTAATTACATTCGTAACTCAGTAAAGGCAACAGTTGATGCATATGACGGCACAGTCTCGTTATATCAATGGGATGATAAAGATCCAGTTCTAGCAACTTGGAGTAAGGCATTTCCCGGAAGTGTTAAGGCAAAGAGTGAGATCTCACCAGAGCTGCTATCTCATATTCGATATCCAGAGGATATGTTCCGTGTGCAACGCGATATTTTAAGCGCCTACCATGTGACAACTGCTGATGCATTTTATGGCGGTCAAGATTTCTGGCGAGTACCACTAGATCCATCGACCTTTGGAGCCAATGCTGGAAATCAGCCTCCTTATTATTTAACTATGCAGATTCCCGGACAAACCAAACCAACCTTCTCACTCTCTACCCCATTTGTTCCTCGTGGTGGCCGAGAAAACCTTTCTGCCCTTGCAGTTGTTAACTCAGATGCTGGTGATGATTACGGCAAGATAACTGTGCTGCAGTTACCCCGATCAACTAACGTGGCAGGTCCTTCACAGGTTGCCTCAAACTTTGAAGCAAAACCAACTGTGGCAACAGCGCTCTCACTACTTAGGCAAGGCGGATCTGATGTCGTGCTAGGAAATCTACTAACACTGCCAGTTGGAAAAGGTTTGTTATATGTGCAACCAGTTTATGTAAGAGCTACTGGAAATACTGCTGCTTATCCATTGCTACAAAAGGTTTTAGTTTCATTTGGTGATCAAATTGGTTTTGATGACACGTTGCAAGGTGCACTTGATCAGGTATTTGGTGGTAACTCAGGAACAACTATTGGTAGTAATCAACCAAGCACTGGTACTACCGGTGGTACTGGAAGTAGTCAGGCAATAAAGTCTGCAATCTCATCTTTGCAATCTGCCTATGCAGATTTAGAGGCTGCACAAAAACGGTTAGATGGTGCTGCTGAAGATAAAGCCAGAGCTAGAGTTAAAGCAGCGATTGCTGCGTTAATTGCTGCGCAAAATAGATAATTTAATTCAATATTTGGGACAATTGCCTCGGCTGCTCTAAGATTGCATTACCGACGCGGGGTGGAGCAGCTCGGTAGCTCGCTGGGCTCATAACCCAGAGGTCGTAGGTTCAAATCCTGCCCCCGCTACCAATCTTTATTTAATACGTAAGCTATTTAAAACTACAAATAGCGATGATAAAGACATCGCAGCAGCAGCATAGATCGGTGATAAATTGCCACTTGCTGCAACTGGAATACAAATTAAGTTATAGAAAAATGCCCAACCAAGATTAGATTTAATAATGCGTACTGTTTTCTCGCAAATTGCTATGGCATCAAGGGTGGCAATTAATGATGGTCTAATTAAAGTTATATCTGCTGCCGCAATAGCGGTATCTGTGCCAGATCCCATTGCGATACTTAGATCTGCTTGCGCAATAGCAGCGGCATCATTTATACCATCGCCAATCATTAATACCTTTCCCTTTTCCTGCAGGAAGCTAACAAAATTAACCTTATCCTCTGGTGTTGCTGCTGCATAAATATGATCAATTGGAATACCAGCTTGTGAGCCCATTGATATCGCTGCAACTTCAGCATCACCGGTAATTAGCCAGGTATTAATTCCAGTTGATTGTAAGGTTTCAATAGCCTGCCTACCATCTGGCTTGATCTCATCACCAACCTCAAAAACACCATATGCCAAACCATCAATAGCGAGTACTGCAACTGTGTTTGCGCGCCCTTGTCCGGCTTTGATAGCTGCAACTAATTTTGGTGCAAATTCAGTAGTGCTACGAGCAATTGAAATTGGCGAGCCTATTAATACCGCTTTGCTGCTAGCTGGCGATAGCACTCGCCCTGCTACACCAACTCCAGAGGTTTGTTCAAACTCACTTACTGGAAAAATTGTTACTCCTTGTTTTGCTAGTGAGGAGGCGATTGCTGTTGCAATTGGGTGAGAGTCCATAGATTCAATACTTAGTGCATAGCTCATTAAATCTGAAGCAGAGATTGCTGTGCTATCAGTAGTTAGTGGGTTATCAATTAATACCATTTCCAATAATGACATTTGGCCAGTTGTAATGGTGCCGGTCTTATCAAATACCACATCAGTTATACCAACTGCTTTTTCAATTGATCTTGGTGATCTAATAACAATACCTTTTTTTGCGGCCTTTCCAGATGCAACTAGTAATGCGATAGGTGTGGCCAATCCCAGCGCACATGGGCAGGCAATAACTAATACAGAAACTGCGGTAGCAATTGATTTAGATAATTGATTATCTACCAAATACCAAGCCAAAAATGTTGCGATTGCAAGTAGTAAAACAACTGGAACAAAAATTCTACTTACCTTATCTGCCAACTGTTGAGCTGGTGCTTTTTCAGATTGTGCAGCAAGTACCATTCTTGTTATCCGTGCTAATTCAGTATCGGCTCCCACTCGAGTTGCTTTAACAAGTAAATTTCCATTGTTGTTTATAGATCCGGCATATACCAAATCATTTACCGCAACCTCAATCGGCATTGCCTCGCCAGTTAAGAATGCGTTATTGATTGTGCTAAACCCAGAGACAACTTGGCCATCAGTTGCAATTTTATCTCCTGGCTTTACTACAAATAAATCATCGACAAGTAGCCGGTCAATTGAAACTATTTCAGTTCCATAAACTCGCTTTACCTCAACCTCATTTACCGATAACTTAAATAACTCTGCAAGGGCAGAACCAGCTTTCCGCTTTGCTCGATGCTCTAAATATCTTCCTAGCATTACAAAAAATATTACCGAGGCAGATACTTCGGGATAGACCGAAGGCATTAATTTATCCTTTACAACATAGGTTGCAGCTGAATAAATACTCCAACTAAGTGAGATAAGTGATCCGAGGCAAACTAAGGTATCCATTGTTGGGTTTAATAAGTTTTTAATTGCTGCACGGTGAATTGGCCAAGCCAGTACTAAAACAACTATTACCGATAGTGCAATTGAAAGCCAGATCGTAACTGGAGCTATTACTTTATCTAATAGTGAGGGTGGCAAAATATCTACTAATAATTTATCAACTCTCTTATTTATGCCACCAACCATTGAAATAAGGATTATTGGTGCAGTTAGCAATAGAGTTAGTAATAATCTGATCCCTAATCTATTTGATTTTTCAAATGATTCTCGTTCACCCTTAAAGATAGTTGCTTGATATCCAGCATCAGTTACTGCTGTAATTAATTCATCCTCTGAAATATTTACCGCTGCAATTATGTGAGCAGATTCCATTGCCAGATTTACCGCAGCTCTTACACCTGGTAATTTGTTAAGTGATCTCTCAATAGTGCTTACACAGGAGGAGCAGGTCATACCAGTTAGGCGCAGATCTACCTGTCTAGTTTTCAATTGGCCCGACTCCATAGTTTTACTCACGGCAGAAAGATTACTCTCTCTTTTCTTACTCGGCTGCGAGAACCCTCCGCAGGCTTTCTAACCTAGCCAGATTTTGATTAGTTAATCCGGGCCACTTATTTAGCGCACAACTTTGCTCATTATGAGTGCAATTTTTTGGGCAATGCTTAATTGCATCTGCAAATTCTGGAAAAGCTGAAATCACTCTTGAAGGTTGAACATGGGCAATACCAAAGGAGCGAACACCTGGTGTGTCAATGATCCAACCAAAGTTTTCACCATCAAATGATGATGACAATGGCAATGCAATCGCACTTGAAGAGGTGTGTCTACCTCTGCCAGTTACTTCATTTACATCACCAATAGCGCGGTATGTAGATTCACTATCGTGACCGGCGGTTCGATTTTTCGAGCTTTCAAGTAAGTTATTTACTAAGGTTGATTTACCAACTCCGGAGTGACCAAGCAAAACTGTTATTTTCTTTGCTAATCCTTCTTGTAATTTAGTTAAATCGGAGGAGCGATCAATTTTATAAACAGCAATATCTAGATCCTTATAGGTCTCTAAAAACTCATCACCACTTCCTAAGTCATGCTTTGTCATAATTATTATTGGTCTAATGCCTTGGTCATAGGCAACAACTAAGGCACGATCAACAAAACCTTCCCGGGGCTCTGGATTTGCCGTAGCAATTACGATTGCTATCTGATCAACATTTGCCACAATCACTCGCTCATCATTTACATGATCATCAATAGTTCTAGTTAATGAGTTCTTCCGAGGCAAAACTGCAACTACTCGAGCCAGCGAGCCAGCTGTGCCAGATATATCTCCCACAACTGATACCAGATCACCAACCACGACAGATTTTTTCCCTAATTCACGTGCTTTCATAGCGGTAATAATTGATTTACTACTACCGCTCTGAATTAAACACTGCACCCGACCTCGATCAACCTCAATAATCGTTGCAGTCTGAGCCTTTGAATAATCTGGCCGATCTTTTGTGCGCGGGCGGGCTTTGTTACTTGCCCCAAATTGTCGAGATTTATTTACCTTTACATCATCTTCATCCCAATTTTTAGTTGATCTAACCATCAAGCATTCCTTGCCACATACCGGGAAAATCCGATAAGGTTTTTTTAGTTGTTTCAATATTTTCAACAACTACACCCTCAACCGCCAATCCAATAATGGCACCAGCAGTTGCCATCCGATGATCCTCATAACTTCTAAATATCTGAGAAGCTTTAAGTTGAGTTGGTTTAATTAGTAACTCACCTGGACCTTCGGTAACTGAACCACCAAGATTGTTTATCTCAGTAGCAAGTGCGGCAAGGCGATCTGTCTCATG
>Ga0209400_1003576_pt1 | contig 11286 bp, 9 predicted proteins | sample M_130807_EF_Meta_FD_187313 | JGI IMG/M metagenome (GOLD analysis project Ga0209400, IMG submission 187313) | Freshwater microbial communities from Lake Montjoie, Canada to study carbon cycling - M_130807_EF_MetaG (SPAdes) (version 2) | ecosystem: Environmental > Aquatic > Freshwater > Lake... | reverse complement strand
CTGCTCGCGCTCATCGTGTGAACCGCCGAGCCCGGCACCGCGCTGGCGACCGACCGCATCAATCTCGTCGATGAAGACGATGCATGGTGAGTTGCGCTTCGCCTGGTCAAACAGATCGCGAACGCGCGATGCGCCAACGCCAACGAACATCTCCACGAATTCAGAACCAGAGATGCTGAAGAACGGCACGCCAGCCTCACCAGCGACCGCTCGCGCAAGGAGGGTCTTTCCTGTGCCTGGTGAACCGATCAGGAGGACGCCCTTTGGAATCTTTGCGCCGAGTGCCTCGAAGCGCTCAGGGAACTTCAGGAACTCGACAACCTCTTCGAGCTCGACCTTCGCCTCCTCGACGCCTGCGACGTCGGCGAAGGTGACAGGAGTCTTGTTCGCAATGAACATCTTCGCCTTGCTCTTACCGAAGCTCATCGCCTGGTTGTTCTGTCCTTGCGCGCTGCGCATCATGAAGACGAAGAGGCCACCGATCAGAAGGACCGGCAGCAGGGCGCTGATCAGCAAGCTAAAGAGCTGGCCGGAGTCGTCGGGCTTCTTCGCGCCGAACGTCACGCTGTCGGGGTTGCGGCCACCAGCGACGGCGGCGGCGCGAACATCGTTGTAGACATCGGTCAGCTGCGTTGGGACCTGCACCTCGTAGGTCTCTGGTGGGGTGCCGGTCTTGGTGATGGTCAGGATCTGCTCCTGCTGCACAACGGAGGCGACGCTGCCCCCACGGACCTCGGCCAGGAATGCCGAGTAGTCCTTCGTTGCGGCTGGCACAGGGGTGAGGAGGACGCTGCCGAGGAGCACCACGGTGCCCAGAAGCAGGATCAGCATGACTGCACCGTTTCGCAGAGCCTTCGGAATCATTAGGTTCCCTCCGTTCTCCGTCTTCCCCAAAGGTGCATGGTAGCGAGGGCAGGAATCGAACCTGCTACCAAGGGCTTATGAATCCCCTGCTCTACCGGTGAGCTACCCCGCCGTGCCTCTGCATAGGATACCGAACGGGGCTCCCCCACGCACCACGAGCCTAGAGCCCGCCCACGAGGCGATCCGCTAGGCTCCGAGGATGCTTCGAATCCTCGTCCTCTGCCACGGCAACATCTGCCGCTCCCCCTTGGCCGAGGTGCTCATTGAGGCGGCTATCAACGCTGATCCGCTCCTCGCTGGGCGTGTAAAGGTCTCTAGCGCCGGCACCTCCGACGAGCATGCCGGCGAGGGGATGCATGCCAATAGCGCCGCGATTTTGAACGCACGCGGCCTGCGAAGCACCCATCAGGCGCGCCTCTTCACCCCAGCCATGGCATCGACGCTTGATCTGGTGCTCGCCGCCGATCAGGCGAATCTCCGCAACGGGCGCGGCATCATCCGCATGGCAGAGAGACAACCAGAGATCCGCCTCCTGCGCGACTTTGATCGAGCGGCCGTTGGTCGCGATCTCGATGATCCGTGGGGCTATCCGTCAGCCGAATACGAACGTACCGTTGCAGAGATTACTGCGGCGATCCCTGGCTTGCTGGCGGAGCTCCGCGACCGAGCCTAGGTCTACTTGAAGGAGAGGATCGCGTCGACGAGGACGCGGTCAAATGCATCTGCATCCACGCCAACAGCCACATCCACGTCCGGAGTGCGTCCGCGCTGCTTCAAGCGATCGCCATACCAGTCGGTAATCGTTCGGCCACGCGCGAGGTCGCCGAGCTCAACGTCCACGGCGGCATGCACCAGCGCCAGCAGGTTCGGCACCGCAAGGTGCGCCACCGCCACGGCGTCATGCACGGCAGAGGCTGGCCAGTCGTAGCGATCCTTGTGGAAGATGGCATAGAAGCGCAACAAGTCAGCGAAGATCTTCGCTGGCAGCGTCCCAGCAGCATCGAGTCGCTTCATGGCCGCTTCGCCTGTAAGGGCACGGTGCGTTGCGTCGAGGCAGACCATAGTGATTGGAATCCCTGCGGCGAAGACAATCGCCGCAGCATCTGGATCAACGTACGAATTGAACTCCGCCGATGCCGTCACATTCCCCTCGGCGATCGCGCCGCCCATCCAGCAGATGTGGGCGATCTTTGCCTTTAGCTCGGGGTGATCACGCAGCAAGATGGCAATGTTCGTGAGTGGGCCAAGCGGCACCAGCGTCACCGGCTCGCTTGACTCGCGCAGCAGTGTCGCAATCAGGTCAACGGCGCCCGCGGCGTGCTCGATGCCAGTTGGCTCTGGCAGCTCCGCGCCGTCGAGCCCCGAGTCCCCGTGCACGTATGGCGCAACCCAGAGTGGCCGCACGAGTGGTACATCGGCACCAGCGGCAACTCGAACGTCATTTGCACCAAGCAGAGCCAAGGTGCGGCGCAGGTTCTCGTAGGTCTTCGGTAGTGATGCGTTGCCGGCGACGGCCGTCACGCCGAGCACCTTCAGTTCCGGGCGGGCAAACGCAACGGCAAGCGCCATCGCATCGTCGTGGCCCGGATCGCAGTCGATGATGATCGGTAGCGGTTTCGCCACGGTGCCGAGTGGTGCGCGGCGTGGCGAGGGTGGGAACGGCGTGGAGAGCGGAAGCGGATTCGGCTTCAACTCGCTCATGGAAGCTTCGAGTAGATATCCACCATCTCATCTGCAAATCGCTTGCTGTCGATGGTGAGCCCTACGTCGCAGTTTGGCTCCAGCTTGTCGCGCTTGAGGCGGTATGGATTCGCATCGCCAATCGTGCGACCACGTGCCGGCCCCTGCGTCGCATCAACGACAACGTGATACCGCGCAACACCGACAAGGTCTGGAATGGCGAAGTGCAGCACCGCAACGGCATCATGAATCGCCATCTTCTCGCCCTGGCCCCACGCGGCGGAGCGATCGAAGGAGAACTTCAGCAGCTCCGCGGCGACCTGCGCCGATGCGCCAGGGAGGGCCGCGAGCCGGTCCAGGATCGAGCGATCGAGAACGGCGTGGTGCGTCACATCGAGTCCAATCATTGTGATTGGGAGGCCGCTGTTAAAGACGATCTCGGCGGCGGTTGGATCGGCATAGATGTTGAACTCTGCCGAGGCAGACGAGTTCCCCTCGCCCACCGAGCCGCCCATGAGGCAGATGTGCGAGATCTTTGACGCCAAGTGTGGGTATGAGCGAATCAGCAGGGCAATGTTTGTGAGCGGCCCAACAGGCGCAATCGCGACTGGCTCAGGAGACGCCTCCAAGATGCGCGCCATCAGCGCAACGGCACCCTCTGGTTCGGCGGTGCGCGGTGCCTTCGGCAGCTTGGTGTTGCCGAGTCCACCCTCGCCGTGCACCTCAGTGGCGCGCTCGAGTGGCCCAGCAAGCGGTCCGACCGCACCTTCAGCAACTGGCACGTCATCTGCACCGTAAAGATGCAGCAGGCGCAGGGCGTTCTCGGTGCAATGGTGCACATCGGCGTTCCCACCAACGCTCGTCACCGCAAGAAGGTTGATCTCAGGGCGCACAACGGCGCAGGCGATCGCTAACGCATCGTCGAGACCTGGGTCGCTATCGATGATGAGCGGGAGCGGCTTGGCAACGGTGCCGAATGGTGCCGTTCGCGGCGTGAGCTTCGCGTGATGGAAGGTTGGCCAACCAATAACCGAAGCGTCACTCACAGGCTACGCGCCCTATCCCTGGTCGTACGGACGGCCAGCCGAGGCGGGAGCGCGCACGCGACCGATGAGTCCGGCGACCACAATGATCGTGACGACATACGGCATGGAGAGCAGGATCTGCGGTGGCAGAGAAACGCCGAGCCCCGACAAGAGCGTCGTTGCTGCCGTCGTCATGCCGAAGATCAGCGATGCGCCGAATGCGTAGATTGGATTCCATGCACCGAAGATCACCGCGGCAAGCGCGATGAAGCCCTTACCAGCGCTCGTGTTCACGCCGAACCCTCCAGTTCCACTCAAGGAGATGTAGCTGCCGGCAAAGCCTGCAAGAAGGCCAGCAATGATCATGGCTCGATAGCGAAGCTTCACCACGTCAATGCCGACCGTCCCCGCCGCGTTCGGCTGCTCACCAGCAGCTCGGAGGCGTAGACCCCAGCGTGTTCGATAGATCATGTAGGTGAAGAAGAGCACGAGGCCAACGGAGAGATAGAAATATGGGCTCAGTGAGAAGAGGATCGGTCCCAAAATCGGAATCTCAGAGAGCACTGGGATCTGAATTGGACTAATACCGATCGGACGATTGAACTCGCTATGTGGCTGCAGCACGCGCAGATAGGCGAATGTCGTCACGCCTACGGCACCAATATTGATGACCGTACCGGCAATGATCTGGTCCACCTTATAGCGAATGCCGAGCCAGGCGAGGAAGAGGCTTACCCCAGCCCCAAAGATTGCGCCTGCGATCGGGCCTGCAATCGCGATGCCCGTGAGGCTCGACGCAATCGAGCCAATCATTGCGCCAAAGAGAAGCTTCCCTTCAATGGCAATGTTCAGGAAGCCGCTGCGCTCAGCCACGATGCCCGCGAGTGCGCCGATACCAACCGGAATGGCGTAGCTCAGCGTGCTGGTGAAGAAGACGGTGAGGTTCGCCGTGGTCCCGTCAAGCAGTCGCGCGAGTAGGGCGAATACGAGGATGGGCGATACGAGACCGATGGCGAGGCGCCACTTGAAGGTCGCGCCGCGCGTGAGCTGCAGCCCAGCCATAGCGCCGAAACCCGCCGTAACGATCGCCCAAAGAAGAATAACCGGGATGCTGAACGAGATATCGGTTCCACCAACTTTGTCAGCCCAGAACGCAAACTTCCCTTCAACCCCTGCCGAGCCTGAGGTAATCGCGAGGGAGAGGAGAGCGAAGAAGGCAAAAAGGCCTGCGCGCACCCGTGACGCGATCAGCTGCTGATGTGCATCTGCGCCGTCGCCCGCCGAAGATGTGCGGAGACGCTTCGTGGCTGTCACTGGGGCAGCCTTTGATCGCGATGGTGCCGCAGACTTCTTCTTCGCACTCACGTTGCCTCCTCGCGTACTCACTTAGACACCGCACGGGTGCGTCGACGGAATGGGTTCTTCAGGATGCCCAACGTTAGCTCTGGCGCTGCGATGAATGCGATGACGAGCGCCTGAATGAAGAGAAGCATTTCGATCGGGATCCCGGTTTGCACCTGCATGAGGCTGCCGCCGTGCTGCAAAAGCCCGAAGACCAACGCTGTCGCTACTACGCCGCTCGGGCGAGTGCCCCCGACTAGGGCTATGGCGATAGCAGTGAAACCGACGCTGCCCGCGATCCCTGGTGAGAGCTGCTTCACCGTGCCAACAGCAACGAGTGCGCCGCCGAGGCCGGAGATGGCGCCCGAGATGAGCATTGCCGTGATGATTGAGGTGGTCGCACCCATGCCCGCATACTTGGCAGCAGCAATGTTGAGGCCAGCAGCGCGCAGCTCGAATCCGCGCGTGGAGCGGAAGAGGAACCAGCTCACCGCAACGGCCGTAAGGAGCGCGACGATGATGCCGATGTCCAGTCGGAGGCTTGCGATTGGCAAGATGCCGGGGAGGTCCACGAACTGACTGAGCTCCTTGGAGACCGGCTGAATCCGCGGTGGCTTCTGGATGAATTCAAAGTTGGAGACGAGGAAGAAGACGAACTGCCCCGCAATGAAGTTGAGCATGATCGTTGTGATCACTTCGCTCGCACCTACACGCGCCTTCAGGAATCCAGGAAGGAATGCCCATGCGGCTCCGCCGATGAGGCCAAAGAGCATCACAAGCAGGATGGCGATTGGGGCAGGCGTTACTCCGGCACCAAAGAAGAGTGCCGCAAGTGTGCCGCCAACGGCACCCATAGTGAACTGGCCAGCGCCGCCAATGTTGAAGATGCCCGTGCGGAAGGCGACAGAGACGCCAAGCCCCACGAAGATCAGTGGCACGGATGCAACGACGCTCTCAACGAGAGGGCGAAGGGCGCGCGCCCAAACCAAAATGTCGCCATTCGATTCAAGCGCTTTTTGGATCGTGGCTGGATCACCAAACGCCCCACGGAAGAGCGCGCTATACGCGACTGCCGCCCGGCCAATGCCGAGGCTGAGCGCGCCAATTGGGTCAGAGAGCAGCCCACCGAGCACCTCAAGGTCGGTGAAGACGATGAAGAGCGCGCCTACCAGAAGCGCGACAGAGATTGAGAGTGCGGGAACTCGTACCTTCAAACCAAACTTCTTTAGGGCGTTCACTTGGTAATACCTCCCATGAGAAGTCCAACGCGCTCACGCGTGGCCTGCTTGGCGTCAAGAATGCCCACGATTCGACCCTCGTACATCACGGCAACACGGTCGCCAAGCGCGAGAACCTCGTCGAGCTCGGTGCTCACAATCAAAACCGCAGCACCTGCATCTCGCTGCTCAACGATGCGGCGGTGGATGTACTCGATCGAGCCGACGTCGAGACCACGCGTTGGCTGCGCAGCAATGACTAGGCGCACATTTCGGCTGAACTCTCGCGCAACGATGACCTTTTGCTGGTTGCCGCCGGATAGTGAGCCGATGTCGGTGTTGATGGATGGGGTGCGCACGTCAAAATCTTTCACCGCCTGCTCCGTTGCCGCGGCGATCGCCTTTCGATTCAAGAGCCCGTTCTTGCTGTACTGCGGAAGGTGGTAGGTATTCAAGATGTAGTTCTCTGCCACTGTCATGCCCTTAATCATGCCGTCACGGTTGCGATCTTCGGGAATGTGCGCAACTCCTGCCATGGCGATCTCACGTGGCGAACCTGCATGAAGCGGCTTCTTCTCGAGGGCGACGGTTCCCGAGTCAACAAGTCGCAGCCCAGTCAGAGCCTCAACCAGTTCGGTTTGGCCGTTCCCTTGCACCCCTGCAACTGCCAGGATCTCGCCACTGCGCACTTCAAACGTTACGTCGTTGACGGCACGCCCACCGGCGTCGTTCAAGACATTCAGCCCCTTGACCTGCAAAATTGGTTCAGCAACGTGCGATTTTGAGCGGCTGACGGTGAGTTGCACTTCGCGACCAACCATCATCTCGGCGAGCTTGGCAGCGGTCGCCTTCTTTGGCGTCGTTTCGCCAGCGACCGCACCGCGGCGCAGCACGGTGATCTTGTCGGCAACGGCGATGACCTCGTTCAACTTGTGGGTGATGAAGATCACGGAGGTACCGCCCCTGGCGAGCCCGCGAATGATGTCGAAGAGCTCCTCCGTCTCTTGTGGCGTGAGCACGGCCGATGGCTCGTCGAGAACGAGGATGTCGCTCTTGCGATAGAGCGCCTTCAAGATCTCAACGCGCTGGCGAACGCCCACTGGGAGCGACTCGATCTTGGCATCTGGATCTACGTGAAGGCCATGCTTCTTTGAGAGCTCAACAACCTGCGCGCGCGCAGTGGCTCGATCAAAGCTGCCGAGAGGACCTTTGGTTGGCTCATTGCCGAGCACGACGGATTCAGTGACGTCGAAGACCGGGACGAGCATGAAGTGCTGATGCACCATGCCGATGCCAGCATCAATGGCCTGGGCAGGATCGCGGAAGATGCGCTCCTTGCCATCAATAAGAATCTTTCCGGAGTCGGGTCGATAGAGACCCGATAGGATGTTCATGAGGGTGGTCTTCCCTGCGCCATTCTCACCGAGAAGGCCGAGAACCTGACCCTTATCGACGGAGATAGAGATGCGGTCGTTCGCCAGAACGCCAGGGAACTGCTTCGTAATCTTCTGCAGTTCAAGCCTCATACGACGCGTACCCTCCCTACTCTGCCGCTGTATTGCCAGAGATACTCTTCCGCCCGGATGCCGAAGCACCCGGGCGGAGAGTGACTACTTCATCGCCGAAGCGATGGAGAAGTACTTACTTCTTTGCGTACTCCAGAACAACAACCGAGCCGTCAATGATCGCGGCCTTAAGGGCATCGACCTCTGCCTTGAGCTCAGCGGTCACGAGCGTACCGAAGGTTGCAGTCCATGCAGCCTCGGTGCGATCGAGCGTGGCGATCTGAACGCCACCGTTCTTGAGCGTACCAACGTAGTTGGTGCCGCCCAGGTTGCCTGCGTAGCTGGAGTTCACTGCCGTGATCACTGCAGCACCGATGTTCTTCTGTGCTGAGGTCAGGAGCGTTCCGCAGTACTCAGGAAGGCTGACGCACTGGTCGAGGTCCACACCGACCGAGTACTTGCCGGCATCCATCATTGCCTGATAGGTGCCGTTGCCCGTGGTGCCCGCAACTGCGTGCACAACGTCAGCGCTCTGGCCCATGAAGGCCTCTGCGGTCGTCTTACCAAAGTCCACGTCGTTGAACGGCGAGGTGCTTGGGTTGAACGTACCGGAAGCTGCGACTGGATCCCAGCCCAAGACGGACGTAGCAACGCCCTTCTTCTCGGCGTAGTACTTGGCGCCGGCGACCCAGCCATCCATGAACTTGGTTACGCCTGGGTATGGGGCTCCACCGTAGGTGGCGATGACGTGGGTCTTCGAGATGCCAGCTGCCAAGTAGGCGGCGAGCATCGAAGCCTCGTCGATCTGGAAGTCGATACCGGTGAAATTCGCCGGAATCGTGCCATCCTCAAGTGTCCAGGTTGCGTCTACCCAACCGAATGCAATCGCTGCATTGGCTGGATCAACGACGGCTGCCTGCAGGGCGGTGCCCTGGTTGTAGCCGACGGCAATCACGGTATCGCAGCCCTGGTCGATCAACTGCTGAATGTTCGGCGCGTACGACGAATCATCAACAGCGGTCGTGTAGGCCGTGTCGAACCCGTCAGCCTTGAGTGCCTCGAGGCCCTCGTATGCCGACTGGTTGAAGTTCTTGTCGGCAGGTCCGCCCGTGTCCAACGAGAGGCATGCCTTGTACTCGGCCTTCCCGGCATCGACGGAAGCTGACGGCGAAGCCGTCGAGCCACCGCACGCTGCGGCGAGAAGAGCGAGAACGGTGAGGAGCGCGAACATTCGCGTCTTCATATGTATGTAGCCCTCCGCTATTTCCTTTTGCTCAGACGCCTACGGCGACGAGCGGGTCAGCCATTCGCTGACCGTGGCGGCATTGTGCCTCATAACGGCGGGCTATGCGCACGCATTGCAATTGGGTAGCGGGGCTGGGTTGCGGCTCTGTTACATACCCCGCTGCAAGAGCCACGATTCAAGGGCGTTCCTGAGGCGGGCTTTGGTTCCCTGGTCGGCAAAGGCGAAGTCGTATCCCGTTTGCGCCAGAGCGATGAGGTCTGAAACAGGAAGCCCGAGTCGACGATGTACAGAGAGGTACTCCTCTGAGAGGGTGACGTCGCTCACCACAAGGTCGTCGGTATTCAGGGTGATCGGCACGCCGCGCCGACGCAGTTCGGCGATGGGGAAATCGCCATAGCCCGGAACGATGGCAGCCTGGGTGTTGCTGGTTGGACAGAGGTCGAGCGAAACGTTGCGCGCGGCGAGCTCGGCGCAGAGGGCTGGGTCGTCCACGGCGACGCCGCCATGCGCGATACGCGCGGGCTGCACCTCAAGCGCACGGCGCACCTGCGCGGCACCGCCCCACTCCCCTGCATGCAAGGTGATGGCAAGTCCGCCGTTGCGGGCGATATCAAACGCCTCTTTGAATGTCAGTGGGTCGGGGAACGCCGCCTCCCGGCCAGCAAGATCGAACGCCACGACGCCAAGATCTTGTGCGGCGACGGCGGCAGCTGCGAGGTTGCGATTCTCTTCCAGAGAATGGGAGCGGAGAGCGGTGACGATCAGACGCACCTCAATGCCAGTTTCTGCGGCTGCGCGTCGCGCGCCCGCCGCAACGGCGGCGATCACTTGCGACTGCGTCAGCCCCTTTGCGGTGTGAAGATGTGGCCCCCAGCGCATCTCAAGGTAGGCGACGTTCTCGGCTGCCTTGGCGCGCACCAGCTGTTCGGCGGCGCGATCAAGCGCCTCGGCGTCTTGTAGGAGGGCGATTGGTAGGTCGAACGCGCGCAAGAGATCGGCCTGATCGGCGCAGCGCTCTGGGGCGACGAGGGCGGCGCGCATCCCTGCCCAATTCCGCGGGGCATCAACGTCCCGCGTTGCCGCAAGTTCGAGTGCCAGGGCCGGATCAAGTGAGCCATCGAGATGGAGATGCAGCTCAGGCTTCGGCATCTCAAAGAGGAGGCGACGGGCATCGTCGGCACGCTGGAACTCCATTGCTCCCCTCCCCTCACACCGTCTCGCAGGTTGCGCACCCGCGTGCGCATCTCCGCGAGAGAGAGGATACTCCCCCGTATGACCTCGTCACTGCCAGTTGCGACAGATTCACGAGCGCTCGGGGCCTGGCTCCGCGACGCGACCCCGGTTGACCGCGTGGGCATTGAGGAGCGTGTCGCCACCCTGAAGACGCGATCCATTAAGAAGTCCTCAAAGGTATGGGCGCTCCGCCTGGCGCTGAGCATGTGCGACATCACCACTCTTGAAGGGAAGGACACGCCGGGGAAGATTCGCCAGCTAGCAACGAAGGCAATGCGCCCGCTCCCTGGAGATGCGTCCATGCCCTCGGTCGCGGCGCTCTGCTGCTACCCAGACCTTGTGGGCGTGGCGAAAGAGGCGCTCAAGGGGAGCAGCGTCAAAGTGGCCGCCGTCGCGACGGCATTCCCGAGCGGTCGCTCGTGGATCGACCTGAAGATTGCCGAGACGAAGTATGCGGTTGCCGCCGGTGCCGACGAGATCGACATGGTGATCGACCGCGGCGCCTTCCTCGCTGGTGATTACGCCAAGGTGTGGGACGAGATCGTCGCCGTGAAAGAGGCCTGCGGCCCTGCGCACCTGAAGGTCATCCTCGAAACGGGCGAGCTCGGCACCTACGACGATGTGCGACGCGCATCGGCGCTGGCGATTGCCGCTGGCGGCGACTTCATTAAGACCTCAACGGGCAAAGTCACACCCGCGGCGACGCTCCCCGTGACGCTCGTCATGCTTGAAACGATTCGCGAACATTGGAACCGCACCGGCAAGGTGGTGGGCATGAAGCCTGCTGGCGGCATTCGTACGGCGAAAGAGGCGATCCAATACCTCGTAGTCGTACACGAAACGCTTGGCCCTGAATGGCTCACCCCCGACCGTTTCCGCTTCGGCGCATCGAGCCTGGTCAACGACCTGCTGATGCAGCTCGAAAAAGAGGTGACGGGCGCCTACGCCGATCCGGACGACTTCACCCTCGACTAGCGCGTACTGGCTGGCGCGCCGCACGGGCGCGAGATCGTCGGCTACGAGCCGATTGGGTGCCAGACGGTCTTCATCTCGAGAAAGGCGGTAATGCCGTCGATGCGCTCACCGCGCTCGCCGTCAAAGGCGTCGGCACGATCCTTCACCCCGTGCGGGCGACGTGCGACACGGGCGACGTGCTCGGCGGCACCCTGCTCCGC
>Ga0209400_1003570_pt1 | contig 11307 bp, 12 predicted proteins | sample M_130807_EF_Meta_FD_187313 | JGI IMG/M metagenome (GOLD analysis project Ga0209400, IMG submission 187313) | Freshwater microbial communities from Lake Montjoie, Canada to study carbon cycling - M_130807_EF_MetaG (SPAdes) (version 2) | ecosystem: Environmental > Aquatic > Freshwater > Lake... | reverse complement strand
CCAGGGGTTGCTGCCCCGCCTGGATTTCCTGCCACACTGTTATGCAAGACATAAAAGTATTGCTCGATCTGATTAACGTTCTTCCCAATTGTGCCGGCATCATCGGTATTGAGAGGCTCAAATGCCATAGTCGGCAGTGATACGCAGCTAATAGCCACGAATATCACCAATAGCTTCAAGGGACGAATAAGATAAACCATAGACATCGAGTAAAGCCCTAGTGTACTGAGCAAGATGTCAGTTTAATGACCTAGGACACTTTACGAAGTCGAAGAATAAGAAGAGCAATAAGGCCAGCGATCATCACATAGAGGGAGATTGCAGCTGCACCTTTGCTATGGGCGTAGGTAATGCTCGAGTAAGCGAGATAAGCGCAGGATGCACAAAAGATGAGAGGGGTAATGGGGTAGAGTGGTACGCTGAATGGGCGTAAAGTACGATCTTTGAACCGTAGGATAAATAAGCCGACCCCAACCAAGAACAAAAAGATCCAGAACACGGGAGCAGTAAATTCCACCATGGCTTCAAACCCATCGCTCTGCAAAGCTCCAAAACCAACCAATGCAAGACTAATCACACCTTGGACTAAAAACGCAAAGCTTGGTGAACCGCGCGAGGATTCCCAACGACCCATTTTGCTCAGACCCTTCCAATCTTCACCCATGGCGAAATTGGTTCTAGCCCCCACAATCATCGTGGCGTTAATACTGGTAAGTGCGGCTACTGCCACAAAGAGGCCGAGTAATTTCTCGCCCAGCGGACCAAAGGCAAGACCCAATAAATCAGCGGGCGCTGCTTTACTACTCGCTAAAGCTTTTAATCCTAAGCCATTAATCAGCGCTAGATTGACCAGAAGGTAGATGACGGTAATTACTAGGAGGCTAATCACAATCACACTCACGATGGTCTTGCTAGTGCCTTTGAGCTCCGCCGAGATATAGGCAGACTCATTCCAACCCCCAAAGGTGAGTAAGACAAATACCATTCCCAATCCCAACATACCAAGTTGTGGGTTGCTAGAGAACAGAGGCGGGTTATTAACTGCAGGAAGTGGATTACCAAAAATACCAAAGCCTGCAATGATGATGGCAAGAAGACCGCACACCTCCAGGATGGTCAAGATTGTTTGTATCCCTGCCGATGCATGTATCCCAATTAGATTGATGAGAGTGAGCGTAATGACAATGAGGAATGCCCAATAAATGGTGGAGTTGGCACCTAGTGGCAAGACCTTACTCATATAGTCGCCAAACACGAATGCCAAGAGAGCAATCGAGCCAGTATTAATCACCATTGCCTTAGCCCAACCATATAAGAACGACACATTCTTGCCATAAGCCCGGGTTAAGAAATGGTAATCACCACCCGCATGAGGGTAGAGAGTTGCAAGCTCGGCATAGCAAAGCGCACCCATTAATGAGATGAGTGCACCAGCAACCCAAATCGTGATGGCCCAACCAACGTCACCGGTAATGCCGGCCACCATGGCAGGGGTCTTGAAGATGCCGGCACCAATAACGATGCCAACAATAATGGCAACAGCCCCTAAGGGGCTGAGCAAACGAAGAGGAGAGGCGCTAGAGCTAGCGCCCTGAGAACTCGACATCCAATACTAGCGACGGATACCGGTGATGCTATTGGTGAGGTAGCCGCCTTTGCCTTCCCCTTTTAATTGGGAGCCATTGACAGTCAATTTAACATTATGCAAATTATTATTGCGATCAATGTAGCCAAAGCTGAGCTTGTCACCCTCAAGACTTGGATTGAGAATAGGTTGAGCCTTGCCACCTACCGTTAGGCTGCCACCAATGCGTTGATAGCGCTGCACTAAGTTAAGGACAACCTTGTTTTGGGTCTCAATACCGTCGATAACCCAGTCACCCGCAACATTGGCAGGAACAATCCAGAAATAACCTCTCTGACCAGCCTCAATTTCTTGATCGGCTTCCCAGTCACCCATAGTGAACGCATGAGAAACCACGCGAGTACCTGGCTTCATCTTCAAAAGAATGGGGCGTAATTTCAGATTAAGGTCGGGGAGAAGATAAAGAGTAACAACGGTTGCCTTACTAAAATCTTCTTTAAAGATATCGCCATTAATAATCTTGACACGATCGCCTACGCCAGCACGAACCGCATTGCGCTGTGCAAACGCCGCCATATCGGGGTTGAACTCAATACCAATCGAACGGGCACCAAATTCTTTAGCAGCCGCTATAGCAATCTTGCCATCGCCAGCACCAAGGTCGTAGACCAGATCATTAGGAGTAACCTTGGCGGTCTTGAGCATTAGGGTGACCAACTCACCGCCCGTAGGCATCCAGATCACATCCTTACCTTCTTGACCCAATCTGGGTTGGTATTTATCATCACCCCCAGCAGCAGGGTATTGGGCAAAGGCATTAAGGGAAAAGGCTAACCCAAGGACAGCTAACCAGGCTTTGAGCATCTTCATACGGTCTCCAGAAAATCATTAAACGTTATAAACAGTGTATTTATAACAGGAGTTTAAAGACCTATCCCAAACTCCCAAGGCTCTAGCATTCCGTTAAAATCCAAGAAGTCCATCTGCCCATAGCTCAGCTGGATAGAGCAACGCCCTTCTAAGGCGTAGGTCGCACGTTCGAATCGTGCTGGGCAGGCCAACTGATGGAGGTCCGTACCGATCACATCCTTTACAGTTCGTACCGATCACATGGTTTACAGTTGCCGTTCATCCCAATGCATATGTATGTTTGTAATCGGAGCAAAGAGCTACTTGTGGATTGTTGCGTATAAAGAAGCAACTTTTATTTTATGAGTTTGAGGCTTCTTGCACCACGGCCAGTTAAGGCTGAAGTTTTTCTGTAGTGTTCAAGTAATAATTGCTTCGCCAAATTAACATTGCCACTAATGGCTGCCTTAAATATTCCTAAATGTTCTGCATGGTGGTCGCGTTCACCAAAGTTTTTGCTGGCGGCAACTTGCCTATATCGGTAACTTTCGGTTCCAAGAGTTTCGCTAAATTCTTTAATCCATCTAGACGGCGCGTTTTCTAGTAATGTTTTATGAAACTCCTTGTGAAGTAACTCCCATTCTGGATTAGCACTATGTTGGTCTGCTTCAGATGATCTTGGTTTCTTTGAGAGCTTATGTATTAATAGAACCAATTTGTGTTCCCATTCTTCGGTGCGATGAGCAATTGACTCCTCTAGTGCTCTCCCTTCGATAAAGCACCTTGTTTCTGTTAGCGTTTCGAGCTCTTCCCATCGTAGGGGCGCAACATTAAAACCTCGTTGATCACTTCTTGAAACTAGACCTTCTGCTGATAGTCTATTCAATGCCTCACGAAGCGGACTTGCTCCAGTTTCGTAAAAGCTTGATAACTCTTCAATTTTGAGCTTTTGATCGGCAGTGAAGCGTCCTTGCAAGATATCAGCCTTCAGTCGGTCATAGACCGCGCTGGCAAGGGTTATTCCCTGTACAGCGTTGATATAGGTCGTCTTACTTGTTGGGGTTTTCACGAATTTGGCAATCTAAATAATATCGATATTATTATGATAATATAAAAATATCGATATTAATAGGGGTCAGTAATTATGGCCGAGAAGCTTATATCAGTCTATTCAAGCTTAGCTTTAAAAGATGCGGATCAAATAATTACTCATGCCTTAGAGCTGAGGGTAGCCAATAAGTTGCTGCCTTTAGCGATTGTCGTTCTTGACTCCGGCGGGAATGTAGTTGTTTTTAAGCGAGAGGATGGCTGCGGCATATTGAGACATGACATTGCCATTGGCAAGGCTTGGGCTTCGTTAGGTATGGGTATGGCTACTCGGCAAATTCGAGATAGATTGGCAAATCGACCAACCTTTCAGGCAGCACTCTCAGCGACTTCAGGCGGAAGATTTATTCCAACACCTGGGGGTGTGTTGATAGTGAATAAGCAAGGCATTGCAATTGGCGCCGTTGGGATTAGTGGGGATGCTTCAGATAAAGATGAGTTTTGTGCTATCGAGGCAATTAAATTAGCAGGCTTTGTGCCTGAGCCGCCGGTAGCTGCCGATAACTGGAATGAAAATCAACTGTGAGGTTCAATGATGAAGCTATTTAAATTCACCTTATTTATTTTGACTTTGTGTGCTGGGTTTATTTCCGCCCATGCTCAACAGTCAAATAACTACCCTGTTAAACCCATTCGATTAGTTGTTCCTTTTCCTGCGGGCGGCCCGACAGATCAATTTGCTCGGCAATATGCACAGGTCTTATCAAATCAACTAGGGAAGCCTGTAGTTGTTGATAATAAAAGTGGGGCAAGTGGTGCCATTGGAAGTTTAGAGGTGAAAAATAGCGCACCAGATGGATATACCTTGTTATTTGGTACAGCATCAACTCATGTTCTATATAACCTCATTAACGCTAAGCCTCAGTACGATTCCATTAAAGACTTTACAGAAATTGCGGTAGTTGGTGATGCGCCGATTGTGTTTGCTGTTAGCCCAGCGACTAAAGGAGGCTTTAAAGAGCTGCTTGAATATGCGCGCATCAATCCAGGAAAGTTGCAATATGGATCGGCTGGAGAGGGAACTTATTTACATATTGTTGGTGAAAGATTGAAATATGAACTAGGGGGCTTAGATATTCAGCATATTCCATTTAGAGGTAGCGCCCAATCTATTCCTGCCTTGATAGGCAACCAAGTAAATATGACGGTCGATACATTGGGTTCATTAATTAATCAACATCGAGCTGGAAACCTAAGGATTGTTGCGATAGCATCCCCCAAAAGATCTCCTTTGATACCTGATGTACCAACTGTTAACGAAGTAACTGGGTTAAAAGATTTTCAGGCTGCTTTGTGGAATATTGTCTCGGCTCCCCAGGGCTTATCGCCAGACATTACTAATACTTTAATTTTAGCGACAACTAAGACCTTAAAAAATCCTGAATTACTCGATAAATTAAATTCAATATCGATTCAGCCAATTAGCAATATTACCGGCGTTGCAGCAACCTCATTTATTGCTAAAGAGCTTGTTAGCTTGCGGCCAGTAGTTCAATCTGCCGGACTTAAAAAAGAATAATTTATAAGAATGTTATGAGACTGTTTAGTTATCACGATAAAAGCAATAAAAAAAGCATTGGCGTGCTTTGCAAAAAAGATTCAGACGAATTTGTGGATGTATGCGCAACCGATGCCAGTATCCCAGCGGACTTAAGCAGTTTGATTGCAATGGACCCGGATCTAGGACTTGCTAAGGGGGCACTCTCAAATCCCAATGCCATCATTAAAAATATTTCGGACATTCAGTTTGATATTTTGATTGATCGACCTGGAAAGATTGTTTGTATGGGGCTGAACTATGCTGATCATGCCAAGGAGGGTGGTAATGCACGGCCTGAGTATCCAAGTTTTTTTATGCGTGGCCCTAGCTCGCTTTCCTCTCATCAAGCTCCCCTAATTAGACCCAGGGTTTCTGATAAATTAGATTATGAGGCGGAGCTAGCATTTATTGTGGGTAAGAGAGCGCGTAATTTGAATAGAGAAAATGCACTTGACTGTATAGCCGGCTATAGTATTTTTAATGATGGTAGCTTAAGAGACTATCAGCGCAAAACTACCCAATGGACTATTGGCAAAAACTTTGATCAGACTGGTGGATTTGGCCCATGGTTAGTCACTCCAGATGAGTTGCCAAGAGGCGCGCATGGCCTTCAAATTCAATCTCGCCTCAATGGTTCGGTAATGCAAAATGCCAACACTAAAGATTTTTTATGGGATGTTGCAGAGACTATTGTCTTAATTACTGAATGCATGACCTTAGAGCCTGGTGATGTTGTGATTACTGGAACCCCAGCAGGAGTTGGGTATGCTAGAAATCCACCAGTTTTTATGAAGCCTGGGGACGTGATTGAGGTTGAGATTCAAGATATTGGAGTTTTAAGAAATACCATTAAAGATGAAATTTCATGATTTAACTTTTAATTCATAGCTGGCGAGGAGAGATTTATGATGCGCTTTATTTTTTGTTCACTGGGAGTAGTAATGCTCCTATTTTCTAGCACTTTTGTAATTGCGCAAACTTCGACTTACCCCAATCGTCCGGTAAAGATGATTGTTGGTTTCCCGGCTGGCGGTGCGGTGGATGGTGCTGGACGCACTATGGCGCAGGCCTTGCAAAAATCGCTTAATCAATCTTTTGTGGTCGATAATCGTCCCGGTGTTGGCGGTATGCTTGCAATGCAAGAGGTTGCTCGCTCCTCTACAGATGGTTACACATTAGCGGTTGGTTCTGCAGGACCACTTACGGTTAGCCCAACAATATTTAAAAATGCTAACTTTGATCCCCGCCAAAGCCTCTCTCCAATTATTTGGTTTGTGAATAATCCCGGGATTTTGGTCATTCGTAAAGACTTACCAGTTAATAGCATTGCAGAATTGGTACAACTTTCTAAAACTAAACAATTAAATATGGCATCAGCTGGAACTGGAAGTGTATTACATCTTATGGGAGAATTTTTTCAAGATAAGATGGGGATTAAGTGGATGCATATTCCTTATAAAGGAAGTGGGCCGGCTTTATTAGATTTGGCTGCTGGGCGAACTGATGTTTCATTAGATTTAATTCCATCCGCCGCTCCTTTAGTCAAGTCTGGACAATTACGTGCCCTAGCAGTTACTTCTAGTAAACGATCTCCTGCATTACCTGATGTTCCAACATTAACTGAGCTTGGCTACGCCGGTTTAGAAATGGGTTCATGGATGGGATTGCTTGCGCCCAAAGATACTTCAGCCGAATCGATTAATAAACTTAATGCCATTCTTAATCAAGCAATTAAAGATCCAGAGTTGATTGCTCGAGTTAATAATGCTGGCGGAGAGTTAGTGGGTGGATCACCTCAGGACTTGGCTAATCTTATAAATAAAGATCTAAGCCGTTGGGCGGTTATCATTAATCGTTTAAATATTCAACCTGAATAACTAATTTTGGACCAAATCATGGCAAAACGCGAAATTATTACAAATAAGATTAAGAAACCGGGCGGTCACTTTTCTCAAGCCACTGTTATAGAGACTGAAGGGCGATTAGTCTTTATTTCAGGTATGACCGCACATCGACCGGATGGATCGATAGCGGGAATTGGGGACATTGAAGCGCAAACCCGTCAGGTTTGCGAAAATTTAAAAAATGCAGTTGAAGCAGCTGGAGGTACATTAGACGATATTTGTCGCGTTGATGTTTATATTCGAGACATGGGAAATTTTGATGTAATTCATAAAGTGCGGCGAGAATACTTCAAGGCTCCATTGCCAGCTTCTACGATGGTTCAAATTTCAAATTTTGTTTCACCTGATTATTTAATTGAAATCAATGCAATTGCAGTTATTCCTTATTAGATCTAATTTATATATTTGAGGGTACAGAAGCTTGCAATATTTTTATATGCATTCTTTAAAAGGACACTCCCCAAAATGTCGGTTTACCCGACAAATTTGACATCCGACCGCCTGCCAATACCACCCGACATCCATCACATTCCACCCGGCACCAAGGTTCTCGGTGCCTATGCCACACCTGATTTCAACACCTCGATGTCATTGTCTAACTTATTGTTTCGACTCATTTTTACAGCTTCTAAGGCGTAGGTCGCACGTTCGAATCGTGCTGGGCAGGCCAAAAACTTTGAAAATAATGACTTAGCGTATCAACAGTGATGCAAGAATCCATTGCACAAGCAACCCATGTTTCTGCATTGATTTACTATAGAAAAACTCTCTTTGGTCTTAGGCCTAAATTGACAGCAGTTCAAAAACATGGTGCCACGGCAGTGTGCTCATAGTCCGCTCCCATTTCAAGGCAAAAATACCTGTTTCATTCTTTTTTGGTGCTACACAGGTATTGTTGTCCACCAGAGCCATCCATATGTACGAAAACCTTCCCTAATTGAGTAAATATATCTTTACGAACTACACCGCCCATCATTTTTGACTCAGACCAACAGCGCCAATTTTCTAAATCTTTTATCTCACAATTGCTCAGTAAGTTCACATTAGATGGTTTTCTTCCAATCCAGATGATCTCAGAGACATGCTGGTTAGGCAGGTCAATCTCAAAGGAGCTTAGACTGAGTCCAAAGGAAACGCACTGACTCATGCAACTTTCATTATTTAAGCTAGCCTCCAAGTTATCGCAAGAACGAAACTCGTAAAGGCTTGAGTTTGCTTGGACAGGAGCTCCATAGAGCAATCCAATAGTTACAAGCCATGAGCAGGCTTTCATTAGTTGACGCGCGTAAGGCTGAGCAAAATAAATAGATACCGCCTTAATCCTTAACTAAAGAAATTAGCTTTAGAAGACTTGAGAATATTGTTTAACTGATTCACGGGCTTGTTCGCCATGTTGACGGATTAGTCAGGGCAATTACTTTAGTGACAAGATAAATTTGGCTATAACCCGCGCCTCAGCATCAGAGACCTGAGGTTGAGGTGGCATCATATCTTCTCCCCAAACACCTGTCCCCCCAGCCCTAATCTTCTTTGCCAGTAATTCTTCAGCAGTACTTACTTTCGCATATTTTGCTGAGATTTCTTTAAAGTTGGGACCATATTTTCGCTTATCCATGTAATGACAAGCAAAACAGTTCTTCTGCTGGAGAAGATCATAGTTAGCCTGAACAAGCCCTGCTAAGCTTGATAAAAAAACAAGTGTAATTAATTTAAAAAAATGATGCATCAATACATTCCTAAAGGGATTTAATAAATGATAAAACGATAGTCGATGCTAAATAAAAAAGGATGTGCTACGAGTTCGTAGCACATCCTTAATCATCGACGTATTATTGCGGCGTAACGCGAATGATATTACCTTGATCCTCAAGAGCAACATACAGATTGCCATCAGGACCTAAGGTACAAGCACGAAAACGGCCTGTTGCAGTTGGCCACGATACATCAGTCTTCGTTGCTTTGAGACCATCAGAGCTGATCTTTAAGACCTCAAGACGGTTACCAACGGGTGTGCCATGGATACCAATACCAGCGTAACCAACTACCATTTGGCCATCCCAATCTTTCCACTTTTTGCCAGATAAGAACGTATTACAAAACATACCTTGCGAGAGACCATTGTTGTTCCATGCTGGTTTCATTGCCTTGGGGTAGGTTTTGAGATCGGTCATTGGCATAAAGGCGGAACGCTCTTTGGGGTCCATTGCTCCCATTTGATTTGGGGAGTAACCGCAATAGTCATCTGGACAGTCTTTTCTTCCAGCCATATTTGGACGTGGGTCCCAGCCAGCATTTCCTCCATTTTCTAGTGCAGTGACCTCATCGCTGTGCCATGGGCCATTCTCAGCGGTAAATGGACGGCTATCGCCCGGACGGAACGCAATTCCCTGGGGATTACGGTGACCATAGGTGTAGATACGGGAATCAAAACCAGCAGGGGGCTTATTATCTGCAGCCGCTTTGCCATCACGATCAATACGTAAAACTTTACCAGCAATAATGGTAGAACTTTGTGGACCAATACCTAAATGGTTATCACCAGTGGTGACATATAAGAAACCATCGGCTGGACTAAAACGAATCCGTCCACCATTATGTGCGCCAGGCCCGCCGAACGGATGTTTACTTGCCTTAGGCTTGTAACCAATATCAGAAACGATATCTGTACGATCCGATACTGATTTAAAGTCATTGCCAACTTTAAAGCGCATCACGCGATTGACCTGTTTGTTATTAAGGTTCGAGCTTGAGTAAACAAAGAGATACCGGTTCTTGGCAAAATCTGGATCTACTTCAACCCCCATCATGCCTGCCTGACCATCACAAAAGAGGTCGGCACTGGCAGAGGCATATCCAGTGGTTCCATTCATCCCGTGTAATTTATTAATTGCTCCAGAGGCAGTGCGTACCGATAAGCCCTTACACTTTTCAGTAAAGAACATGGTGCCATCTTTCAAAAAACTCATATCCCACGGTGAGTCAAGTTTTGCTGCTACTACATCAGTTGAAAGTACAGGTGGCGCTGCAATGACACCGCCAGCGGTAATCAGACCAACTGAGAACAAGGCTATTTTTAGGTTTTTAATCATTTATTTCCCCTTTGTTATACAAATCGACAACACAAAAAAACTTTTCACTTGTAAATGTAACAACTAAAATGTTTTTATTAATTTAGACTCTTGAATAAATAAAGGCAAGAGACAATCTGATGTTTTCTTATGGGGTTAACCCTAAAAAACACACTAAAATTAAGTAAATCATTGATGAAGTAAACAATCAAATCCATCACCATGGAGTTCCATATAACTTCCCAAGAAATAAGCCAAGATGGCCTGGCTGTTGGCTTATGCCTTCGCGCATGCACTGGTTAATTAAGCGATATCTCATGCATCTAGTCGCATATTCGTGTAGTTGGAAAAACTAAACCAGAGCATATATTTTCGCCACTACGAATCCTGTAGTTAGATCTGAGTATTGAGGTCTTCAATTTGGCAAATGTATATATACTCGCTCTTGTTAATCGCCTTGCTCTGCATATGAGAGCTAGTCGAGATTTGCTTGTAACTACTGATAATTACTTTAATATGTTAAGAGTTCATTCTAGAAATCCTACTGTTCGTACGCAAGCGCTAACCCTTTTAGTTGTTAGCATTTTTACGGAACTCGCACTTGCGAACCAGCCTGAGTTTGAAGCTCCGCCACTAGATGAAATTGTGGTGTCAGCCAGTAGATATGAGCAGAAAATACTAGATACAGCGGCCTCCATCAATTTAGTCACCACGAATCAGATTCAAAATGGACAGGCTAGAGATAATCTTTCTGAGCCACTAAATCGAGTGCCAGGCATATTTGCATTAAATCGCCAAAATTATTCACAGGATCTTCAAATATCCTCACGTGGTTTTGGAGCCAACTCTACCTTTGGAACGAGGGGAATCAGATTAATTGTCGACAACATTCCAGGCACTGTTGCAGATGGACAGGGTCAGATATCCCATATAGATTTGCCATCAACCGATCGTATTGAAGTGTTGCGTGGCCCATTCTCTGTTTTATACGGTAACTCGTCGGGCGGTGTAATCAGGGTGTTTACTCAAGACGGCGGACCCAAGACTGAGCTGCAACCTTATTTTGACGTCGGCTCCTATGGTCAACGCAGAGCTGGATTAAAAGCAAGCGGTAAATCTGGGGAGTTAGGATATGTTATTGATGCTGGGCAATTTCATACCAACGGCTATCGAGATCAAAGCGCTGCCGATAGACGCAATGAGAATGTAAAACTTAGCTTTATGGGTGGACCTGATACAAAAGTGACATTCATT
>Ga0209400_1003566_pt1 | contig 11309 bp, 6 predicted proteins | sample M_130807_EF_Meta_FD_187313 | JGI IMG/M metagenome (GOLD analysis project Ga0209400, IMG submission 187313) | Freshwater microbial communities from Lake Montjoie, Canada to study carbon cycling - M_130807_EF_MetaG (SPAdes) (version 2) | ecosystem: Environmental > Aquatic > Freshwater > Lake... | reverse complement strand
CTGATGGTTGCATCAGGGTTTTTTGTTTTTAATGTGGCACCAATTCATTGGTGTGAACAAATAAAAACAAAAAACACAGGCTTGCGCGGCAAGGCTGGGGTTTCTATGCTTGGATTGAACCAATTTTCGAAAACGCGTCAGCGTAATCCCTCCGGGGTCACGATAAAGGGTATCATTTGGTACGCTTTTTTACTTTTATCCCAGTGTTATAAAGGTTTATAGGGAGACAAACTATACCAAAGTGTACCAATAAAAAGGGTGCCTTTTAGGACCTCTTGACACCAATCTTACCAACCTACCGTCGGTGTATACCGATTGGATTTGTAACAGGAATAATTTGATTCAAATTGACTTAGCGAACTCCCAACTCTGTTTTCTTTCAAAAATGTTGGAGGACACACCAGGATTGAAAGACATCGATAACTTCTGTAATCTCAGTTATAGTGGTGAAATATATACCTACGTTCAAGATCAACTCGGATTGGCAACCCGTGATGACGCAAAAGCACTTATGATAACCATTCTGTTCTCCTCAAATTACAACCCCAAGGGTAAAAAAGAATTCAAGTCCTTATTCACTGAGGTACACCAATGGCTAAACAACTACAAGAAGGAATATGGGTACAGAAATATATCCATAACCCTCCAAAAAATGGAGTCTAAACTGTTCATTGATAAGATTTATGTTACACTTAAAAAGAGGGGGATGTTTTGTCTCACCAAACACGATAGCCTCATCATCAGAAGTAAGGATCTGGATAGAGTATTAAAAACCATCATCACTCAATTTAAATCTATTGGAATGAAAGGAAAGCTAAAGGTGACAAAACCAGATGAGGTAAATTATATTTTGATTTAATTACAATAAACGGACATTTATACCTGTATTTTAGTGTATTTTTTGGTTATAATACATATATTTACATTTTACTATTCACCATCATGAATCGAATCAAGGAAGTCCTCGAACAGAAAGGTATTAAACAAGTGTGGTTAGCCGATCAATTAGGGAAGAGCTACAACATAGTTAATGGTTATGTCCAAAATCGGACGCAACCGAGTATTGAGGTGTTATACAGAATAGCAGAAATCCTGGGGGTTGATGTGAAAGATTTATTAATAAGTACAAAATAATAGAATGGCACTATTTCAAGAAGCGATAGTAAAGAAATACATCAAACAGTTGGATCAAGAGAATGTGGACAAAGCATTCATAGAGTTTAAGACCATTTATAGTGAATCCAACATTAAAATCTATAAGAAAATTAAAGAGGAGGCCCACCAGGGCGAATTTATAGAAGATATATTTGGGAAAGTACTCGGTTACCAACGACATGTCGATATCATGCGTGAGGTAAAAAATGAAACCAACGCTAAAAAAGCCGATGCTGCAATCCTAAGAGAAGATAATGTTATTGGTGTTATTGAGTTAAAAGATAACAAGACAAAAAACCTTACCGATGTCCAACAACAAGCGTTCAACTACAAATTAAACCACAAGAATTGTAGTTATGTCATAACCTCCAATTTCCACAAACTTCGTTTTTATATCGATGACACAACTGATTATGAAGAATTTGATCTGTACAATCTGGATAAGGAATCATTCAGGAGATTTTATCTATACCTACAAAGAGAGGGACTTTTAGAAAGGAATCTACCCAAATTACTTCGACAAGAGACTAAGTTTCATGAGGAAGAAATATCCAAAAGTTTATACAAGGACTATTCTAACTTCAAACGTAGCTTTTTTGAGAATGCGTTAAAGAACAACCCCCAATTCGATAAGCTTTCACTATTTAAGAAATCTCAAAAATTTTTAGACCGGATTCTTTTCGTTCTTTTCGCAGAGGACAAAGGGTTAGTTACCACAAATTCGGTTGTACAGATTGTTGAGAAATGGCAAGCCTTGCGGGATGACGCATTCGATACACCAAGACCATTGTACAACTTGGTTCTATTGTTCTTTAACAATTTGTACTTAGGTAAGAAAGATAACAAAGGAACCGTTCTTATCCCGGAATTTGGAGGTGAATTGTTTGCCCCCGATGAGGTATTAGATCAATTAAAGATTGACGATGATGTACTCAAAGATGATCTATTAAAACTCTCTAAGTACGACTTCAACACCGATGTAGACGTAAACATACTTGGTCACATCTTCGAACATTCATTGAATGAGGTAGATGATGTGGAAGCAGAACTACGTGGTGAACAAGTGGATAAAACCAAAAGTAAACGTAAGAAGGATGGCGTCTTCTATACCCCGAAGTACATTACCAAATACATTGTAGACAATACACTCGGCAAACTCTGTTCTGAAAAGAAAGCGCAACTCAAACTTGATCAGGATATAGCCATTTTTTACTACCAAAAAACAGATGGAAAGCTCAATGAAAAAGGCAAAGACCTTTTTGAAAGATTAAACACCTATAAGTCTTGGTTACTAACTGTAAAGGTGTGCGATCCGGCGTGTGGAAGTGGCGCTTTCCTAAACCAAGCACTGTCCTTTTTTATTGAAGAACACAAGTTTGTGGATGATTTAATAGCTGAACTAACCAATTCACCACTTCGTCTGTTTGATACGGATCTACAAATTCTGGAAAACAATATATATGGGGTTGACATCAACGAGGAGAGCGTTGAAATAGCTAAGCTTTCACTATGGTTACGCACTGCACAACCAGGTAGAAAATTATCTAATTTATCTAATAACATTAAATGTGGAAATTCCCTAATTGACGACCCTGAAGTTGCTGGTGATAAAGCGTTTAATTGGGAAAAAGAGTTTCCATCCGTTTTTGAGAAGGGTGGTTTTGATGTGGTGATTGGGAATCCGCCTTATGTTGACATTAAAGCATTGCCAAACAATATTGTAAAAGAACTTTTTAAAAAATATACAACAGCAGAAAATAGGATAAACTTGTATTCTATATTCATTGAGAAAGGTTATCACATTACAAAACATAATGGATTCTTATGTTATATAAATCCAAATTCAATTTTGATCAATTCCTCATATTCAAAAATAAGGAAATTACTTGTTGACGAAATGACCACTCTTGTTAAACTGCCTGATGCAGTTTTTGTTGACGCGAGCGTTGAGACTATAATTTTTGAATTTAGAAAAGGTTGTGTTTCGTCAAATATTGAAGCAATTGTATATTCTAAGAATGAAAAGATTTCTTTTGTTGATGGTTCAATTAAACGAACAATTGATAAATCTGAATGGAAAAAGGGTTCTGATTGCAATTATGATATTTTTTCTACCAAGTCTGAATTAATAGTTTTGAACAAGATTAAAATAGACTCCAAAGAACTTGTTGAACTCGCTGATTTTAGCCTTGGGATTACCCCATATGATAAATATCGTGGGCATTCAGAAGAAATAATAAAATCTAGGGCGTTTCATTCTCAGTCGAAAGAGAACGAATTTTATAAGCCTTTAATTACTGGAGAGAATATAACAAGATATACTGTTTCAAATAAAATAAACGAATATATAAATTATGGAGATTGGTTGGGAGCAGCCAGAGACCCCAAGTTTTTTAATGATGAGAGGATATTGATTAGACAAATTGTATCTGGTAATCCACCACGAATTTACGCCGGTTACACAAAGGAAAGTTTATACTATACACAAATTGGTTTTGGCGTAATTGCTCGAAAATTAAGCACAAAATATTTGTTATGTATTTTAAATTCAAAATTGATAACATTTTACCACAAGTATTCATTTTTAGATCTTGAGAAAGAGTTATTTCAAAAAATTTTAATAGCAAACTGCAAAAAATTACCAATTAAAGAAATTGCATTAACTGCTCAACAACCATTCATAGAAAAAGCCGATTTGATGCTACAATTGAGTAAAGATTTACATGAGCAAACTCAAAAATTTCAGAGTCTATTAAATTCTGATTTCAAAATCGAGAAACCATCAAAAAAAATAGAAGAATTTTATTTCCTTGAATGGTCAGATTTTAACAAGGAATTACAAAAAAATAAAATCACACTACTTGGTGTATCAAAAGATGATTGGTTTGATAGATTTGAACGATTCAAAAAACAAGCCCTTGAGCTAAAATCCCAAATAGACCAAACAGACAAAGAAATAGACCGTATGGTTTATGAGTTGTATGGGTTAACGGAAGAAGAAATACAAATTGTAGAAAACAGTTAGAATGGAAGCAAAACAAACACAGATACAAATCTTTTTACAAACGCCTAAAGTACAATTTGTAATCCCAGTATATCAGCGTAATTATGACTGGACCACACACCAGTGTGCAGAGTTGTTGCGTGACATCATTTCAGTAGAAAAAGAAAGTAGAGTTACCCATTTTATTGGCAGTATAGTATATCTACATGAAGGTATCATCATTACGAGTGAGGTTAAAGAATTGGTCATCATCGATGGTCAACAGCGTTTGACTACCATTAATATTCTTTACGTTGCATTGTACCGTTACGCACGTGAAAAAGGATTGCCACAACAGGAAGAAATCTATAACTCCTTTTTGACCAATCAATACGTCCAGAATGAATCCAGTAAACTGAAATTAAAACAAACTGATGCCAACGCTGTAGCGTTTAAGGCAATTCTGAACGGTACGGAAAATGAATTGGATAAGTACTCTAATGTAAAAGAGAATTTTAGTTATTTCAAAAACCAGATTAACGAGGATAACTTCACAACTATCCTGAATGGTTTGAAGCGTTTGATTTTTGTTGAGATAGCGTTAGAAAGAGACAAGGATGACCCCCAACGTATATTTGAGAGTTTGAATTCCACAGGACTTGATTTATCACAGTCTGATCTGATCAGGAATTTTATTTTGATGGATCTAGAGCCAAAAGAACAGAATAAGATTTATGACCAAATATGGAATCCGATAGAGGAAAACGCTAGAGATTTTAACCGACAGAAGTCAATGGTTTCAGATTATATCCGTGATTACCTGACCCTAAAAACCAAAAGGATTCCAAATAAAAATAAAGTCTACGAGGAGTTTAAAAAAATATACTACAACAAGAAAGATGAAGCGTTCCAACAGGAATTAGAAAACATCAAAGCCTTATCCATACATTACCGTAAGTTCATTAACCCACAGTTTGTTTCTGACGCATCTTTGCGTTTAGAGTTAGAATACATTTCGAGACTTGAAATCAATGTCGCATTTCCTTTTCTACTTCAGGTTTTCGAGGATTGTGAAAATGGTACGATTGATAAAGCAACATTAATTAGGATTCTTAAACTTATCCAAAGCTTTACTTGGAGAAGATTTATTGTTAGTCAACCGACAAATGCTCTCAACAAGATCTTCATGACCTTGTACAGTGAAATTGATCAGGAAGATTACTATGACTCTCTCTGTGTCGCCTTATTGAAGAAAAGAGGTAGCGGTAAATTCCCAACTGATCAAGAGGTTAAAGTCGCTCTGCACGAAAAAGACTTATACAACACACAATCCAAGAATAGAAGTTACTTCTTTGAGTTATTGGAGAATTTCAATAATCGTGAGTATGTAGACACAGCGAGTGATTTAATCACGATAGAACATATCTTCCCACGTAATCCGGACAATAAATGGACTAGTGAATTACCACAATATGAATACACTGACTTTAAAGAAAACAAATTAAATACCATCGCAAACCTTACACTTTCTGGTAATAACGGTGCGTTAAGTAATTTGACTTTTGTTGAGAAAAGGGATATGAATACCGATGGGAAAGAACAAGGCTATGCGTACTCTAGATTGTGGTTGAATGATTACCTTAAAAAACAGGATAGCTGGAATCTAGATAAATACAATGAGCGTTTCGAAATTATTTATGACCGTTTTCTAAAAATTTGGGAAATACCAAAGGTTGAGATCCCGACTTTTGAAACAGACGCTGAACAGAATATTTTTGATGCTGAACCCCCAACAAATAAAAACTTAGAGTACTTTATTTTTGAGGATACCCGGGTTGACGAAGTTCATGTAGCTCAGATGTATTTTTATGTTCTTAGATATCTTTATGAGAAAAATCCAGAGTTATTATTGGAAAGCAATCATATAATTAAACTGTCTAAAAACGCATCTGAATTTAGAACGCCTCAGGAATTGTTAAATGGTTATTTTATTGAGGCGAATATTGACAGCAATTCAAAATTCTCATACTTAAAGAAAATTCTGGCGGTATTTGAATTGGAGGATGAATTGATCATTAAGTATAATTCTGATGTTAATGGTGGTGCGGATAGATTTTCCCGTAGGCGTAAATTCTGGGAAGAATTACTACCAACGTTGAATCATCATATTTTATTTACCAAAGTAAATCCTACCAAAGACTTCTGGTTAAGTGCTGGTGCAGGAATAAGTGGTCTATCATACACCTTACTGGTGACCAAATCATACGCTGCAATAGAGTTCACCATCAATCGTGCGTCAAAAGAGGATAACAAGAGGTTATTCAACGTTCTCGAAAGTCATAAGAATGATATTGAAGGACGATTTGGCCAACCCCTCCTTTGGGAGATCATGAGTGACGCTAAAATGAGTCGGATTAAACACCAGTTGGACAACGTCAATTTTTATGTTGATGGTGACTTAGAAACCATTAAAGATTTTTTCATCACTAATTTAAGTGAATTCTATGACGCTTTTAACCCGGTTGTGATAACGTTGAAGGGGAGATGATTATGAAATAAATAAATTAAAGCCTCTAAAATGATTACCGACGAAGACTATATTGAATGGGGAAAAAAGTTGCTTGAAAAAGCAACGAAAATTGAGTTAATCGCAAAAAAACATAAAAGCATTGCCACAGTTATAGCTCAAAATATTCGTCAAAAACATAAATTACCTGAAGACGATTCTCTATACTTAAAGGATATCGAATTCCGCTCCTATGAAACTAAAGGAGGCCTGTTCTCACCGGGGCTTTATGAAGTGAAGTATTATTGGCTAAATTACATTAATCAAGTTTTCGGATATTATTATCAATCTTGGGAGGAATGCATAAGAAATATTATTGATTCTGTCGGTCAACCAAATATTATTGAAGAGTTTAAAAGTTTTGATTTTTATAAGAGCGGTGAATTTAAATTAACCTATTTGGGAGATAATGAAAAAGGTTTGAACTTGCTTGTTCCTTTTTCTCTAAGTTATTTTCAAATAGAATTCGCTATTAACCTAATTGAAAAAATTTCTAAATCGACTATAAATAAAATCACTTTTTGGTATTTTAATTTTGACCCATTCGATTCGGGGTTATATCACGCAATACATATAGCGGTTGATGATGATCCAAATAAACATGGGGAACATCCATATATTTCAAAAGAATCATTCCTTAATTTAAATATAAGATACGTCGACAAATGGTACAATCAAATTCCAGAGTTTAAAGATTATGTTGATGAAATAGACGCTGAAGATTTTGCTAATTGGCCGGATTGTAAAAAGTGTGGAGACAAAAACGACGTTAGTGACAAAAGAAGGCATACAGGAAGAGAACTATGGTATTGCTCACATTGTGAACATTATATAGATCGTTTTGGTAATTGTGAATCTGAATGTGAAGATTGTAAAGACTATTACGAGGATGATACCCCACCGGTTTGTCAATCATGTTATAATAGTACTCATTTCATGTTGGATGAATCTGGCTCTCCATGGTGCACGGTTTGCCTGCATTCCGTTGACGAACAAGGATACTGTGATTCCAACAACTGTTTAAGTTGTGACCAATTGGAAGTTTTTAATGAGGATGATGGTCCTTATTACTTATTTTTTGACACTGAAACTACTGGTGTACCTGATAACTGGAACGCACCTATTACAGATTTTGACAATTGGCCTAGGATAGTTCAGATTGCTTGGTTAATATACGACCGAGAAGGAAATCAAATTTTAAAGAATCAATTTATAATTAAACCTGATGATTTTGTAATCCCCTCAGCAGCTTCTAATATTCATCAAATAACAACCGAACACGCTTTAAGATATGGTGAATCATTAGAAAAGGCCCTCTTAAAATTTGAAAAACATTGTGAAAAATCTAAATATTTGATTGCACATAATATAAATTTTGACGCTAAAGTCACAGGATCTGAATTCTTAAGGATACTTTCTAGAAATCCGATTCCTAGACTTAAGCATATTTGTACTATGGAAAGTTCAACTAACTATTGTCGACTCCCTGGAAATTATGGCTATAAATGGCCGACACTATCGGAACTTCACATCAAATTGTTTGGGGTTGATTTTGATGGTGCTCATGATGCTCTGGCAGACATTCAAGCTACTGCAAAGTGTTTTTGGGAATTGAAAAAGATAGGAGTTGTTCATTTACCTGCAAACAAGATAGCTCCTATTTCAAAGTCTTTAATGGAAAAACTCAAAAAAGCACTACTGGTTGGGGAAAGCAAAAACATTGAAGAAGTAAGTGTTGATATAGGTGGACAAATTTGGATACAAAGAAACTTAGATGTTGATTGTTTTAGAAATGGAGATTTAATTCAAGAAGCTAAAAGCAATGAAGACTGGCAGAAAGCGGCAGATGAAGAAAAACCAGCTTGGTGTTACTATGATAATGACCCAGCCAACGGGAAAAAATATGGTAAATTATACAATTGGTATGCGGTCAACGATCCAAGAGGGTTGGCTCCTGAGGGATGGTCAATTCCCACTACTGAAGAATGGGAGATTTTAAGGGATGAACTTGGAGAAAATTATATTACAAAAATTATAGATTGTGCTGATTGGTTAGATTGTCCTGACTGGATTGAAAATTCGGATGAGATTAATGATAGTGGTTTTTCTGGATTACCAGGAGGGGGAAGAATGGTAAATGGAGTTTTTTACAATAACATAAAAAAAGAGTATCTATATTTTTATGAATTCGATTTATTCAAACGTAGTCGTAGAGATAGAAATGAACTAGGTAAAGATGCTACTTGGTGGACTTCATCAGAGTGTTTCGATTATGAATTGCCAGGAGTAACAAAAAAAGAGATGGCTAAATGTTTTATGATTAATGATTTTTATTTTGAACATCTTATGGGTAATTCTAACATCAGAGAAAAAGGCAAAGGATTCTCTGTTCGCTGCATTAAACCAAAAAAATATAATAATGAAGAGTTTTTAAGGATTAACGGAAAAATTTGGATGAAGAATAATCTGAATGTTGAACGTTTTCGTAATGGCGATATAATTTTTGAAGCAAAAACCGATGAGGAATGGAAAAGAGCGGGAGAATTAGGAATTCCTGCATGGTGCTACTATAAAAATGACAATGACATAGGCAGAATAAATGGTAAACTATACAATTGGTTTGCGGTAAATGATCCTCGTGGATTAGCTCCTGAAGGTTGGCGTGTGCCTTCGAAACAAGACTGGTTAAAATTAGAATCCTTTTATGATTGGAGATGGGAACATGATGATGATCCACAGTTTCATCCTACATGGATTTTATGGAAAGAAATGAGAATAAACACTGAAGGTTATAGAGGACCCGTTGATTTTGATACGGATGCTATTGGTTATTGTCTTTGGTGGACTTCTACTATTATGGAAAATGATGATTCATCTGCTTACATCTATAACTATGAACCTTATTGGTCGATCAGTTTGTCCAACTCATCTCTAACCTGCGGAATTTATGTTAGATGCATAGAGGATATTTAATCTACATGAGAAGAAGATAGTGATATCAATTTGACAAAAGGCATTTGGAGTTAGCGAGGTTGTGAGTCCTTTTGGAAACGTTGCAACACAACAAATAAGTTAATCAAGAAATTAATAACGTTTCATGCAATTATTTTATAAAAAAATCGAATAAGGGCATTTATTCGGATATATCCGTTGAAATCTGCCATTATTCGCATTTAAACGGCTTTATCCGGTTTTATCCGTTTTATTTCGATTGTTTTCGGTTTATTTTATTAAATAATTTGATCAAAAAAGGTTCTTTTTAGCGGGCATATTGAGTTCATTTTTCATGTACATATTTAATTATCTGGCATGAAAGTACCATGGATAAAAAAAAGCTTATTGGTGGTATTTTTGTACCAAATTGAAGGGGTATAATTTTAAGGTTTTCTCAAACAAAAAATTAACTTTACAAATTAAATTATTAGTAATATAATGTTTGTTTCAGCACATTTTGATAATATTCAAAAGGAAATAATCGATGTTTTACATACGGCGAAATACAATATTTATGTTGCTGTCGCTTGGATTACAGATAAAGAAATTTGGAATATCCTTATAGATAAAGTCAATGAGGGTGTGAATGTGAGAATAGTTTTAGTTGAAGATGAAATTAATGTTTCGGAAGAAATGTACTTTTTGACATTCTTAAATTCTGGAGGCCAATTGTATTGGGATGACCACCATCATAAATTTTGCGTGGTAGATATAAAAACGGTTATTACCGGGTCATATAATTGGACTTATCGGGCTAAAGGGAGAGTAAGAAGAGAAAATATTGTGATCATTAAGGATAACCAAGAACTTTGTGAATATTTTTCGGATGAGTTTAATCGACTAATTAAAGAATCTAAAAAGCAATTATTGCCAAAGGAACGCGAGGTTGTAATTATGGAAAAGGAAGTAGTTAAAGAAGTAATCCGTGAAGTTGAAGTGCCAATAGAAGTTGTTTTAGACCTAAGCAATCAGAAGGATCAATATAAAATCATTGAGTCTGAAAGATCTCCAGAACATATTGGAACTTTTCAAGGCTCATTTGTGCTGTGTTCAGTATGTGGCATAAAACTTTTAACAGATAACAAATGTCCAAAATGCAAAAGGTTATACATATATAATTACATTACTAATCAATACGAATCCTATTTATAGCATTTTTTTCGATATAAGGGATTTATTAATTTGACTCATTCGTTCTAAAATCAATCACCTTTTCTATATCCTTATAAAAGTTAGATTTTTCGACCTCCGGGGTCACGAAAAGAACCCAGCACGAAAGTGCCGGGTTTTTTGTTTTATAGCGTTCAAAATAGCATTTTCATAAGCGGTAAATAACAAAAAGGCCGAGAACTGCAAAGCAGTTTTGTTTCTATGCTCGTTATGAACAAATCCTAGGGAAAACGCCCAATGCGCAGCGTAACCTATCCAAATTCACGAGTAAACCATGAGCATACGCAAGACGGGTGTTTTTTTGTTTAGCGCTGCTGTCCCTTTAAAAAGTTAACAGAACAAAGCAGTGAGATTTAAAAAATCGAAAGAGTGAAAAAGTAAAATTTTGATTAGGTCACAACAAACGAAACCGTCAATTAATGAGATATTCGGGAAGAAAAA
>Ga0209400_1003565_pt1 | contig 11310 bp, 7 predicted proteins | sample M_130807_EF_Meta_FD_187313 | JGI IMG/M metagenome (GOLD analysis project Ga0209400, IMG submission 187313) | Freshwater microbial communities from Lake Montjoie, Canada to study carbon cycling - M_130807_EF_MetaG (SPAdes) (version 2) | ecosystem: Environmental > Aquatic > Freshwater > Lake... | reverse complement strand
CCCCGCCTATGCGCCTTGGGCACTCTAAACTTGACCCTATGACTAAGCAACTGAACCACTGGGTGTTGACCTTCGTCTGTGCTGACCGCCCCGGTATCGTCCACGCCATTTCTGGCGCAATTGTTGCGGCTTCTGGGAACATTACCGAAAGCCAACAATTCACCAGCACAGAAACTGGTCGGTTCTTTATGCGCCTCCAGGTGGAAGTATCAGCAAGCAAAGAAGAGTTCGCTGAGCAGATCTCGGGTGTAGTTGAAACCTTTGGTTTGGAGTGGCACTTGGATGAAGTTGGCCGCAAGGTCAGAACCTTGGTCTTAGTTAGTAAGAGCGCGCACTGCCTCAACGATTTGCTATTCAACCAGCGTTCTGGACGAATTCCAATCGATATCCCAGCAGTATTTAGCAACCACCCAGATCTTGCCGAACTGGCCACCTTTTATGGCGTGAAGTTTGAATCCCATGCCATTCCAGATGAATCCAGTAAAGCTGCTTTCGAGCACATGCTCCGCGATTACATCAAATTGGCTGACATCGAACTAATTGTTCTTGCCAGATTTATGCAGATTCTGAGCCCAGAGTTCTGTGCTGAATTTGAGGGCAAAATAATCAATATTCACCACTCCTTCCTACCTGGCTTCAAGGGTGCTAATCCGTATGCCCAAGCTCATGCCAGAGGTGTGAAGCTAATTGGTGCAACCGCACACTTTGTTACCAGTGACTTAGATGAAGGTCCAATCATTGAACAAAATGTGGTTCGGGTCGATCACGGAGATTCAAAGCAAGAGCTGGTTGCAATTGGCCAGGATGTTGAGTCGAAGACCCTCGCTCAAGCAGTGAGATGGTTTTCTGAGCACCGAGTATTACTCGATACCGATAGAACAATCATATTCCACTAGAACGAGGGCCTTCTAGTCTTTAGTGCCTTCTCCTTCTAGATCTCAACTGAGAACCCGCTGCAATCGATGCCAGAAGCAATGCAACTGCTGAAAGTCCAAGCGCTGTCGAGAATGATTGCTGCTGGGATTTGGTGATTATCACCTTTTCTTTGCCCTGCTTGACTAGCTCCTTGGTAACAGGCTTTGGAATTGTTTTCACAACATCGATGTGCTTTGATTTTGTGATCTTCTTTTGTTTAGTTGGAGTGGTCTTCACTACCTCATCCTGCCGAGGAGATTCGATCTGAGCCGGGGTTGGGGTGTTTACTGTGACTGTTTGATTGACTATCTCATCTGGAGTGATTGTTACCACGTTCGAGGCTAAGTCAGCACTCGGCCCAGCATTACCAGCAGCATCTGCAACTGAGTTCGCAGCTAATCTCACCTGAGTAGTTCCAACACCACAACCGACAAGCTTTACCTGCCAACCTAATCCCGCTCGAAGAACTGAATACTCCATCGAACAGGATTGAGCTGTTCCGCTCAGGCTAAAGTTACTCGCAGTCATTCCCGTTACCGGTTCTTCACTGTCAAATACCCAGGTTGGAGTGGCCGCGGCTCCTGGTTCGGTCACGTCAAAGACATGAACCACAGGAGCGCTCGTGTCTATTTTTGTTGTAGTGGTTTGGTTGGGAAGACTTGGACCTATGTTTCCAGCTGCGTCAACAACTGAAGCAGGGTTTAGAACTAAGCCAGCCAGATGACCATCTAGACAGTTGGCTATCGTAATCACATAGTCGCTACCGGTACCGGTCATTGATTGAATTACGCAACCATCACCTTTGACCATCCAGTCAGTGTCATCCGCAGTCAACCCAGTCACCTGCTCAGTGAAATTAGCCTTGAAGATTAGCAGACTGTTGGCACTTGCCTGTTTGGTGATGGTATCAATCTCGGGAACCGTTCTATCGAGAATGATTGGAGTTGTTGATACTGGCCGGACTGGACCAATGGCGTTACCGGTGACAGTGTCTGCTTTTAGGGTCAGACTGATTGTTCCATCTTGACAACCGTTAACCGTTGCAGAGTAGTTGGCACCAGAACCAGTAAGAGTTGAGACGTAGCAACCAGTTGCTGAACCAGAGATTGTGAAGTCATCTGCAGTTAGTCCTGTCACGCTCTGCCCAAAGCTGATGTTGAAGGTTGGTGCTGAGGCATTGCTAGGTGAAACAGGTGCAGTGAAAGAAGTCACGGCTGGACCTAAGTTGTATGTGATGCTTGCCGAACCATTACCCGCCTGTGACGCGCCGTAGTAAATAATCGCACCCATCTTGGTTGGGTTGCTGTAACTGGATCCAGCTCCACCACCGCCACCGTCAACCCCTACCGGATCAGCGTCTGCGCCTCCACCGCCACCGCCGAAGTAGCCACCACCTCCGCCACCACCGCCGGAAACCATAGAACCTGGGTTATTAGCTGAACCACCAGAACCACCTTGCCCCAAAGTACCGGAGGTTCCATTGCTGGTCTGTGATCCGTAAGACACACCACCCGAACCACCTGCTGTGGTGCTGCCTCCGCCACCGCCGAGACCTTGACCATTTCCACCAGAGGCACCGATAGAACCTGCAGCATATCCTCCCGAACCACCAATCCAACCTCCAGTTCCACCACCGCCACCGGCAGTCATGATTCGGTCAGCAAGCTGAGTGCTAGTTCTGATATCGGTTGCCCCACCACCAGAACCTTCATCACCGTGGCCACTGCCGGCTGCACCACCACCGTTATAGCCACCAGCTGCACCATTACCAGATGAGCCTTGACCTCCTACGTAGATGTATAGGTTTCCTGTGGGGATGGTCTTGAAGTTAGCAGTAGCTTTTGCACCATTACCACCATTTCGACCTCCCTGAGCTCCTGAGAGAATCACCGACATACTTCTAACATCAGCCGGTGGTGCCCAAACGTAGTAGTCACCTGAATATGGGAAGGAAACTGTACAACTAGTTTTACTAGCATTACAGGATGGGGTTGGAGTGGTCGCTTGAGCTTGAACCTGAGGGACGACAACCAACCCGAGAATTACCGAGAATGAACTGGCAACAAATATTGGTTTGAGCCAGTTTGATTTTTTATGTTTATACATGCCGATAAAGATAAAACTCCAGCACAATTCATGCTGGAGTTTTACACAGGCAAGAAAATCTTGCCGTTATTCACAATTAGCTAAGTCTTGCCTTTAGGTTCTCTGCAAGGGTTGACATGAACTCATCAGTGGTTTGGAAAGCCTGGCCATGACCAACAAGAGCTGCTAGATCTTTGGTCATGTGCCCAGATTCAACAGTCTTGATTACAACATCTTCTAGAGTCTCAGCGAACTTTAGAACATCAGGAGTGTTATCTAGTTTTGCTCTGTGCATTAGAGCCCTGGTCCAAGCATAGATAGAGGCAATTGGGTTAGTTGAAGTCTTCTTGCCTGCCTGCCAGTCACGGTAGTGACGGGTAACAGTTCCGTGAGCTGCTTCTGCTAGACAGGTATTGCCATCCGGGGTTGTTAGCACCGATGTCATCAGACCTAGAGAACCAAAGCCCTGAGCCACAGTGTCAGACTGAACATCACCGTCATAGTTCTTACATGCCCAGACGTAGCCACCTTCCCACTTCAAAGCTGCAGCCACCATGTCATCAATTAGACGGTGCTCATATGTAAGGCTGGCTGCCTCAAACTTTGACTTGTATTCTGCATCGAACACTTCCTGGAAAGCGTCTTTAAATGCGCCATCGTAAGCCTTCAAGATGGTGTTCTTGGTTGAAAGGTAAACCGGGTAATTGCGTGCTAGACCGTAGTTGAAAGATGCTCTAGCAAAGTCACGGATGGAATCCATGTAGTTATACATACCCATGGCAACTCCACCGTGTTCTGGGTAGTCAGCAACAGTGAAGGTAGTTGGTTCTGAACCATCCGCTGGCGCCCAAGTCATTGTTACTCGACCTGCACCTGGCACTTTGAAGTCAGTGGCCTTGTATTGATCTCCGTGCGCATGGCGACCGATGATGATTGGTTTTGTCCAACCAGGCACCAGTCTTGGCACGTTAGAGATAATGATTGGCTCACGGAAGACAACACCGTCAAGGATGTTACGGATAGTTCCGTTAGGAGATTTCCACATCTTCTTCAGACTGAACTCGGTAACACGAGCCTCATCAGGTGTAATAGTCGCGCACTTCACACCAACTCCATGAGCCTTGATGGCATTAGCTGCATCAATGGTTACCTGGTCATCGGTAGCATCTCGGTGCTCAATTGATAGGTCATAGTATTCAAGGTCAACATCTAGGAAAGGCAAGATCAAAGAGTCTTTGATGTTCTGCCAAATAATGCGAGTCATTTCATCGCCGTCAAGCTCAACTACCTTGCCGACTACCTTAATTTTTTCCATAGTGGTGCCTTCTGATTTAGTGGTGATTTGTTACTACTAGCCTAGACGAGAGAGTCCCGCCATGCCTTATGCATCTTGGAGAACTTACCGGTTCCTGCAATAAGCGCTGCCGGAGTATCGTCTTCAATCATCTGTCCGTGCTCCATAACTATCACTCGGTTAGCGATAGATACGGTTGAAAGCCTGTGGGCGATGATAATCGCAGTTCTTCCTGCCAACAGAGTCTGTAATCCTCGCTGGACCATACGCTCTCCTGGGATATCCAAGGAACTCGTTGCTTCATCAAGAATCAGAACAGTTGGGTCAGCAATGAACGCTCTAGCGAATGAGATCAGCTGTCGCTGCCCTGCTGAAACTCTTCCACCTCTCTTATTCACATCGGTGTCATAGCCATCAGGCAGAGTAAGGATGAAATCGTGTGCACCAACTGCCTTGGCAGCTTCCTGAATCTCTTCTAGCGATGCTCCTGGCTTTCCAAGGGAAATGTTCTCAGCAACGGAACCACTGAAGAGGTAAGCCTCTTGGGTAACCATAACAATTGCTGTTCGGAGATCATCATCAGATAGCTCTTTGAGATTTACCCCATCCAGCTCAACCGATCCAGTACTTGGGTCATAGAAACGTGAGATCAACTTAGCCATTGTTGATTTACCTGCACCGGTAGTTCCAACCAAAGCAATGGTTTGACCAGCTGGAATATCTAAATCAAATCTAGGCAGAATTACCTTGCCATTCGAATAGGCAAACTCGACATCGCTGAATTGCAGATGACCCTTCTTTGGGGCCAACGGAGTTGGGTTCTTAGCCTGAGGCACAGAAGGTTCTTCTTCAAGCACACCGGAGATCTTCTCCAGCGCTGAGTTAGCAGACTGGTATGAGTTATAGAACATAGCAATGTTTTCCATAGGCTCATAGAAACTTCGGGCATACAAAATGCAAGAAATCAGAACACCGATTCCAAGATCTCCCTGCATTACTCGCCAACCTCCCCAGAGTAATACGAAGGCAACAGTGATGTTTCCAATCATGATTAGCCCTGGGTCATAGATACCGAAGAGCTGAATTACCTTTGCGTTGACAGATCTGTAATCTTCAACCAATTCTTTATAGGTATCTTCGTTTCTCTTCTCCTTACGGAAAGCCTTAACCGCACGAATACCGGTCATGGTCTCAACGAAGTGAACAATCAACTTTGCCGAAGCCACTCTGGTCTTGCGGTAGTTAATTCTGGTGTTCTTCTGGAACCAGCGGGTTAGGAAGAACAATGGAATGAAAGAGACCAGCATGATTAGGAATGATGTTGCATCGACAGTTACCAACGCGATTGCGGTGAATGTCATGAACAACAAACCGGCAATCATTTCATTGCCACCGGAATCAAGAAGTTCCTTCAGGGAATCCATATCTGATGTCTGCCTAGCGATAACACGACCAGAAGTATATGTTTCATGGAATTCAATTGACAACTTCTGAGTGTGAGCAAATAACCGCTTACGCAAACCAAACATGATGTCCTGATTTACCTTCGCTGCAAAACGTAGGAAGAAAGCAATCGTCACGCCGGCAAACAGCGATGCCAATACATAGCCACCAACTACCAAATAAAGCAGATTCCAATCTCCTGCCTTAGCAGCTGGAACTCCCTTATCGATAATCAGAGCAATCAGGTATGGGCCTGAGACTCGAAGTGCTTGGCTCGTGATAACCAGCGCCAGACTGAAAAACAATCTGTTTTTCACTGGGCGAATAATCTCACCCAAGAGCTTCATCGAGCGTGCCCTGATGCGCTTCTGTTCTTCTTTATTTAGGTGAATCTTCTCTTCGTCTTTTACGCCCTGCATGCTCATTAGTTGTTCACCTCAATCATCTTTCCAGCGGCATCTAGGCTGCTAATTACATATCTGTAGTGCTCATTAGAAGCCAGTAGATCACTGTGCTTACCCGTGGCCACAATCTTGCCGTCCTGCAATAGAGCAACCCGGTCGGCTAACTGAACAGTCGAAGGTCGATGAGCCACAATCAGGGCGGTAGTTGCCTTTAGCACTGTCCTAAGGGCATCTTCCACCATTGCTTCGGTATCAACATCCAGTGCTGATAGCGGGTCATCTAGAACTAGAACCGATGGTTTCGCCGCAACGGCTCTGGCCAAGGCCAAGCGTTGTCTTTGACCACCGGAAAGAGAAAGCCCCTCTTCACCAATCTTGGTATCAAGTCCATCAGGAAGGTCATAGGCAAATCTTGCCTGCGCGATGTCCATGGCCTGATCAAGTTCTTCCTGAGTGCTATCTGGTCTTCCCAGTAGGACGTTGGAACTTACTGAATCCGAGAACAGTGTTGCATCTTCGAATGCCATAGCGATGTGTGCTCTCAGGTCCTCTCGGGTTAGATCTCTAATGTCTACGCCATCGAGTTTGATTGAGCCTGCTGTAACTTCGTAGAGTCTTGTTGCAAGTGCTGTCAGCGAGGTCTTTCCGGAACCGGTAATACCAATCAGTGCTACAGATTCACCCGGTTGAATTTCTAAGTTAATTCCATTGAGCAAATCAGCTTGATCTTCAGGTGCATCTGCATATCTGAAATGCACATTCTCAAAAACAAGATGCCCCTTAGGTGTAGCAATCTGCTTTGGCTCCTCTGGGTCTGAGATCTCTACCTTGGTGTCAATTACTTCAAAGAAACGCTCAACGGCAGTTCTTGCATCGATGGTCATCGACAGTAGAAAACCGATTGAGTCAATTGGCCAGTGCAGCACACGGGTGGTCAAGATGAAAGCCGCTAAAACACCAGGGGTGATGTCCCCCTGAACAATTTGCCAAACACCAATAATCAAACACAATCCAAGCGCAAAGTCAGGGATTGTCGAGAAGAAGAACCACAGCCTAGAAACCATTTTGGCTTTTTTCAATTCTGTTTCACGAAGCTTAAGCGCATCCTGAGCAAACCTGTTGGTCATGAAAGCGCCGCGACCAAAAGCCTTGAGGACACGAACACCGTGCACGCTCTCCTCAACAGCAGTTGCTAGATCTCCAGCTTGGTCTTGACTCAATCTTGCGGTGTCGTGGTAATCCTTTTCAAATCTAAAGCCGAGTATCCAAAGCGGACTCATCATTACAAAGAACACTGTTGCCAAAATCCAGTTGAAGGAATAGAGCACAGCGAAACCAACCACAATTGTGAAGATGTTGGCAACTAGAAGCACTAAGCCGAAGGAAAGCCAACGTCTAATCATGCTCAGATCGCCGGTGGCGCGAGATAGCAGCTGACCGCTAGGCCACTTGTCGTGGAAGGCTACCGGTAGATCTTGCAGCTTTGCATAGAGAGTCTTACGAAGACCTGCTTCAACGTGTGTTCCTGGAGTTAGCACCAACCATCTGCGGAGCAAGACCATGACCGCTTCCATTAGGCCCATTCCCAGCACAGCCAGAACTGCCCAGACCAGCATGGTGAAGCTTGGGTTCTTATTTAGCTGATCAACCAGGCTCTTGAGGAACTGAGGAATAGCTAGGGCGAACATGTGACCGAGAATGGCGGCAACGGTACCGAGCATCACTCTGGGTAGGGCACTTTTCGCATAAGGAAATATCCTCAGGAGCGTGCCGACAGTGCCAAGTTTTTTCATTTGTTTAGATACCTAAATCTCAAGTTTGAGCTTTGTTTACAAAGCCTTTCAGTCTATCCGATTGCATTAGGCTATAACCGTCTAAACACCCTAATTTATCCCACAAGGAGCTAATGCAACATGGCACGCCACGGTAAAGTCTCAGTAATCGGTTCCGGTTTCTACGGAACCACAACAGCGCAGCGCCTAGCTGCCTATGACATCTTCGACACTGTTGTCCTAACCGACATTCTCGAAGGTAAGCCTGAGGGCGTTGCCCTAGATATCAACCAGTCTCGTTCAATTGAAGGCTATGAGACCAAGGTTATTGGTGCTACCACTACCCCTGATGGTGCAGGCTATGAGGCAATTGCTGACAGCGACATCGTGATCATTACTGCAGGTCTTCCTCGTAAGCCTGGCATGAGCCGTATGGACCTACTGGAAGTCAACGCAGGCATTGTTGGTGGAGTTGCCAAGAACATCGCTAAATATGCCCCGAACGCCGTGATCCTGGTTGTTTCTAACCCACTTGACGAGATGACAGCGCTTACCCAAAAGGCATCAGGGTTCCCTAAGGAGCGCGTAATTGGTCAAGCCGGTGTTCTAGACACTGCCCGCTTCACCAACTTCGTGGCTGAAGCTACCGGTGCTGAGGTTGGCTCAGTCAAGACCCTAACCTTAGGCTCTCATGGTGAAACCATGGTTCCAGTTCCGTCAGTTTCAACTGTTAACGGCAAGCCTCTAAGCGAAGTTCTTTCAGCTGAAGAGATTGCTGATCTAGTTGAGAAGACCCGTAACGGTGGTGCTGAGATTGTTGCACTGCTAAAGACCGGTTCTGCATACTACGCACCATCAGCAGCTGTTGCTCGGATGGCTAAGGCAGTTCATGAAGATTCAGGTGCGGTCTTCCCGGTTTGTGCATGGGTTGATGGTGAGTTCGGTATCTCTGGTGTTTACCTAGGTGTTGAAGCAAAGCTTGGTAAAGGTGGAATCAAGTCAGTAGTTGAGACCCCACTTGATGCAGCAGAACTTGAGAACCTCAGGGTTGCAGCAGAAGCCGTTAGAGCTAAGCAAGCAGATATCGCTAACCTCTAGTGATAGAAGTGACGCTCACCGGTAAAGAACATGGTGAGATTCGCTGCCTTGGCAACTGCAATAACATCCTCATCTCTAACTGACCCACCAGGTTGGACGACCGCCTTAACCTGATTATTGATTAGTATCTCTAGCCCATCAGGGAAAGGGAAGAAGGCATCGCTGGCTGCAACAGAGCCAACCACTCGGATGATGCCTCGATCAACAGCTAGCTTGCAAGCATCAACTCTGTTAACCTGACCCATTCCGACACCAATTGAAGCGCCGTCCTTGGCCAAGAGGATTGCATTGGACTTAACCGACCTCACTGCACGCCAGGCGAACTCTAGATCTTTCATAGTGGCATCATCTGGCCGAGGTCCTGAAACCAACTTCCAGTTGGTTGAGGAGAAGTTTTTGTAGTTATCTGGTTCTTGCACCAAGAAGCCACCGGAAACCTGTCTTAGTTCGTGAGACTCTCTCGAATAATTTCTTGGTAGTTCTAGAATCCTCATATTTTTCTTTCGCTCAATCAGAAGACGCAGGGCTTCTAATTCAAAACCGGGAGCGATAAGAACTTCGGTAAAGATCTCCAGAAGGTTTTGAGCCATCGCCATGGTCACGGTTCGGTTAGCCGCCACTACCCCACCAAATGCACTCAGCTGATCACAGAGGTAGGCGGCGGAGTGAGCCGCAGCAATAGGGTCAACAGCATCTTTCGGGGCAATAGCAATACCGCAGGGATTGGCATGCTTGATGATGGCAACTGCTGGTTCATCGAAATCGTAGGCTGTTCTGACTGCTGCATCAGCATCGACGTAGTTGTTGTATGACATCTCTTTACCAGCGTGCTGCTTAGCCTGGGCGATACCAGAGACAGCGCTTGGTGCTGTATTTCTGTATATGGCAGCTGCCTGATGAGCGTTCTCACCATAGCGCAGCACGTTTAGCAGAGACGCTTCAATCTCGATGGTTTGCGGGAAACCAGGATTCTTATGTGATGTCTCAAGAGTTTGCCCAGGCAGTGCTCGGGCCTCAACTTCAGATACAAACCAGTTCGCCACAGCTGTGTCGTATCGAGAGGTATGAGTGAATGCTTCCGCGGCTAGTTCTCGTCTCTGGTTCAGAGTTGTTCCACCGTCTTCTAGGGCAGAAAAGATTTCAGAATACTTACCGGGATCGACCACAACAGCAACGTTGGCAAAATTCTTAGCCGAACCTCGAACCATGGCTGGACCGCCAACATCAATCTGTTCAACAACTGCATCGCCTTTAGCACCACCGGCAACGGTCTTAGCAAACGGGTAAAGATTGACCACAACTAACTCAAATGGCGATATGTCCAAATCCTGTAATTGCTTCTGGTGGTTTGCAAGTCGAAGATCGGCAAGCAATCCAGCATGGATCTTTGGGTGCAGAGTCTTCACACGGCCATCTAAAGCTTCAGCAAAGCCGGTGACATTGGCAACATCAGTTACCGGAATTCCAGCTTCCCTGATGCTGGAGGCAGTCGAACCGGTTGAAACAATTTCAACATCATGTTCGTTTAGTGCTTTTGCCAAATCAAGTAAACCACTCTTATCACTTACCGATAGCAGAGCTCGTCTGATGATGATGCGATCGCGGTGCTGATAATCGGCTGGGCTGTATTCGTTAGTTGCTGACACTTATTTCCTCTAGTTAGTTTTTTAGATCTGAGCTAATGCTAATTTTTCAACTGTTGAAACAAGCAATACTCGTTCTATCTCTTTGATGCGCTCGTGCAAATGCTCTTCAGTTTCACCAGCCACGATTTCAAGTTCCTGCTGCACAATGATTGGCCCAGTATCAACTCCGGCATCGACGTAGTGAATGGTGACTCCGGTTTTAGTAGCGCCTGCTGCCAGTGCATCACGGACGGCATGTGCTCCCTTGAAATCAGGTAAAAGGGAGGGATGGGTGTTTATTAGCTTGCCCTCCAAAGCCTTTACAAACTCTTCTGGCAATATCTTCATGAAGCCAGCTAGGACAACTAGATCTGGTTGGTGATGCATGACATTTTCAAGAAGTGTCTTAGACCACTGGTCTTTATCGCTAAACCGTCCAGGTTCAACAACAAAGGTGTCCACTTCAAAGAGCTCGGCATGCTCAAGCCCAGGGGCATCTTTATCAGATCCGACTGCGACGATCTTGACTGGATAGAGCGGGTTCTCGGCTGCTTTTAGTAATGCAAGGAGGTTGGAACCGCTGCCAGAAATGAGGACGACAACAGAGAGCATTCCCCTATTTTAGCCTTCGTACCTTCTGCACAAGTTCACGGTCGAGCGCCTCAGGTCTAGCA
>Ga0209400_1003554_pt1 | contig 11324 bp, 13 predicted proteins | sample M_130807_EF_Meta_FD_187313 | JGI IMG/M metagenome (GOLD analysis project Ga0209400, IMG submission 187313) | Freshwater microbial communities from Lake Montjoie, Canada to study carbon cycling - M_130807_EF_MetaG (SPAdes) (version 2) | ecosystem: Environmental > Aquatic > Freshwater > Lake... | reverse complement strand
ATTTTTATTTATTTTTTTTTTCTATGTATGTAAAGTATGAGCCACCATTCTTATTACAACACCAATAATTTATTGCGCCAATCATGTCATATCTACGATATTTACCAGTCATTTTAGTTTCTTGTTATTATAATATAATGTCTATTTTTTAAATCATTTTTTATAATGTATACACGGTACTAGTAGCTTGTTTTTTCTGTGCTTTTGCGGTTTTTGTTCTGTTAATTTTTAGCCATTTGGTTTTTCTTGTGAAGTACAAAATTCCATGTATTTTTCTTTTTGTTCATCGTTTAAAAGTGATTCCAACATTTCTATTTTATCTAGTAAAAAGTCTATGTTTTTTTTAATTCTTGCTTGCATTTTTGGTATGACATTTGCTGCTTCCTCTCGCTCTTTGGCTCGTTCAGATTCCATTTCGTCTACATTTATATCGTATTGTGCGACGATTGCTTCTAATTCGGCTTTAGTTTTTTTTTCTATGTATGTAAAGTATGAGCCACCATTCTTACTACACCAATAATTTATTGCGCCAATCATTTCATATCTACGATATTTACCAGTCATTTTAGTTTCTTGTTATATAATCTAACGTGTTTTTTTTAAGTCCTTTTTTATATGTTTTGTCGTTGTTTGTCTTATCTTGTGTCGTCTCATTTTTCTTTTCGGTCTAATTTGACAATGTATACACAGTGCTAGTAGCCTGTTTTTCCTGAGTTTTTGCGGCTTTTTGTTCTGTTAAATAATTTTGATAGTTTTTAGCCATTTGTTCAGGGTCCGTAATGCAACCGCGAGTAGCGATTTTTAATTGAACAATAGATGTAATCAATATTCCTGTGTATATATACCACATTGCTTCACCAATGTTATCACGTGTAACGACTAATTCAAAAAGTTCGTTTCGTTTTTCATTTGCTTGCGGACCATCTGTTTGATATTGTGGTTTCATTAGAGGCCGTAAAATATTCCAGTATTCTACAAAATTACTTGGCACCATTTGATTTATCAATATGGACGTATTACCGCATATTTTAATAATCATATCGGCCGCTTGTTGCATGTTTGCTTTTTGTTGCGATGAACTAGCACCATCAGCGTCTATATTATTCTGTATGTCTTTGTTCACTAATAATTCTGTTAACAATTTGTTTGCTGAACCGGCAACATAATAATATCCAACTACATCCGAAAATGCGGATTTAAATCCAGGATAAACAATAAGGACCACAATAACGGCTCCGAAAATTAATGACCATGGTATAAAGGTGAACGTTCCTGACGCTGACATGTTTTGAGTAATATTTCCTCCACAAGTTTGAGTTATTACATAAGCATTTACAATAAATTGTATTACTAAAATTGCGAAAAAATAAACCGCTAAAAACAGTTTATTACTGTTTAAATAATTATTATAATTATCAGTATTTGTCATGTCGTCATATTTCAAACTAGGTTTCAAAGCCAAATAATAAACAAGTGTTGTCAATAAAAAAGTAATAATATTCAAATAATTGTTTGCCATATTTAAATATAATATATATATTGATTATTATATATTGTGTATAATTTAATTTATAATTATAAATGTAATTATTATGATAATGGACTATGTAGAAATACGTCCTCCTAGATTAGTAGAAAGCGGAGTTAAATATTTCTTGAATGAGACTCTAAAACAATGTCATATATTTAAAGAAAGATTCCATAATTGGATTTTCAACATAGGTTTATTTTTATTATTTTTAACAATTTTAGGATGTATATTAATTTATAAATACAAGGGAAAAATGTCGCATATGGAAAAACAAAGAAGGGATAGAGAGAAACAACAGTATATTTTATCCAAAGTACAAAAATTTCAGCTAGCTAAAAAACAAGCACATCAAGAGTTAATTACTGGGTTACCAAATTGGGAAAGTGAATTTGAAACTTTCAGTAAAAAACTTATTTATTAAATATATTCTATATGTATATAACTAGTATATAGAATATGTCTACAACCACTATGTCTGCAAACGATGCATTTAATGAATACTATAAATTGAAAAACAAATATGAAAGTGATTACAATAAAGATAAACAAAAAATAATCAAAAACAAGCAAATGAGTTGGAAAGAAAAGCGAAATGAATATAAACAATTGAAACCAAAATGTATAAATTGCAAACGCCCTGTAGGAACCATTTTTTCCATAAAACATAGTGGAAACCAAAATGACGATTTTAGAGAATTAAAAGCAATATGTGGAAGTTTAAGTGAACCTTGTACGTTGAATATTAACATCAACGCTGGAGTTACATACAATATTATGGATCACATTAAAGAATTAGAAAAGGACATTGAAAACTATAAAAATGAAATTATTGAATATAAAAATAAATTACTTTTTGGTTATACTAAAACAGAAACAGCGGTTGAAAATTTTGATAGAATTAAAGAAGCCATTAATGATACCAGTTTTTTATTGAATATTAATTATGAACATATGTTTGACGTCGTGGATAATAAAATAACAAATGAAAGCATTGCAAAATTAAAAGAAGAAGTCTACATTTTGATAAATGAAATAAAAATCTCAATTAAACGTTTTGATTCTACCGGAAATGTCCAATTTGTAAGGGATTCTATTGATATTTATGTAAATCAAATGGAATCAAAATTGAAAGAGTTGTCCGCTCTGAAATACAAAGTTAATTTGGTTGAGTTTGATGAATCCGAAGGCGTTTATCGCTTAATACAAAGAAAGAACGGTATTGCGGATTTAGAAGATAGTTACATAGCTCCAAATGTAATAAATTTCAACTATGGTGAAATTTATGTGGGGAACGTTGGTGAAAAACAAAAGGCAAGAGCAAAAACCGGGACAAAAAAACAACTCGTTATTGAAACTAGTCCATTAGATAAAGAAAACCGCGACGATCTTGGTATAACAGCGCGACCAACTTACAACGATGACGGAACAATTACATGGGAAAACCCAGAATATCAAGCTATATGGAATAAATTGTCGTCTAGGTATAAACAAACCTTATTAAGAGATGGGAATAGAGAATGGTTATTACAAACGATGAATAAATACGTTAAATATAAAAAGGAAAATAAACCTTTGGAATTTGCAACGCCAAGTAATCTTATTTTCCCTCCGCAAGTTTTAGAAGACGGTAAATATGATTTTGGAAATGAAATTTACAATGAAAATTTTAATAAACAAGACAAATCCTATCAAAATACGCTTTTAACATTGTATAGTGAGAAAAATGGTGTAAGAGATTACACAATGTTAGTGGATACTTTGAATAATTTAATCAAACAGGAAGTGGGATTCAACAAATATGTGTAAGTATAAAAATGAAAATCAAAACTCATTTTTAGAAAATATATATATAATATATACAAGATAACCAACAACTCAAAATAATAAAATATGATATTTGAATATATTTCATTCCGAATATTTATGATTAGTTTCGCAATTGGGTTGTTTTTCGTATACATTTACGGTCCTGAGATGAAAACAATTTATATTTATCCTAGTCCTGAAAATATAGATAAAGTTATATTTAAGGATAAAGCCGAAAATTGTTTTCGCTATGAAGCAAACGAAGTTGAATGTCCAAAAAACGAATCAATATTAAGTAAAATACCACTTCAAATTTAGGATTGTTGTTTATTGATTGTTGAATAATTATTATAATAATTTATATATAATTTATATATAATTTATATAATTATATCAGTAAACAAATGAACTTACATCTAGGTAGATTTCTTCATTCAGAAAATGGAAAAATATTCATGTCCATTTTATTAGGGTTTGGTTTAGCCTCTTTATTTAGAGCTGTGTGTAAAGACAAAGACTGTTTGATATTTCACGCGCCTCCTTTAGAAGAAATTAAAGATAAAATATATAAACATGACAATAAATGTTATAAATATACGACAAAATCTACTACTTGTGATAAAAGTAAAAAAATTGTTTCTTTTTAGGTAGGTTACGATGGGACGTGATTTGCGTAATTATTATAATCAATCATTCTTTATAATAATTATAGTGACAATAAAAGTAATATGAGTGATTCAGCAAACACAACTACAAGTATTATGGATTTACCAACCGATCCTGCCAATGGTGGGAATATGAATAATATGAATAATAATATAAACCTAAATGCTAGCGAGCAAATGCCGCAATCAAATATGCAAAATATGCAAAATATGAATATGAAATCTAACACAAACGCAAGTTCTATCAGTTTAGACCAAACAACTATAAATCAAATTGTAAATGGTCTTCAACAAGCAAGCGTAACAGGTGCAACTCAATTGCCTTCTAGAGACATACCAATGACGACTAGCAATTTGACACATGATATGAGTATCCAGCCAAATTTTATACCACCAGTCCCGCAAAATCAAATGCATGGCGAAGGTGACTATATTAATAATTATCAACAAGCAGGCGATATTATGAATGAATACAATTCAAATATTGAACGTTCTAGTTCACTTGATGATATGTACAATGAAATTCAAGTCCCAATATTATTAGCAGTTCTCTATTTTTTGTTCCAATTACCGTTTTTCCGAAAATTTTTATTCTCTTATTTTCCAGTGCTTTTTTCAAATGATGGTAATTTAAATATCAACGGATATATTTTTATGAGTTCATTGTTTGGAATATTTTATTATTTATTGAATAAAGTAAACACACATTTTGGTAAGTTTTGAGTGTTTTTTGTTTTATTTTTTTATTTGAGCAATATTAACTCTTTATTTAAATAAAAATCCAAATTGTGTTTGTTATTATTCAATAAATGAATTATGTTTTCATCGTTATTTAATATTTTTTTATTAATCAAATAAATCACTTCTAATTTTAATTTTGCAGCGTTGTTATAGTAATCTGTAATCATTCTTTGATTAACATATCTATAAAATTCTGATGCATTGTCATTATCATTAAAATAACTATGACAATAATTCAATATTGTATATGCTAATTTATTATTATTATGGTTCAATGCCTTATCAACCCCTTGTAAAATTAGATTTATACTATTGTAAGGTTTCAAATAATTTGATATAATTCCTATATAGTCTCCATAAAATAAATCAAACAAATCCGGATTCTCTCTTTGAACAATAGTCATAATTGCTTCGTCTATTTGATACCAATCTTCATTATATATTTGATCCACCTTATTTTTAAATAAATCAATATATTTTAACAAGTTTTCATTTGAACCTGAAAACAACCCGCCAGCCATATGATGGTATATATTACAAAATATATCTTTATCTTTTACATTTTCTATATACGGATTAATGCATAACTGTTTAATTTTATCAGGAACATATAGTATCCATTCGTGAATTTTTTCGGGTCGCTCGGCTACATGATTTATACCAAAATCACACCATATAAAATGAGAACTATTAAACGGGTTTTTAGATATTGCGGTTTCCATAAAAAAGAATTTATTATTATTTAAAATTATATACAATGGGGTTTCATGATTTAAATCACCATTGTAAATTCTAAATTTGGTTTGTAAATCTTCTATTTTATTTAAATATTTGTAAAAATAAGTATTTTTGATATCTATTTTAATTATTTGAGTCCTGTCCATATAATTCATTCTTTCAGAGTTGATAATATCAATTAAGGACTCGTGTTTGTCACCATCACCGTCACCATCACCGTCACCATCACCATCACCGTCACCATCACCTACATCAGTAAAAATTATTAAAGGATATGGTAATTTTAAAATAAATTGCTTGGCTAAATCAAAATATTTGTTTTTTTGGCGATTTGCATTGACATCTATATTTTCTAATTTTCTTATGTCATAAAACATGGTTACAATAGTTGGATAATTAATCATTGCTTATAATTTAATTAGCAACCGCTTTATACAAAATTACAATATAAATTTTTATATGATTTTACTAATACTAAATATATTTTGCCATTTTAATAAATTATTTTCATTACTATTCATCATGAATTTCTTGACTGTTTCCTTTTTTTGTATTAAATAATCATGGGTGATTTTTTTTGATTTTGACTCAAGATCACTCCAACTATCAAAATATTCAAATAAACAAGTATTTTCATCAATATACCATTCAGAAAAATCTATGCTTTGTTCTAAAAATTGAGGACGATCTTTTTCTTCCCAGTAATACCATGATTCTGCAGCGATTAATTCTTTTATAAATTTTTTTGATGGTATAAAATAAATTATATAATATCCCAAATTTTCCCATAATGATTGTATATTCACTTGATACGGTAAATGTATGAAACCCGTGTATTCACATATTTCTTCAGAATCTTTATATCTGTTATAATTTTCGCCAAATATATCATAATCAATATTATGGGTTTTTAAAATGTCTTCATAGTTGTTTATTTTAGTACCCCTATTATAAATAAAAAATTTATTTTTACTTGGTAAATGAATTTTATCACATAACTGCGGTGTCAAATTAATACATTTTTCATATAAGAAACTTATGTTATGTACTTTTGCATAATATTGGTCATAATTGTTGTCCGCACAAAAGATTACTCTATTATCATAAATAGATGACACTTCTGAATATAATTTTAAATAATCATGGTCTTCGCGTCCAAAAAAACCCCAATCAAATCTATTTGTAACGTAAATTATAATAAAAAAATTGTGTTGATGTATATTTTGTAAAAAAGGTCTTGCTATCATAGTTGTATCTGTAAATAATAAACAGTCATATCCGTCCAATTTATTTTCATTTTGATAGTACGCCCAAATTTCATCAGCATCTTGAGCATTGATGTAAAAACCAGTGTATACACAACTCTCAGTTACAAGTTGGTCGCCCATATTTAGATAATTAAATACATTTTCTATATTTTTGCGCGTTCCTACATGAGATGTTAAATGTAATGTTTTCATAATTAAATATTTTATATAATAATAAAAATATTTAATTTAATTACAATAAATATTTTTAAATGTTAAAAATAATTATTATATTATTATTGAAGTACACAAATTGGATTATCTGATGGAGTTTGATGATTAACTGTTGGGGGTGGTGTTGGGGGTGGTGTTGGGGGTGTGGATGTTACTACTTGAACGGTGAGTGATGGTGGATTTCTATCATTCAAATCCAATCCATAAAAATTACAGTTGTAAACACCATTCGATATTGCTGGAATTGTATCTGTATCGATATGAGAATAAACCCAAGCACTAGTTGAATTTGTCCATACGGAAGTTAATGCCGTACAACCCTCAAATGCACCGTTACTAGTAAAAAATCCATTGCTGTTGATAACTGAATCGGCAATACTTGTTACACTATCTGGAATAGTTATCTCTGTAATGAGCGAACAATATGAAAAAGCTGAATCGCCAATACTTATTACAGTATTTGGAATATTTTGTACACTTACCAATTTATCATAAAAAAACATACCAAATTCATAATTTAAATCTGAACTAGCTGATGTATCAGCTACGAATGTAACACCATCACTTTGTTTTCTAAACACAAAACCGGATACTGTTATATTGTCTCCCATATCAGGATCAGAGTTAAAAACTAACGTAAACGACATTTTATATTATATAAATAGAATATTATTTACCAATTTTTTAATATATATAATATTTCATATAAATAACATATATATTTGTTTTGTATTTTTGTTACACGTTGATTACATTAATATGATGTTGTATTTTTCAAACATCTGAAGGCAAATCTTTGACATTTTGTAGACCTTTACGAAAAGCTGTAAATGTCAAACCAAGCCAACTCATATCTTATTGTGTTAACCTAAGCTAACAGAGTCGTTTTTTCGTTAGGAAATTCAAGTAATATTTTTTCTAAAATTTTTTGAGAAAAATAACTAGGAAAAGAGTAAATATTTGATAAATTTACTACATCTTGTCCTAATTTAATATCAGTTTGGGTTCCAGTAAATCTAGCAAACTTTGCTAATTGAGTAAGATAAGTCAAAAAACGTACAATATCAATTTTTTTATCTGAAATTTCTGTTTTTCCAGGGTAAAAAAAAATAGAAAATATACTGATACATGGATAACCACCTTCAACAACTTTTGTATAGTCTATAGAATTATAAGCTATACTATTACTTTTATAATATCCAGTAGTTTGATCCTGACTTAAAAACTGTTTCGTAACTGATCTTGCATTCAATGTAACAAATTGTCCTTTTTGATTTTTTAATCTTGCAGGAGGTAATGAAAAAACTGGATTAGTACCGGAATAACAAAGAGAATTATATATATAACCGAATGAATTTTTGGTATTTTTAACATAATCCAGTAGAATTTGTTCGCTATTCGTACCAACACCAGTAGGAATTTTACCGAATGCAGTAGTCATAATTCCATTTTCATTAATGTTTGAATTTGGTTCTACCTGCTTTAAATACCTAGTCAAAGCTTGATTGATATTGGTGCTACTAGATCTATAGACAGGGTTAATTAAACACTTATTATTATTTCTTAATAACAATCTAAAAATAGGGATATATCCAATGGCAGTTTGATTGGGATTTTCGACAGAACTGTTAGGTATTGTGACAGGTATTGCATTAATATCAATATTTTCACTCACAATTCGCGGGTCATCCCAGTTAGTAATAGTTCCATTATAAATATAACTGATTATGAGAGGAGTAATCCTAAGTGGATTCACCTTTAATTCATTATTACATAGTGTATCTACGTTATTATTTACACGGTCGTCACCAGTATTTGTACCATTTCCAGGATTATATTGCCATTTATTATCTACGAATTCAAAATCGAGAGCTCTTGCAGTAAAATTACCTACAAAATCTAGATTATAAACAAAGGCTAAGGCATCCAAACCAACTGGAAGTGTCATTATGTTTGTATTCGGGTTGGTAGCATTATTTGTAACAACATAATTCCCATCCGAAAAAGCAAAAGACTGAATATTATTTCTTATATTAGTTATAGCAGCGCCAGCACCATTACCATTATATAAATATAAAGATGATGAATAAAAAAAACCAATTTTACTATTAAAATCACTAGCATTTGTACTTCCACTTGCCTTGATGGTTTTTTTATTGTTTTCAGCAGGGACATAATTATACGCTGAATTAATAATTATGTTGCGGTCTATAGGAGTTAATACCATTTTTATAATATTTATAAATATTAACTTTTTTGCAAATATTATAATTTTTTGACTAAACTCATATATTTTTGTAAAAGTAGATTAGAAAAAAGTAAACTCAACATGTTGATCTTTATATCCATCTTTCCTAAAGGTGGATATAAGCTTCTTCCACTTCAAAAATAATTATACTTGGTTACTAAAGCTTCCACTAGTCTTTTTTATTTCCGCTTTACACATTTTCTCATTTAGAGCAACGCGTATTTTAAATGCCGACTTTTTTTAATTCTTATAAATTTTTAATGTTCTTCTTTTAGTATATTTCTTGTTATTCAATTTATTTTTATAGTAATCTTTATTATAAGCATAAGTTGCGCAAAATTGTTTTCCTTTTAGGAAAATGGAAAAAGTAAACCCAAAAGGATAATCAGTTTGGCTCCACCTTTTCTAAAGGTGGAAAAGGTGGATTTATTTTATCTACGTATTATAAGATAGATATAATAAACTAAAAAAATGAGAACTAAAAATATGAAAAACAATGCAAAAAGAAATAAATCTACAAAACATCATGAATCCTCCACCAAAAATGTATGCAAGGGTTTATCTTTCCAGGATTGTGAATTAGCAATATTGCGTATGGCCGTTGATAACGCGGAAGAAAAACTAGCCAAGCGCGTTGTTAATTCAGAAGAAATCAAAAAAATGATTGTTATCGTAGAAGATTTTATCAAAGTTAAAAATTTAATTTGTTATGGAGGTACCGCCATCAACAATATATTACCTTTAGAAGATCAATTTTACAATAAAGATGTTGAAATCCCGGATTACGATTTTTTCACACCTGATGCTTTAAGCGATGCAAAAGAATTAGCAGATTTGTATTATAAAAATGGATACACTGACGTTGAAGCAAAATCAGGACAACATCACGGCACATACAAAGTGTTTGTCAATTTTATACCTGTTGCCGATTTGACACAGATTCCAAAAGAAATATACACTGCGATTAAAAAAGAGTCTGTTAGGGTATCTGGAATATTGTACGCACCTCCTAATTTTTTGAGAATGTCAATGTATTTAGAACTTTCTAGACCTGCAGGAGACATATCCAGATGGGAAAAAGTCCTGAAACGTTTAGCATTATTAAATAAAAATTATCCACTCACATCAATTAACTGCAATGATATAGATTTTCAGAGAGAAATGGATGATAAAACTAATGAAGATGAAATTTACGAAAATGTGAAAAATACATTAGTAAACCAAGGAGTTGTTTTCTTTGGGGGTTATGCTATTTCACTCTATTCGCAATATATGCCGAAAAATTTACAAAAAAAATTAGAAAAGGTTGCTGATTTTGATGTAATATCACATGATCCAAAGACAACCGCTGAAATAGTCGTAGAAAGATTGAAAGACGTCGGCATTAATAAGGCAAAAATAATTTATCATAAGCCAATTGGTGAGATCATTCCAGAACATTATGAAGTCCGAATAGAAAACGATACTGTTGCGTTTATTTATAAACCAATTGCATGTCATAGTTATAATATTCTTAAAATTCATGGCCAGAAAGTTAAAATAGCAACAATAGACACTATGTTGAGTTTTTATTTGTCATTTTTGTATACAAACCGTGATTATTACAATGAATTCTCGGAGAGAATTTTATGTATGTCAAAATTTCTTTTTGATGTACAACAAAAAAATAGATTGCAACAAAAAGGGTTACTTAAGAGGTTTAGTATTATTTGCTACGGGCATCAAGAATCTATTGAAGAAATGCGTGCTCAAAAGGCAAAAAAATTTAAAGAACTTCAGACAAAAAAAGGAACACGAGATTATGAAGAATGGTTTTTGAATTACAAACCTGAGACTGTAAAAGGAAAAGCTAAAGAGCCTGTAAATAATGATAAAAATAAAGAAAAAAAACCAGTCAAAAGCAAAACGCGCAAACACCAAGCCAACCCGAAAAATAAAAGTAAATCCAAAAAATCTAGGAAAAATAAATTTTCATTTTTCTAAGGTTTGCAGTTTGGCTCCACTTTACCTTTTGTAAAAAGGTAAAACCAAAAATTTAGCGATTTGGCTCCACTTTACCTTTTGTAAAAAGGTAAAACCAAAAATTTAGCGATTTGGCTCCACCTTTTCTAAAG
>Ga0209400_1003553_pt1 | contig 11333 bp, 6 predicted proteins | sample M_130807_EF_Meta_FD_187313 | JGI IMG/M metagenome (GOLD analysis project Ga0209400, IMG submission 187313) | Freshwater microbial communities from Lake Montjoie, Canada to study carbon cycling - M_130807_EF_MetaG (SPAdes) (version 2) | ecosystem: Environmental > Aquatic > Freshwater > Lake... | reverse complement strand
GCGCTCTGTCCCCGCCCTGGAGCACAACCTGATGCGCTACGGCATGGACCGCCAATGCCAGCGCGTGCGCTCCTCGGAGGTGGCGGTGCTGGAACTCGAGCACGCCAACCCGGCGGCCTACCAAAAGATAGAAGCGGAAATTGAACGCGCCATCAGCGAGGACCGGGCCGAAGCCATTGTGCTGGGCTGCGCAGGCATGGCCGACCTAGCCCAGGCCATGTCCGAGCGTTTTGGCGTGCCGGTGCTCGACGGCCTGGCCTGCGCCGTCGGCCTGTGCGAGAGCATGGTGCGCCTGCATTTGCGCACCTCGCGCATCGGTGGGTACGCGCCGCCGCCGGCCCACAAACGCGGCTAGTGCCGGAACCGGGCTGGACGCACCCCCGCCAGCCCTGCTAGGCTTGCGCCCATGAACCCGACCGACCGCACCGCACCCACTGCGCCCTACGTCCCCCAAATCCGCCTGTACCAGGACTGGTTGCAGCGCACGCGCCAATTGCAGTTTGCCGACTACCCCGCGCTGTGGCGTTGGTCGGTAAGCGATCTGGATGCCTTCTGGCAAAGCATCTGGGACTATTTCGACATGCAGTCACCCACGCGCCATAGCGCTGTGCTGGCCCGCAATGTGATGCCGGGGGCGCAATGGTTTCCCGGCGCGCAGGCCAACTATGCGCAGCAGGTGTTTCGCCATGTACCGGCTGCCGACGCGGCCGGATTACCCGCCATCGTTTGCGAGAACGAAGCGGGCGAGGTCAGCGATCTGTCCTGGCCCGAGCTGCGCCGCCAGGCTGCATCGCTGGCGCTGCACTTGCGCGCCCAAGGCGTGCAGCCGGGCGACCGGGTGGCCGCCTACCTGCCCAACTGCCCGCAGGCCTTGGTGGCGTTTCTGGCCACGGTGTCACTCGGTGCCGTGTGGAGCATCTGCGCGCCCGACATGGGCACGGCCGCCGTGTTGGACCGGTTTGCCCAAATCGAGCCCGCGGTGTTGATTGCCGTAGATGGCGTGCACTACGCGGGCCGCGCCCACGCGCGGGTGGAGGTGGTGCAAGCGCTGATGGCCGGCCTGCCCAGCGTGCGCCACCTGATCGTGCACCAGCAATGGGGCGGCGCCGACCGCCTGCCCGGCGCCACGCTGCTGGCCGATACTTTGGAGCAGAGCGAGGCGCAAACCGCCGACTTCGAGCCGCTGTGGCTGCCCTTTGACCACCCGTTGTGGATTGTGTATTCCAGCGGCACCACCGGGCTGCCCAAGCCCATCGTGCATGGCCACGGCGGCACCGTGCTGGTGGCGCTGGCGCTCAAAATTTTGCACAACGACATCGGCTGCAGCTACCAGGCCAACAGCTGGGGCGAGCGCTACCACTGGTACAGCTCGACCGGCTGGGTCATGTGGAACGCGCAAATGAGCGGCCTGCTCAACGGCACCACCTGCGTCATTTACGACGGCAACCCCTCAGGCCCCAAAGACGCGCCCGACTGGGGCACACTGTGGCGCTTTGCCGCGCGCAATGGCGTGACATTCTTCGGCGCCGGGGCAGCGTTTTTTGCCAATTGCCAGAAAGCAGGTGTCGAACTGGCCGGCCTGGGCGACCTCTCGCGCATCCGCGCCTTGGGCACCACCGGCTCGCCGCTGGCGCCTGAGACGCAAAGCTGGGGCAGCGCCCAGATGCGCCGGGTTCGCGCCCAAGCGCCCGCCCAAGTCTGGCCAGACGCCGACATTTGGTGGTGCAATATTTCGGGCGGCACCGACTTTTGCCGCGAGCTGGCGCAAGAGCCCGGCGTCATGCAATGCCGCCTGCTGGGCTGCGCTGTCGAGGCCTGGAACGAGGCCGGCGCGCCCGTCACCGGCGAAGTAGGCGAGCTGGTCTGCACCCAGCCCATCCCCAGCATGCCACTGTATTTTTGGGGCGACACGGATCACCAACGCTACCTGGCAAGTTATTTTGAGATGTACCCGCGCGGTCATGGTCGGCGCCCCGGCGGCGGCGATGCGCCGCCCGAGGCGGGTGGCGTCTGGCGCCATGGCGACTGGCTGCGGATCGGCCCCCAAGGCGCTTTGCCTGAGGGCTGCGTGATTTACGGCCGCAGCGACGCCACCATCAACCGCCATGGCCTGCGCATGGGCACCAGCGAGATTTACAGCGCGGTCGAGACCCTGCCCGAAGTGCTCGACAGCATGGTGGTAGACCTGGAATACCTGGGACGCGAGAGCTATATGCCGTTGTTTGTCGTGCTGCGCCCCGGGCTGGCGCTGGATGAGGCGCTGCGCGAGCGCATCAGCCACAGCATACGCACCGCGCTGAGCCCGCGCTTTTTGCCTAATGCGATGTTTCAAGTGGCGGAAATTCCGCGCACCCTGTCGGGAAAAAAGCAGGAATTGCCGATCAAAAAGCTGATGCTCGGTCACCCCTTGGAAAAAGTGGTCAACCGCGAGGCCATGGCCAATCCGGGATGCCTCGACTGGTATGTCACGCTGGCACGCCAGCACCTGGCCCAAAGTGCCTGAACTTCGACCTTGCCAGCTTTGCCCGCTTGAATCCGCCCCGAAAGCCGTCCGAAATTTGTTAAAAACGTTTAAAACTAGCCAAAGCAGTCCCGAATTGCCCAATTTTTTGCGAAAGCCCCGGAAAACCGGCAAAATAGGGGGATGCGCGATAACACCACCACGAAAATCAGTCCCGACGGCCTCCGCTACCGCTCACGCGCCTCGGGTTCCCCTTTTGCACAATCCTCGGGCAACGCCAGCATGAGCTGCGCCAAATGCGGCTTGCACAAACCGCGCTCCTTGGGTTCTTTCCGTAAACTGGCCGGAAAAAGCATGTTCGTCTGCGGCGACTGCGTCCCGCCCAAGCCCGCCACCCCGCCAGCAGCTCCTGAGGCGCCTGCCAGCGGCGGCTAAATCGCTGCCACCGCGCCTCTACTTTAGAAGCGCGCCTTGGGGCAAAGCTTGATCACCGCCCAACGCGACCACAGGCACGCGACACGAGAGTTTTACATCTGCTTTTGGGCGTCACAGGGCTCAAGGCTGGGTCTCCCAGAGGGCTTGTTCAGAATCATTTGCCTGGCTTTGTGGCGGCATTTCCATTCTTTTGCAGTGCCAAGCGCAGCCTGCCTCGCAGCGATGGTCACCTCGCAGTCTTACCCCCTTGCTAGCTGATCACACCGGACTTGCCTGGATCCTTGGTCTGAACTAGAGTTCGGCGTATGCGGTTAGTTATACCGCCCAACTCTTGGAGAACCTGATGTCCATTGCCGATGATCTGACCCGACTCGAACAACTGCGTGACCGCGCCAGTCTGAGTGCCGACGAATTCCAGCGCGCCAAGAACAAATTGCTGAACGCTCCTTACCCGACCGACCCGGTGTTGCAGGGTATCAACGGTCTGCGCCGCTCGGCCACCGACCGCTGGTTGGGCGGAGTCTGCGGTGGGCTGGCCAATTCCACCGGCATGCAAGCCTGGGTCTGGCGCATCGTGTTCGCCCTGATGATGTGCATGGGATTTGGCTTCATTGCTTATTTGGTGCTCTGGATCTTTGTCCCGCTGGAATCCAAGCTGCCACTGTTGCATTCCGCCTGAGCACAGCATGAGGCACTGGATTCACTAAGACCGGGGATTCCTGGAGCCCTATTCAGTCTGCCACGGCGGTTCAGCCCTTAATTCAGAACCAAAACCCGCTTCAGTAATGCGGCGGCGTAATCACCCAGATAACCCGCACCGGCACGTCGCCCGGGTTGGCACAGCGGTGCACGTCGGTGCTTTTGAAGGAAAAGCTATCGCCGTCGTGCAGCCGGAAGTGGCGGCCTGAGACCCACAAATCCAAAGTGCCGGACAAGACGTAACCGGCCTCGGCGCCATCGTGGAAATAGTCTTCGCTGTCCGAGCCCGGTTCGATGGTGCTGAGCAGCATTTCCAAGGGGCCGCTTAAATTGGGTGAGAGCAATTCCTCTTGGATGCCCAGGCCGGTGAATGACATGCGGCGGCGGTGGGTACTGCGTACCACCACGTCGCGCTCGGCCGGGTCGCCCTCGGTGTTTTGCTGGAAGAACCAGTTCATGTGCACGCCCAGCGCATCGCTGATGCGCTTGAGCACCGCAATAGGCAGGCGCGAATGGTTGCGCTCTAGCTGGCTGAGGTAGCCGACCGAGATACCGGCTTTTTCGGCGACTTCGCGCAGGGTCAGGTTTTTGACCTGGCGCAATTCACGCAATTGCTCGCCAATGGCCGCGCCCGGGTCGATGTCTTCCAGCACGGCCAATGATTCATCGTTGTCCTCGGGATGCGCCTGGCGTGTTGCTTGGATGGCCATGTGTGCTTCTATTTGTATTGGGTCAGATAGCCCGCGCGGTTTGCCGCTTAGACCTTGATGCGCGCCGAGCTAGGGTCATACAAGGGCGCCAACGATGGCTGCGCGCTGTAGCGCACACCGGCCACTTCAATCTCGTACTTTCCTTGCAATATTGCATCTGGCGCTTCGCCCTGCGTTTGGCATTCGACATAGCCCATGCCCAGGGACTTGCCCAAGTGGTGACCAAACATGCCCGAGCTGATGCGTCCGACGATGGCGCAGTCGCGCCAAATGGGTTCGTTGTGGTAGAGCAAAGGCGTGGCATCGTCCAGCGCAAACTGCACCAGGCGGCGTGTAAGGCCGGCTTCTTTTTGCGCTTGCAAAGCCTCCAGGCCGATAAAGCCACCGGGCTTTTTCATGGCGACGGCAAAGCCCAGGCCCGATTGCAGCGGCGTGTCTTCGTCGCTGGTGTCGTGGCCCCAATGGCGGTAGCCTTTTTCCATGCGCAGCGAATTGAGCGCGTGGTAACCGGCCAAACGGCCACCAACCGAAGGCGCGGCCTGCATCAAGGCGTCAAACACACCGGGCGCGCACTCGGTGGGGATGTACAACTCCCAGCCCAATTCACCCACATAAGTAATGCGGCTGGCGCGCACGCGCGCATAGCCCAGGTCGATGATTTGCGAAGTGCCGAAGGGGAAGGCCGCAGGGGACATATCGGCATCCGTCAACTGGCTGAGCAATTCGCGCGAACGCGGGCCCATCACACCGAGCACCGCCATGCTGGATGACACATCGATGGCCATGGCGCGCGCATCGGCGGGAATATTGCGCTGCAGCCAGGAGAAATCGCGCGTCTGCGTGGCCGCAGCGGTGACGACCAAATAGCGGTCTAGCGCCTCACGCGTGACCGTCAAATCAGCCTCGATGCCGCCGCGCTCATTAAGCCACTGCGTGTACACCACTTTACCCACCGGCACCGACATATTGTTGGCGCTGATGCGGTTGAGCACGGCCTCGGCGTCCGGGCCTTGCACCACAAACTTGGCAAACGAGGACTGGTCAAAAATCCCTACTGCATTGCGCACCGCTTGGTGTTCAGCGGCCGAGTAGTCAAACCAGTTTTGGCGGCCATAGCTGTATTCGTACTGCGCCTTGACGCCTGCAGGCGCATACCAGTTGGGGCGCTCCCATCCGGCCGTTTCGCCAAAGCAGGCGCCGTGGGCGGCCAAGCGGTCGTGCAAGATGGAGCGACGCACACCGCGCGCCGTCTCGGGCTGGCGAAAGGGCCAGTGCATGGCGTAAAGCAAGCCCAAGGACTCGACAGTGCGGTCGCGCAAATAGCTGCGGTTGCGCTGGAAGGGCATGACGCGGCGGATGTCCACGTCCCACAAGTCCATGGGCGGATGGCCGTCCAGCATCCAGTCGGCCAGCACCTTGCCTGCGCCACCGGCGGACTGGATGCCGATGGAGTTAAAGCCTGCGGCCACAAACAAATTGCGCACCTCGGGCGTTTCGCCCAGCAAATAGCGGTCGTCGGGGGTAAAGCTTTCGGGGCCGTTGAAGAACAAATTGATGCCGGTTTTTTCCAGCGCCGGGGTGCGGTGCATGGCAGCTGCCAGCAGCGGCTCGATATGCTCCAAGTCGTCGGGCAAGGATTCAAAACTAAAGGTCTCGGGAATGCCTTTCATACCCCAGGGTTTGGCCACCGGCTCGAACCAACCGACCAAGAGCTTGCCAGCGTCTTCTTTGAAATACGCGCAGCCGTCCGGGTCGCGCAGCACCGGCAAATTGGAGTGCAAGCCTTCCATGGGCTCGGTGACGATATAGAAGTGTTCGGCAGCATGCAGCGGCACGGTAGTGCCGGCTTTGGCACCAAGCTCATGCGCCCACATACCGGCGCAGTTGACTACCATGTCCGCGCGAATGGTGCCGAACTCGGTGCGCACGCCTACGGCTTTGCCGTTCTCGATCAATATTTCTTGCGCAGCGCAATTTTCAAAAATGCGCGCGCCACGGCTTTTCGCGCCTTTGGCCAGCGCTTGCGTGGTGTCTATCGGGTTGGTGCGCCCATCCTTGGGCAGGTAAACGCCGCCCACCACATCGGACACGGTGACGCCGGGCCACATGCTGGCGATTTCCGAAGGCGTGAGGGTTTGCACTTCCAGACCAAAGCACTTGGCCATCGAGGCGCCGCGCTTGAGCTCTTCCAGACGCGCCAAGTTGGTGGCAATAGCAATCGAGCCGGTTTGCCGAAAGCCAGTAGCTTGCCCGGTTTCCTGCTCTAGAGAGGCGTATAAATTGGTGGTGTACTGCGCCAGACGCGTCAGGTTGTAGGTGGCGCGTAATTGGCCGACCAGCCCCGCTGCGTGCCAGGTGGTGCCGCAGGTGAGTTGCTTGCGCTCGAGTAGCACTACATCTCGGCACCCGCGCAAGGTAAGGTGATACGCCAAGCTGCATCCGACGATGCCGCCGCCCACAATGACCACACTGGCCTGATTAGGTAGATCCATACGACCCCCGTAAGTAAAAAAACTGTCGAAAATTATTTTAGTGTAAAAAATTCGCGCTAAATTTTAATTTTTATGCCTACAATCCAAAAAAATTCGCGTCAAGGTGCATTGTGACCCTTGGCCATGGTGTGAGACCGTCTTCGGAGCTTGATTCATGACAGAACATGCGCGCGTCGTTGTAATTGGGGGTGGAGTTGTAGGTTGTAGTTGCCTCTACCACTTGGCCGCTTTAGGGGTGAAAGACGCCCTGCTTTTGGAGCGCGACGAGTTGACTTCGGGCTCCACCTGGCATGCGGCGGGCAATCTGCCCACGTTTTCCAGCAGTTGGAGCATTTTGAAGCTGCAAAAGTATTCGGCAGCGCTGTACCGCAAGCTGGCCGCATCGGCGGAGAACCCTATTAATTACCACCTGACCGGTTCGGTGCGCTTGGCCCATGGTCGCAATCGCATGGACGAGTTCCACCATGTCAAAAGCATGGCCAAGGCCAATGGCCTGGAATACGAAATCCTCTCGCCCTCGGACCTGAAAAACCGCTACCCGCTCATTGAAACACACGACTTGCAAGGCGCGTTGTGGGACCCGCTCGATGGCGATATCGACCCCTCGCAACTGACACAAGCCTTGGCCCGTGAAGCGCGTCTGCTGGGCGGCACCATCCGCCGCCACACCCGCGTCACTGCGCTGGCGCAAAAGCCCAATGGCGAATGGTTGGTGACCACCGACAAAGGCGAAATCACCGCCGAGATCATCGTCAACGCCGCAGGCTTTCGCGCCGGTGAAGTGATGGCCATGGTGGGGCGCCATTTGCCTATCGTCGTCATGTCGCACCAGTACTTGGTGACCGAAGACGTACCCGAACTCACGTCGCGCGGCGACGCGCGACTGCCGCTGTTGCGCGACCCGGATACCTCGTATTACCTGCGCCAAGAGCGCGAAGGTTTCATCCTCGGGCCCTACGAATGGAAAGCCACGCCGATGTGGCTAGACGGCATGCCCGACGACTTTGCCAACCAGTTGTGGAACGACGATTTCGAGCGCCTGGAAAAATACATCGAAGACGCCATGGCCCGCGTGCCTGCGCTCTCGCGCGCCGGTATCAAACGCGGCGTGAATGGTCCTATCCCCTACTCGCCCGATGGAAATCCTTATATCGGCCCCGAGCCAGGCTTGCGCAACTTCTTTCATTGCAACACCTTTAGCTTTGGTATCACCCAAGGCGGCGGCGCTGGTAAAGCGCTGGCCGAATGGGTGGTACACGGACAAACTGAGTGGGACCTGTGGTCGCTGGACCGTCGGCGCTACGGCGACTACGCCACCACCGAATACACCGTGGCGAAAGCCATCGAGGTGTACCAAAACGAATACGCGTCGTCCTTCCCTTACGAAGAGCGGCCCGCCGGGCGCCCGCTGCGCACCTCGCCGTTGTACGAAACGCTGAAGGCCAAGGGCGCCCGCTTTGGCGCACGCGGCGGCTGGGAGCGTGCGGTGTATTTGGATTTGAAGGGCGACATACCCGCTGACACCCATTCTTTCCGCCGCGAAAACGTGTGGCATGGCGCAGTGGCTGAGGAAGTGAAAGCCGTGCGCGAGCGCGTGGGCATTCTCGATTTGCCCGGCTTTACCAAATACGAACTCAAAGGCCCGGGTGCCACCAAACACCTGGATTATTTGTCCTGCTCCAAACTGCCTTCGCAAGGCCGTGTGTCGCTGGCCTATGCGCTCACGCCGACCGGCAAACTGTGGAGCGAGTTCACTATCACGCGCTTGGGCGAGGACCATTTCTACATCATCAGCGCGGCCATCGCCGCAACGCATGACATGGACTTGCTGCGCCAAGGCTTGCCCGAGGGCAGCCCGATTAGCGTGACCGATGTCACCGCCGATTTCGGCACCCTGATCATCGCCGGTCCGCGCGCACGCGATGTGCTGGGCCAAGTAACCAAAGCGGATTTGTCAAATGCTGGTTTCCCTTGGCTCACGGCGCAATACATCGAAACCGTAGCGGGCCGCTGCCTGGCGATGCGCGTCAACTACGTGGGCGAACTGGGCTGGGAATTGCACGCACCGGTCGAGCAACTGCCGACCTTGTACGCTGCCATCTGGGCTGCGGGCGCGGCCCACGATATCCGCGACTTCGGTCTCTACGCCATGGACAGCTTGCGCGTGGACAAGTGCTACCGTGGCTGGAAAAGCGACCTGGAAAGCGGCTACACGCCATTAGAGGCTTCGCTAGACCGTTTTGTGGATGTCAACAAGGCCGACTTCATCGGCAAAGCCGCGCTGGTCGCCGAACATGCACGCGGCGCCGCCCAGCGCTTTGTACCGCTGATTTTTGACGAGGATGGCGACGCCGAGAGCCCGTATTGCGCGCAAGTGTTTGATGGCGAGCACAATGTGGGCCTGACCACCTCGGGCGTGTGGAGCCACACCCTAAAGAAGAGCGTGGCCCTGGCCTATGTCAAAGCCGACAAATCCACGCCCGGCACCAAGTTGCAAGTCAATGTGCTGGGCACCATGCGCAGCGCCACCGTGCACACCGAGCCTTTGTACGACCCGAAAAATGAAAAGCTGCGCGCCTGAACCATGCTTGGTTTTGCACGCATACAACGGAATTGATAGACCCCATTACAGGCATTTAACTGAGGTACCCCATGAGCGCAATTCTTGAAAAATCCAACCCCCGTGGCGGTGCCCGCGATGCCCGACGCGCTGCGCGCTCTGCGCCCCTGCCCGACAGCCTGCGCCCCGTGCGCCCCGGCATGAATGGCGGCGCCTACAAAGCGCTTAGCGATGCCGATGTGGTCAAAATCCACAACGCTGCTTTGGACGCGCTCGAGAACATCGGACTGGCCGACGCCCCCGAAAGCGGTATCGAGCTGATGACCAAAGCCGGTGCCAAACTCACCGACACCGGGCGCCTGCTGTTCCCACGCGCGCTGATTGAAGACACCGTAGCCAATGCCGCGCGCCACTTTGTGCTGCACGGGCAGGACCCCAAGCACGATATGGAGCCTTGGGGCAGCAAGGTCTATTTCGGCACCGCTGGCGCAGCCGTGAGCATGGTAGACCCGTATACGGGCGACTACCGCGACTCCACCACCCAGGACCTGTACAACATCGCCCGCGTAGTGGACACGCTAGAGCACATCCACTTTTTTCAGCGGTCAGTGGTCTGCCGGGATTTAGATTTGCCCCGCGAGATGGACTTCAACACCACCTACGCCAGCGTCAGCGGAACTACCAAGCACGTGGGCTCTAGCTGGGTATCACCCGAGCATCTGGAAGAAACGCTCAAGATGCTGCACATCATCGCCGGTGGCGAAGACAAGTGGCGCGCGCGCCCCTTTGTCAGCCAGTCCAACTGCTTTGTCGTGCCGCCTATGAAGTTTGCCTACGACGCTTGCAAATGCCTGGAAGTGGCGGTGCGTGGCGGTATGCCCGTTCTGCTGCTCTCCGCCGGTCAAGCCGGTGCCACCGCACCCGCATCCTTGGCCACCGCGCTGGTGCAAGAAACGGCTGAATGCCTGGCCGGTCTGGTGTATGTGAATGCCGTCAAGCCCAAAGCACCTGCCATGTTTGGCACTTGGTGTTTTGTGTCGGACTTGCGCACCGGCGCCATGTCGGGCGGCAGCCCGGAGCAAGCGCTGCTGTCCGCTGCCAGTGCGCAAATGGCGCGCTTTTATGACCTGACCGGCGCCACTGCGTCTGGCATGTGCGACTCCAAAATGCCCGACGCCCAAGCCGGTTTTGAAAAGGCCTACAACCACGCGCTGGTGGGCAATGCCGGTGCCAACCTGATATATGAATCGGCGGGCATGCTGGCCAGCCTCTTGGGCTTTTCGCTGGAAAGTTTGCTCATCGACAACGACATCATCGGCGCAGTGCAGCGCACGATTCGCGGCATTGAAGTGAACGACGAAACACTGTCGCTAGACACCATCCGTGACGTTTGCCTGAACGGCCCCGGCCATTACCTGGGCGCGCCGCAGACTTTGCAACTGATGCAAAAAGACTATCTGTATCCACAAGTAGCCAACCGCGCCAGCCCCAACCAATGGACCGAAGCGGGCCGCCCAACCATCGTGGAAACCGCGTCCAAAAAGCTGCAAGTCATCCTCGATGGCCACTTCCCCTCGCATATTTCACCCGAGATGGACGCGCAGATCCGCGCCGATTTTCCGGTGAAGCTGGCGCGCGAGGGCATGCTGCCCAAGCACTGAGTCGTCTTAGCCAATCTCTTGCATTACGGGCCTGACACCACGTCAGGCCCGTATTGTTTGCCGGTGTGAATCATCTTCAACGCCAAGTAAATTAGGCCTCCCAGGCTGCATGACTAGCCTTGGAAAGTCCCGCCATCGGCCTCGCATAAGATAGAGCCCCTAAGTTGGAAAGGGGTTTGGACCATGGCGCTGCATGCCGGGACCAGCAGAACCCCTGGCGAAAAAATTAAAAAGGACGAAAACCATGAGCGCAAGCGCGATACATAGCCACGAGAACCCTAGTTTGTGGCGCGATATGTTTACCAATCCCCACAG
>Ga0209400_1003552_pt1 | contig 11334 bp, 9 predicted proteins | sample M_130807_EF_Meta_FD_187313 | JGI IMG/M metagenome (GOLD analysis project Ga0209400, IMG submission 187313) | Freshwater microbial communities from Lake Montjoie, Canada to study carbon cycling - M_130807_EF_MetaG (SPAdes) (version 2) | ecosystem: Environmental > Aquatic > Freshwater > Lake... | reverse complement strand
GCGACTTGTTTAACTTGCTCGCTTGTACCCAGCGTTGTGACGTCAACTGCGACCACGCGTAATGAGCCATCTCTAGTTAATTCACGAACTCCTTGCCCAAAATCTGAAAAGTAGATGTTTCCATCTCGATCCCAGGTTGGTTTAGAGATTTCATCACCTTGCGCTAACAATCGAAATTTAGATTCTGAGGCACGGGTTACTTGTAAAGATTTACGATCCGCTGTAACGGTTGCAACCTGGGTATCACCAGGATTTGATGACACAAAAGCCAATGGTGCTAAAGATACATACTTTAAAGTTTCAGTTTCGCCATCGATAGAAAAAATGTTTTCGTTTCTAATTACATTCAAATTTATTAGGTTAGGAGAAGGTGATGGTGAAAGTCTCTGCCAGTCCTGAACTGTCTGAAGTGCGCCAAGGTTTGAAAGCACAAACGGTTGGCCTGATACTGAAATCTGAACTGCAGAAACATTGGCTAGGGCACTTAATGTCCAGACCAGCTGGGCCGAAAGGGCACGTCGGGTAACTTCATTAGCTCCTAGAATTTCTTTCGAGAGGTCCACCTGCGCAATTCCGTTCAGTATGGGGACCGAACCGTAAGTCAATGTAGTTCCTACTGGGAATGCACTAGTTGCTACTGGTGACAAGTACGGCGATGGACCTTCGAGTAATGAACGGACTAATGAAGTTGCGGCACCAGAATTACTCACGGGTACTAGCAAACTGTCAGTTATCAATGAAGTTAAATCTGTATTGAAAAAATAAATTGGAAAACTTCGAAATGACCGGTCAACGTCGCCACTCGAAAGCAAGATGCCATCACTTAAATTTGAAATTCTCCATTGTCCACCGGGGTCTTTTGCAAGCTCAAAGGACTTGGAAATCTGCCCGTCAGGATCGCCACTTTGATATCTTCCCGTATCTGAAATCGTGCCAAGGTTAGTAGCAGCTACCGTTAAGTTTGTGGAATCTTCCAATACTTCGATAGTCGATGCTTCATAAATTTCAATACCAGTCAGCGGATTCCAGCTCTCGGCCGAATCAAGTGCCAAGTACTGTCTTGCAATTGCATAATTCTCTGATGGGTCTGCGCAAGCGTCTAAGAATCCACGTACAGTTTCCTCTGGACTCATGTTTCTACTCGGTGGTCGAGCAATAACTCTCACGAACTGCGTTGAGGTATCTTCAGAAATTTCCTCTCCGTAATAGACCTGACTCGCAGTTGGAATTCCAGCACAACCTGAAAGCGTTAGTACTCCAAATAGAATCCCACTGACAATTTTTGATCTCATGGCGCACCCGCAGAAATTGCCACGTTGGTAATTTCACCTAACTCCAGACGAGGCAAAGTTAAAACGAACTGAGCACCTTCGTTTGGTGCACCCCAGACGTCAATGATGCCGCCATGTAGCGCGGCATCCTCAGCTGAAATTGAAAGTCCAAGACCAGTACCGCCGAGCGTGCGTTGCCGCGCTGGATCAGCTCGCCAAAACCGACCAAAAACTCTCGATAGGTCCTCAACAGCAATTCCTTGTCCGCGATCTCGTACCGAAATAGATACGCAGGTTTCATTTCCTGCTATTTCTACTTCAACTTCAGTGCCATCACAGTGTTCGATTGCATTCACAATGAGATTTCTAATGATGCGTGAAACTCTCCGCTTATCAGCAGTGACTGTTGAGTCTCCGGAACTTGCGAACTTAAAACTAGTTAAGTGGTCGATGGCTATTTCGCTATTATCGCGCAATATGTTTTGAGTAATCGTTGATAAGTCAACTGGAGCACTTTCTAGTGGCGAAGCTCCGGCATCAATTTTGCTCATTTCCAGCAAGTCACTCAACAGTACGTCGAATCTATCCACTTGATTCCTTAGTAGCTCGGCAGACCTTGCCATATCTGGATCAAAATCAGCACGTGCGTTGTAGATCATTTCACTTGCCATGCGCACCGTAGTTAATGGTGTGCGCAGTTCATGGGATACATCCGATACAAACTGTTGTTGAATCTGTGACAGGGATTCAAGTCGTATGATTTGACTCTGCAAGCTCGTCGCCATCTCATTAAAAGATCCGGCAAGTCTTGCAATGTCATCTTCACCATTAACCTGCATTCGTCGATCTAAGTCACCTGAAGCAATTTGGACTGCAATTTCGGCAGCTTCTCTAACCGGGTCAGTAACTCGAGCCGTAACAAACCAAGCCAGGACCATCAAACTCACCAACAGTATGATTCCAGTTGCAGCTACACCTTGGTTAACCAAATCGATGGTCCGTTGCTCATTATCAAGCGGGAACAGTAAATAAAGTTCGTATGCCCCTACCCGAGGAATCGAAACTGGCGCACCAACAACTAGACCTTGTGCGGTAACACCACCTTCGTATATCAACTCGGTGTATGCCCAAGCTTGACGGTCGCGTTCTCGAATTGCAGTTCGTAATTCCTGTGGAATCGAATCTTCAGAAATTAGCTTGGTTCCCCGCTCAGGTACTCCTGCTAAGTCTGGGTCACTCAAGAACAATGCATCATAAATTCCTGGGGATCCAGCCCGGACTGCGAGCGCCGTGATGACTGAATCAACTAGTCGAGTGTTATTTGGCGCTATTAGCCCAACATCGGCTGCATCTAGTAAGCGTTGCACTTCGAGGCGCGCTGCGGTTGCCTCAGTCAATGCGCTTTGTTGTTTAGCTTCAAGTAACCCAGAGGTAACTTGATTTACTAAAAGCACGCCAACAATGCTTAGCACTGACGTGGAAATAACAAACGTTAAAATAATTAAACGAAGTTGCAAATTTCTTCGCCAACGCCTTCGTATCGAAATCTTTTCTTGAGTCGGTGTGCTCACCGTTTAAGTTTGCCCTGCTTTGTAGCCAACGCCTCGAAATGTTACAACAATTTCAGGGTGCTCTGGATCAATTTCAATTTTTGCGCGAAGCCTTTGAACATGCACATTTACCAGCCTGGTGTCTGCAGCATGCTGGTACTCCCAGACTTCCTCCAATAAGGCCTCGCGAGTAAAAACCTGCCACGGACGTTTAGCAAGAGTTAGGAGAAGTTTGAATTCCAAAACTGTCAGAGGGATGCTCTTATCTCCGCGCTTAACGTCATGTCCTGCTACATCTATAACCAAATCACCAATCCTGATTTCATTAGCGCCAGGATCCTCAACATTTCTTAGGCGAGCTCGAATTCGCGCAATCAGTTCTTCATTTTTAATTGGTTTAACAACGTAGTCATCTGCGCCAGCTTCTAATCCAGTCACCACATCGCTGGTGTCGCTTCGGGCCGTTAGCATCACGATTGGCACACCACTTGTGTCCCTGATTGCTTGGCATATTTCGACTCCGTCTCTACCTGGAAGCATCAAGTCAAGTAATACCAAATCTGGATTCACCACTTGAAAAGCATTCATTGCTTGGTTTCCATCCGCGCAGTATGAGACTTCAAATCCTTCAGCGCGCAATAGGATGCCTACGATCTCAGCAATTGACTGATCATCTTCGATGACCAAGATCCGCTGACTCATATCGGCACTCCCTTTATCAGGTGTTTGACAGTAAATTTACCGCACGAATGCGAAACCTAGATACCTATTGCGCTAATGCTTGGAAACGTTGGCTAATCTAAGGGGGTGCCAGGTAAAGAATTCATACTCAAGATGCGTAAAGAGCTCGGTAAGTTTGGCGTCATTGGATTGGTTGCATATGTAATCGACCTGACAATTTTCAACTTATTGAGATTCGCCGGGGGCGAAGGTCCACTTTACGATAAGCCATTAACGGCAAAGGTCTTTAGTGTCTTGGCGGCCACCACGGTTGCCTATTTTGGAAATCGACACTGGACCTTCAAAGATCGATCGCGCGCTTCATTTCGCCGCGAATATGCGCTGTTTTTTATTTTCAATGCCGTTGGGATGATCATTTCACTTTCCTGTCTTTGGATAAGTCACTATGTGCTTGGCTTTGACAGCGCACTTGCAGATAATGTCAGCGCAAATGTTATTGGTCTTGTGCTAGGAACTATTTTTAGATTTTGGGGATACCACAACTGGGTTTTTCCAAATGAAGTATCTAGTGTCGAGCAAAACAGCTAAACATTTTTTCCAGAGATTGATACAGCTGATACCAAGAATATTCCAAAAACTGCAGGCTTTAAACTTCGTAATTCCAGCCGACCACCATCAGATGCAACTTGATTTCGGGCCCAGGCCAAACCTAATCCTGTACCGCCTGTAGTAGTACCTTGAGTCATTAATGTGCTTTCGATGTCTTGGGAAATTCCATTTCCCTCATCTCCGATTTCAATCAAAGTCCAGGATTGAAAATCCCGTGCCGATATCTTAATAGTTCCCGCACCGTGTTGAATTGAGTTTTCAATTAGCACTGACAGCACAAGCTCTTGAACTTCTGGCGTTCCAAGAGCTGCTAAGTCAGGCCCGCAATCGACAAGAATTTTTCGGCCAGATGACTCGACTCTTGACTGCCATCTGTCGCTTACATTTGCAAGTAAGTCAGAGACGTTGATTTCCGATAAGTCTCGATCGGTAGTTGATCTCCAGGTAGTTAAAAGACCCTCAACTAACTTCACTAGCCGATCTACTTGCCCCAATGCTGCCACTGAATCCTCATGAACATTTGAATCTCTTGTATCTTGCAAGATTTGTTCTAAGCGAAGTGAGAGAGCAGCAAGTGGGGATCGCAACTGATGGGAAACATCAGCTGCAAGTGTGCGCTCGGCATCAAGTCGGCGTTGTGCATCGGTTGCCGCGAGGTAAAGATTGTTGATAGTTAGATCAACTTCGGGCATTCCAGTTTCTTCCGGAGGACTTACTTTCCTGCCAGTCGTGATCAGGTTCACTTGATTGAGCAAAGATTCAAATGGTCTTACGGTTGCTTTTGCCAATCCTTGGGAGACCAGGACGACAAGTGTTGCCACCAGGCACACAATGGCCTGGATTCCAAAACTAACTGGGGAGGAGTTCGTAAACAAAGCGTTTGAATGTGAAGCTTGATTTGAATCTAAAAACCAAAGGTTTGCAACGATAGCCAATAAAACTACCCAAGGAAGAATTGCAATTACAAAAAATTTGAACAATCTTTGCTGCATATTTAAATCCGATCGAATCGAAACCCAAGTCCACGAACCGTGGATATGTTTTCGCCTTCTTCCTCAAGTTTTCGACGTAATGCAGAAACGTGCATGTCCAGATTCTTGGTCGATCCCGACCATTCGGTGTTCCAAACGTCTCGCAAAATCTGTTGGCGACTAACCACTCGCCCAGAGTTTCGCATTAAGAGTTCTAGTAATTGATACTCGGTCGAAGTTAATGAGACCTCGATTTCGTTGCAATTACAGGTACGGGCTTCCGTATTAAGGACGATGCCATTTCCAATTATTTCTTTTACGTCGTGGCCATCGACGCGCCGCACTAAGGCTCGCAATCTTGCGAGTAATTCAGAAGATCGAAATGGCTTCATGATGTAATCATCAGCACCTGCATCAAGCCCCACGACTAAATCCAGTTCAGAGGTTCGTGCTGTGAGAATCAAAATTGGCATGTCTAGTTTTTGTGCCCTAAGACTTCGACATACATCTAGCCCATCCATATTCGGCAAACCTAGATCTAAAACAATCACGTCAGGTTTGGTTGACTTTGCTTTTTCCAGCGCACTTAATCCATCACTCACCAGCGCTACTGAATAACCTTCGGCCTGCAGGGTTCGCACAAGTGGGCCGGCGATTTCAAGATCATCTTCTGCTACCAATATCCGAGTCACACTTTGCAGTTTAGTGTCCTAAGGCTGACTTGGTCTTACTTGCAGCACATCCCCCGAAGTTATCTCAATTAGCCCATCGTCAGTGTCAAGAAGAAGTTCTCCTGATTCAAGTACGCTAATCGCTACACCTGTAACCATCGATTCTGCTTTACGTGCGACCGTTACTTGGGTTCCAATTGTGGAACTATCTTGCACGTAAAGAGATAGCCACTCTTCTGCCGATAACTTAGTCACGATCTCGAGCTGAAGTAGCAAATCTGCAATTAAGGTTTCTCGCGAAGTAATAATCTCCAGTAGCGAAAGTGATGTGGCACTTTCAGTAGGTAGTTCGTAAGCCTCAAGATCTACATTGATTCCAATTCCAATAACAACGTACTCATCTTGACGTTGAACTAAAATTCCACCAATCTTCTTTAGTTCTGTTGATTCATTTGCAATCATCAAATCATTTGGCCACTTTAATTTGGCATTCGCGCCAAGTTTCTTTAGGCAATTGTTTGCAGCAATACCAACTAAGAGTGGGATAGCCGAGGTTTCACAGCTAAAAAATTTTGTGGGGATTGCAACACTCAGCGCGATTCCAGCGCCAAAGGGGCTATGCCATTCCCGCTGAAGCCGGCCGCGTCCTTTGAGTTGCTGATCTGCCGTAATTGAAAAAACTGATTTTGGTGTGGTGTTGGCTAGCCGAGAGATAGCAATGTCATTAGTTGAATCAACTTGCTCAAAGACCTCTATATCGAGCCATTTCGAGGATGTCTTGGCTAACTCACTTAATATGAGAGAAGGATCAAGCGCTGGACGCCTGCGTTTCACATCTTTTATATCCACATCGCTAGGGTAGGCGAAGGACTAGTACGGAGGAACACGTGAGCGCCGAAACCGCCAATAATGGGATCGACATCCATACCACTGCTGGAAAGATCGCTGATTTAGAGGCACGTCGTGATGACGCTGCCAGTCGCCGTTCTGAAGCAGTAGATAAGCAGCATGCACGCGGCAAGCTAACCGCGATGGAGCGCATCGAGCGCCTTTTGGATGAAGGTTCCTTCCAACAACTAGATGGCTTGGCTCGCCATCGTTCACACAACTTTGGCATGGAAAAATCTCGCCCATATGGCGATGGCGTGATTACCGGTTACGGAACTATTGACGGACGCCAAGTATGCGTGTTTGCCCAAGACTTTACAGTTTTCGGTGGATCACTCGGCGAAGTCTTCGGCGAAAAGATTTGCAAAGTAATGGACTTAGCGCTTAAGACTGGTGTGCCAATGATTGGCATCAATGACTCTGGTGGCGCTCGAATTCAAGAAGGTGTAGTTTCGCTCGGACTTTACGGCGAAATCTTCAAGCGCAATGCGCATGCATCCGGAGTTATTCCACAAATCTCATTGGTGCTCGGTCCATGCGCAGGCGGTGCTGTCTACTCTCCTGCTTTAACCGACTTCATCGTTATGGTCGATCAAACATCACATATGTTTATCACTGGTCCTGAGGTAATCAAGACAGTTACTGGTGAAGAAGTTGCGTTTGAAGATTTAGGTGGCGCCAGAACTCACAATACAAAATCTGGAGTTGCGCACTACATGGCCTCTGACGAGGATGATGCCCTGGAATATGTCAAGAACTTATTGTCATTCCTGCCTAGCAACAATATGGATGAAGTTCCTTACTTGGATGTTGAAGCAGATTTAGAAATCTCAGACGCTGACTTGTTGTTAGACACAATCATTCCGGATTCACCCAATCAGCCATACGACATGCACAAGGTCATCGAGACGATTGTGGATGATGGGGAGTTCTTAGAAACCCAAGCACTTTTTGCGCCAAACATTATTTGTGGTTATGGCCGAGTCGAAGGTAGACCAGTTGGTGTCGTAGCCAGCCAGCCAATGCAATTTGCTGGAACTCTAGACATCGATGCAAGCGAAAAAGCTGCTCGCTTTGTTAGAACTTGCGATGCCTTTAACGTTCCAGTTATTACATTGGTAGACGTTCCTGGATTCCTGCCTGGGACTGATCAAGAATGGCAAGGAATTATTCGCCGCGGCGCGAAATTGCTTTACGCATATGCCGAAGCCACCGTTCCTTTAGTCACCATCATTACCCGCAAGGCATACGGCGGCGCTTACGACGTTATGGGTTCAAAGCACTTAGGTGCAGACATCAACTTGGCTTGGCCAAGTGCTCAGATTGCTGTGATGGGTGCACAAGGCGCAGTCAATGTGCTGTACCGCAAGGAATTAGCAGAAGCGAAGAAGCCAGAAGTTGAGCGCGCTAAATTGCTTCAGGAATACGATGACAAATTTGCAAACCCTTACATTGCTGCAGAACGCGGATACATCGACCGAGTGATTGTGCCTAGCGAAACTCGCGTCATGGTAGTTAGGGCACTTCGATCCTTGCGCGGTAAACGTCAGGTGCTACCTCCTAAGAAGCACGGAAACATTCCGCTGTGAGTCAGGAAATTAGAGTCGTTCGTGGCCAGCCATCCGATGAAGAGTTGGCTGCTGTGCTCATGGTGATCACAGCACAAGTGGCTGCTGCGAGTTTGGCAAGTAAGCGCTCGCAATTGCGTCCAGAATGGAATGCTGCGCATCGTGGCGTGCGAAAATCTTTCGAACATGGTGCGGGCACCTGGCGGCGCTCGGCGCTTCCCCACCCGTATTAATCCCCCGCCGTTACAGATAATAGAAAAATGTCTCGCACCGTATTGCTCGCCTCAGCTTCGACGTCTCGCTATTCCTTATTGCTGAACGCGGGCATTACCCCACTTGTTCAAGCTAGTCATGTAGATGAAGATGCGATCAGTGCCAAGTTAAGTCCAATATCAACGGCTGATCTTTGTGTCGCCCTTGCCACTGCAAAAGGTGAAGCAGTGGTGGAAGAGATAACAGTCACAGATAATCGAAATCTATTAGTCATTGCGGCCGACTCTATGCTGGAATTTGAAGGCGAGTCATTTGGCAAGCCAGGAAATCCTGATGCTGCCATCGCGCGCTGGAAAGCCATGCGGGGTAAATATGGTTACCTGCATACTGGCCATTGGGTAATGGATTTGGTTAGTGGTCAGACTCGAAGTGGCGTTGCTGGCGCCAAAGTTGAATTTGCAGATATTTCTGATGCCGAAATCATTGCCTATGTCAAAAGTGGTGAGCCATTTTCTGTCGCAGGAGGTTTTACGCATGAAGGTAAGTCCGCTGCCTTCATAACCAAAATGACCGGAGACAGTCCTGCAGTTGGTGGAATATCCTTGGCTCTACTTCGGGAATTTACAAAGGATATGCGCATTGAGTGGACACAACTTTGGGACTAATAGACTTAAGAGACCAAAAGCAGTCGTAGGAGTTCGTGTGGGCAACAGTCGCAAAATTGAAAAAGTTCTAATCGCTAATCGTGGCGAAATTGCGATTCGAGTTGCCCGAGCTTGTACCGACGCTGGTATTGCCAGCGTTGCAGTTTATGCCGATCCTGACCGTGATGCCCAGCACGTTAAAGCCGCGGACGAGGCGTTTGCACTTGGCGGCAGTACTGCAGCTGAAAGTTACTTAGTAATTGAAAAACTTATTGAAGCTGCAAAGAAATCTGGCGCTAACGCAGTCCACCCGGGATACGGCTTCCTATCCGAAAATGCTGAATTTGCCCAAGCCGTAATTGATGCCGGATTAATTTGGATTGGCCCACCCCCACAAGCAATTCGTGACCTGGGTGACAAAGTTTCAGCTCGACACATTGCTGCGCGCGCAGGAGCGCCACAGGTACAAGGCACACCTGACCCAGTTAAAGACAGCAAAGAGGTCGTTGAGTTTGCAAAGCAGCATGGCTTACCGATTGCAATTAAGGCTGCCTTCGGTGGTGGTGGTCGCGGATTAAAAGTTGCGCGAAACCTTGAAGAAATTCCTGAACTTTTCGAATCTGCAGTGCGTGAAGCTGTCGCTGCATTCGGTCGTGGTGAATGTTTTGTTGAGCGATACCTTGACAATCCACGCCACGTCGAAACTCAGTGTTTAGCCGATGAACACGGAAACGTAGTAATTGTTTCCACTCGCGACTGTTCGCTGCAGCGTCGCCACCAAAAACTTGTTGAAGAAGCACCCGCGCCATTCTTGTCACAAGCTCAAATAGATGAACTTTACAATTCGAGTAAAGCGATTATGAAGGAGGCGAAATACGTTGGTGCTGGAACTTGTGAGTTCTTAATCGGGCTTGATGGAACCATCTCGTTCCTTGAAGTTAATACTCGACTCCAGGTTGAACATCCAGTTTCGGAAGAGGTAGCAGGAATCGACTTAGTGCGTGAGCAGTTCCGGATTGCGCAAGGCGAAGCACTTGGCTACGGCGATCCCGAACTTCGTGGACACTCGATTGAATTCCGCATCAATGGCGAAGATCCTGGTCGCGGTTTCTTGCCAGCGCCTGGCTCACTAACTGTTTGGAATCCACCAAGTGGTCCTGGAATTCGCCTGGATTCAGGTTTCACCAAGGGTGATGTAATCGGTGGCAACTTCGATTCACTCCTTGCAAAGTTAATTGTCACTGGCCGGGATCGACAAGAAGCGTTAGAGCGCTCCCGCCGAGCCTTGGCTGAATTTGAGATCGATGGCATTGCAACTGCCTTAACTTTCCATCGCGCAGTTGTTAGTGACCCAGCATTTGCACCGGCTGATGCCGCTACCCCATTCTCAGTTCACACTCGATGGATCGAAACCGAATTCAACAATACGATCCCGGCCTTCTCAGGTGCTGCGGGCGAACTTGCTGAGCCTGAAACTAGAAATCCAATCACAGTTGAAGTCAACGGTCGCCGAATTGAAGTAGTTCTACCTGGTGATATGTCCATTGGTTCAGGTGGTGGAGCTAAGAAATCAGCCCGCAAAATTGGAAAGAAATCAGGTGCAGTTGGAAGTGGCGACGCAGTCGTGGCGCCGATGCAAGGAACAATCGTCAAAATTGCAGTTACCGAAGGACAAGAAGTTGCGCAGGGCGATTTAGTCGTAGTACTCGAGGCTATGAAGATGGAGCAGCCATTGACTGCTCATAAATCTGGAGTTGTAACTGGACTAACTGCGGAAGTGGGAACCACTGTTCCAACTGGCACTGAATTGATGGAAATTAAGTAGTCTTTAAAAACTTTTAAGTTTGATGTAACTGCCGGGCAGCCTCTGCTATCGAACCTGATAGTGATGGATAAACCGTTATGGTCTGGGACATTTGATCAACTGTAAGTCGGTGCTCAACGGCAAGTGCAATCGAAAAAATCAGTTCACTTGCCTTTGGGGCCACAACGACACCGCCCACAATTACTCCGGTATCAGGGCGACACAGAATCTTTATAAAGCCCTCGGAGATGCCTTGCATTTTGGCTCTGGCATTTGTTGCTAGCGGAAGGTTAATAACGTTGGCAATTTCTTTGCCAGAATCTACCTCAGATTGACTCACCCCTACTGTTGCAATCTCGGGGTCAGTGAACACGTTGCTCGAAACTGTCTCTAGATTTAGTGGGTGAACGGCATCCCCAAGCGCGTGCCACATGGCGATTCGACCCTGCATCGCCGCAACTGAT
>Ga0209400_1003546_pt1 | contig 11345 bp, 8 predicted proteins | sample M_130807_EF_Meta_FD_187313 | JGI IMG/M metagenome (GOLD analysis project Ga0209400, IMG submission 187313) | Freshwater microbial communities from Lake Montjoie, Canada to study carbon cycling - M_130807_EF_MetaG (SPAdes) (version 2) | ecosystem: Environmental > Aquatic > Freshwater > Lake... | reverse complement strand
GAACACGCGCTTCGCGATCCTGCTGCCGCTCTACCGCGACATGGCCTCCGGCCTCCACCTGGTGCCCCGCAGCCTGGCCATGACGGCGTTGGCGGCATCGACCATCTCCGGCGCCATGATGTTCGCCCCGATGATGGCCACGAGCAAGGCGTCGAGCATCACCTCGCTGGCGCTTCTCCCTGCGCAGCTGCAGTCGGAATTCTCCGGTCTGTTCTGGCTGTCAGCGGCGGCCGTGGCAATGGCTGGCCTGCTGGCGTTCCACTTCGGGGCCATGCGCTTCCTGCTTCCTGCGGCGAACCCCCAGCCGCTGCCGCGGAAACGCCTGCGGACGCAGCTTGCGCTGATGGGCGCGCCATCGTTCGCGGAGTGGATGGCGGTCGGCGCCTTCGCGGCGTTCCTGGTGGGCACGGCCACCGTCTCCGTGCACCACGTGCGGCCGTCGTGGATCGCGGGCTGCGTGCTGGTGACGCTGACCGTGTGCGGCGTGATCGGCAAGCCCGAGTTCCGCCAGCAGATCGACTGGTCGATGATCTTCTTCCTGCTCGGGATGGACGGCATCGTCCGCGTGATGAAGCACCTTCGCCTGGACGACGGCGTGGCGCAGGAGCTTGCCGGGCGATTCGGGTTCGTGGACGGGAGCGTCGGGATGTTCGTGCTGGCCGCGCTGGTGACCACCGTGGCGATCCGCATTGCGCTCCCGGTCTCCGCCGGCGCCGTGGTGGCATCGGTGGTGCTGGTGCCGGTGGCGCAGGCGAACGGAATCAACCCGTGGATCGCCGTCTTCCTGGCGGCGCTCTTCAGCGACATGTGGTTCTTCCCGTACCAGAGCGGCGTGTCCATGCAGGCCGTGGCGTCCGGCATGACGGCGGGGATGGATGGCCGGCGATACGTCGCGTACAACCTGTGCATGAACGCCGCGCGCGTGGCGCTGGCGTTCCTCTCCATTCCGTGGTGGAAATGGCTGCAGATCCAATGAGCCAACGCTGGAAGGTCATCCTCCCCGGTGCGTTCCTCGCATTCGGACTCGGCATGCTGGTGGCGTTCAACGCCGCTCGCCCGCGGATCTTGGTGCTGCAGAGCGTGGGCGCGGAATCCGAGTGGGCCCGGGGCGTGGACGCCGGCGTGCGCGCCGCGTTGCAGTCGAACCGGCGGCCGGTATCGGTGGAGTGGCAGTATCTGGGCGTGGACACGCGGAGTGCCGCGGGCGTGCGCGCGACGGCGGCCGCGGAGGCTTGGCGCGCGGTCGATCGCTTCGATCCGGACGTCCTGATTGCCGTGGACGACGAGGCCAACGAGTCGGTGGCGCGCGAGTTCGCGGGCCGTGGCGGTGCGCGGGTGGTGTTCGTGTCGACCGACGCCGCGCCCGCCGAGTACGGGTTTGCCGGCAGGACCAACGTGGCGGGCATCGCCGAGTTGTTGCCCCTCTCCGCGGTGCGCGACGCGTTCCGCTTCACGGTGGGCGATCGGCCGTTCCGGGTTTCGGCGGTGGCGTTCGACGGCACCACGGGGCGCGCGGAGCTGGCGCAGGTGCGTGCGTTCGACTGGTCGCCGCACCGGCTGGTGGAGACGGCAGCGGTGGGGTCCTTCGACGCGTGGAAGGGATTCGTTGAGTCCCGCGGCGCGGACGCTGACGTCCTGCTGGTATTGAGCTACGCGGGTCTTGCGCTGCATGACGGGGATCCCACCGTGGCCGACGGTCCCGCGATCGCCGCGTGGACCGAGGAGCATTCGCAGCCGTTCCCGCTCGGCCTGCACGGCGCATACGTGACCCACGGCGGTGGCTTGGCCATTGCGCCGTCGCCGCACGACTACGGCTTCCTGGCGATGGAGATGGCGCTCGACTGGGTGGACCCGAGCAACGGAAGCGCGCCGCCGCCGCTGGTGACGTCCGCGCACTTCGACGTGGCGGTGGGCGCGGCGCGCCTGAAGGCACGCGGCATCCCGGTGCCGCCGATCTACCTGGAGGCGGCGCGCATGGGTGATCGCCTGTTGCCGTGACGGGGTGGGCGCGCGGTGCGGGCGACGACCGGTCGGATCGCGTTCCCGAAAAGAACCCCACCCGCCGGAAACTCCATCCGGCGGGCGGGGCGCAGCGGCTCTGCTGACGAAAAGGCCTTACGAGGCGCAGGGTCCCCACGCGTTGATGAGCTGTGCGAGGTCGGTGCCGTCGACGGTTCCATCCTGGTTCAGGTCCGCAGCCGAGGAGCCGGCTCCCCATGCGGCGAGGAGGAACCCGAGGTCGAATCCATCGACGCGGCGGTCACCGTTCAGGTCAGCCGGGCACGGCGCGAGCTTGGCCTGCACCGTGAAGCGCTGGCGCACGGTGATCGGCCGGGCGATGATCGCCATCGGGTCAGCGGCGGCCTCTGCCGGGCTGTACCAGTCGACGCCCCAGGTGGTCATCGTGAGCGCCTTCGTCGCGGCGTCGACCTCGAACTCGGTCCAGCCGTAGCTGTGGGCCGCCACCGGGCCTCCGCTGGTGAAGCTGGCCGTGATCGAGGGATCCTGGATGCCGGTCGGCGAGTAGCCGTACTGCGCGATGATCCCGTCGAGCAGGCTCTTCACGAACGCGTCCTGCCCGGCCGGAGGCAGCGACAGGTAGTAGGCGTACTGGGCCTGGCTGAGCGCCCCGGTCGCCAGGCCGAGCTGCGCGAAGGTCGGTCCGGCCGGGGCGGAGTAGGCCACGGATCCGGTGATGATCTCGAACATGCCCGTGTACAGCTGCTGGGCGGGGTTCACCGGGTTCGGCAGGGTCACGTCGTTCACGATCGTCCCGTGGAAGTCCGCGGTGATGAACGCGACGTTCTTGATGCCGAGCTGGGCGATCTGCGACAGCAGGTAGGCGCGCTCCGCCGCGTAGCCTTCCCAGCGGTCCTCGGCGGCGAGCGGGCCGAAGTTCTGGATCGGCTCGGGAGTCATGATGAACTTCCAGGTGACTCCCGCCGCCTGCGCGGCGACGAGGTCCTGCAGCAGCGTGGCCAGCTGCGGGTAGCCGAGCATGGTGCGCGAGGGGTCGAACGCGGCCTGCATGAACGCATAGACCTGCGCCGGGTCGAAGGGATTCGCGATGGGCGTCAGCTCCTTGTCACGGAAGGAACGGGCGTCGATCATGAACACGGCCGCGTCGGCACCCCAGCGGAACGAGCGGTACAGGTTGGGACGGCCGTCGACGCGGGCATCGCCGGCCACCGACCAGTTGCTCGGGACGATCGCGTTGTGCTCGGTGAATGCCTGGAGCCCGTTGCGGAAGAGGTCGCCCTGGTTGTACCAGCCGGTCTGCGGGGACCACGCGCCGCCGGCGAAGTCGTTGGTGACCTCGTGGTCATCGATCATCGAGAAGGTCGGCATCGCGGAGGCGAGGTCGCCCCATGGGTCGATCCCGTGGTTCGGGGCGTAGTTCTCGACGTGCTTGGCGCGGAACTCGTTCAGCGTCTGCGCCGGGCCGTTGGGCACGGCCGGGCTCGGCACGTCCGCGTAGATCGTGTCGCCGAGCTTGACGAAGAACTCCAGGCCGCGCTCGTCCGCGTTCAGGATGGAATTGAAGATCCCGATGTCGCCGCGCCAGTCGCCCGACACGCCGAACCGGACGCCCGGGGTGGAGGCGGGGGCCGCGACGGCCGTGCCGCGGGTCTCGAAGGTCGAGGTGCGCTGCGCGCCCGCGAACGTGGCGCGAACGTAGTGGCGCGTGCCGGACGCGAGGCCGGAGAGGAACAGCTTGCCGGGAACGAGCGCGTCGGTCACGTCGACGGTCGTCGAGGAGATGATGTTCGCGAAGGTCGGGTCGGTCGAGAGCTCGACGGTCACCAGCCCGGTGCTCGCCTCGGGGGCCACGAGCACGACGGCCGTGCTCCCGATGACGTCGCCGACGCTGAGCCGGGGCGGAAGCTGTTCGGTGCCGGCTGCCGTGGCGAGGGGTGCGAGGAAGAGCAGCGAAGAGCAGGCGAGCGGTCGGAGCATGGTTGCCTCGTGGGTTCTGCGAACGGACGGCGCCTCGAAGGGGCGCGATTCGATCCGGGGCACGTTGCCGGGGACTGGTCGAAGAGTGTGACGCGGCTTCAATGGTGAGCGATGAATCCCCGATGAGCGCAAGGCGAAGAAGCGATTCAGATCGGCCTCGGGTGCCGCGCGCATCGGGGTGGGGGATGCAGTCGTTGCGGCCGGCGTCGACCCCCGCGTCCGTGCCGCACCGGTCACGGGCCGGTGAATCCAACCCGTCCGTGCGCAACTGTTTGCATTCGACGGGCCGCGCCGCACGGACGGGCTGCCGCGCCGTGCCGCATAGACTTTCACGATGCCCCGCGAACTCCCGCCCGTTGCCCACATCGAGATCACTGCGGCCTTGCTGCAGAACCTCATCGGTGCGAACGCCTCCACCATCCTGGAGATCGGCGCGCACCACGGCGACCACACGCTGGGGCTGCTGCACACGTTTCCGCGCGCCACGGTGCACTCGTTCGAGCCGGATCCGCGGGCGTTCGCGGTGCACCAGCGGATGATCCGGGACAAGCGCTCGAAGCTCTACCAGCTGGCGATCGGCGGCACCAACGGGCGCGCGGAGTTCCACATGAGCGACGGGTTGCCGCCGGGGCCGGTGGATGCGCTGAAGCGGAACTACCCGAAGGGGTGGGACCAGTCGGGCTCGCTGTGCGCGCCGACGGGGCATGTAGAGAAGCACCCGTGGTGCAAGTTCACGCGCACCATCTCGGTGGAGGTGCGCACGCTCGACACGTGGGCCTCGAAGCACGCACCCGGGACCATCGACTTCATCTGGGCCGACATGCAGGGCGCGGAGGGCGCGCTTGCAACGCACGGCGCGCAGGCGCTTGCCCGCACGCGGTTCGTGTACTGCGAGTACAGCAACGAGGAGCTCTACGCGGGCGAGCCCACGCTCGAGCGGCTGCTGGAGCTGATGCCCGCGTTCGAGATCCTGCACCGGCTGCCGGACGACGTGCTGCTGCGGAACACGTCGTTCGCGGGCTGAGGTGCTGCGCATTGACCGCCGCAGCGCGCTGTCGGCGCGATGCCGTCGGCGTGTGGCGGCGACTTCTGCCACAATGACGCGGTGCGCACCGTTGCCTTCCTCGCTCTCCTGCTTTCGTTCCTGGCAGTGTTGTCCGTGGGACGGTCGGCACCCGAGCGTGCGGCACGCGATTCCTGGTGGCCCGTGCAGCGTGCGCCGCGTGGATTCGTGACGGTGCGGGTCCGCGGGATCCCGGCGCCGACGGCGGCCGCGCTCACCGTCGACATGCGCGAGGAGATGCTCTCCGCGTCGCTTGCGGGGCTTGCGGCGCTGGCGGTGAACCGGGGCGAGGCGGACGAACTGGTGTGGAACGACACCGTGGTCCAGCGCTACGGCGAGTGGAAGGAGCGCACGGTGGCGCGGCTCGGGCTCGAGGACCGCGGCACGTTCACGCCGTGGGCGCTGCTGGAACGCGGCATGCGCGCGGGATGGGTGCGCGGCTACGTGGCGTATGCGCATGATGCCAGCGGACGCAAGGCGTACACGTCGAAGACGGCGTCGACCGACGAATCGGTGAACGTGGCCACTTGCCTGGCGGGGATCCATCGCGCGGTGCTGGTCGAGGAATCGCTGATCCCGCGCGCGGAAGCGCTCGGGTTGCGCATGCTGGCGGACGGCCGCGTGCCGATGCGTGCGGAGGACGCTGCGAAGCTCTCGCGAAGCGCGGTCTCGATGCTCGATCCCGGCGTGCAGCGCAACCGCGACGTGGCCATCTCGCAGCAGTGCTGGGTGGGTTACGGCGCCGGTGCCGAGGCGTGGCCGATGATCGATCGTCTCGATGACCTGGCGCCGGCCTTCGGCTGGGACCAGGGCGACGAGGCGATGAACACGCTGGCCGTCTCCGTGCGCGGGCATTCGAACACCGCGAGCAACTGGGTGCGCAACCAGCCGTTCCTCTCTGCGGGCGCGCTCGAGGCGCGGTTTCCGCCGGTGGTGGGCATGCAGGCATCGTCCGTTGACTTTGCCGACCACCGCCCGTGCGTGGCGCTGGTGCTGAGCGACGGCGACAACCTGCAGTGGCTCTGCGGCGCGTTCTGGGGGCCGGGCGCGCCACGCCACATGCCGACCACGCCGCCGCCGGGAACGCCGCCCGTGAAGCCCGCCGCGTACTGGGATCACCCGCGGCACGGGAGCTTTCCCATCGGGTTCGGCGCGTGCCTCTCGCAGCTTTCGCAGGCGGCACCGTGTGTGTTGGAGCGGATCGGCGAGACGCAGCCCGTGGGCACCGCGCTCATCGAGCAGTTTGCGGGCTACTGGTATCCCGATCGCTTCGCCGAGGACACCGGCCGGCGCGAGGAGCTCTTTCGCGAGTTCATGCGTCGGCTCGATGCGCAGAACCATCGCACCGGTGCCGTGATGGCGGGGATGCTGATGCTGCACTCGGACACGCCCGGCGCCGCGGAGGCGCGGCGGTGGATCGCGGAGGGGCTGCACCCGCTGCTCGGCACATTCGTATGCGACTACGCGCCGTACAACGCGGGCCGCGGCCGCATCGACTGGGCGTCGGACGGCCGCGGCGGCGAGGTGCCGTTCGTGACGGCGGGGTACTGCCTGTGGCAGGGCATGGACGGGAAGCACCCCGGGATGGGCGGGCCCGATGCGGTGGCGGACGCGATCGCGCGCGATGCCGCGGCGAGCGCGGAGCCATTCACGCGCTGGGTTTCGGTGCACATCTGGTCGACGCACGAACTTCCGGACGGCACGAAGGTGACGGGCGTGGGCGCGGCGGCGGCGCTGGCCGACCGGCTGGAGGCGCGCGGTATCCGCGTGGTGCGGCCGGACGAGCTGCTGCACCGGATTCGGCACGAGCGCAAGGCTCCGGGGCACTGACGTGGCCGGTATCGCTTTCGCGGGGTGAGCGCCGGGGATAGCCTGCGAGGATGCAGCACCGATCGTTTCGGCACCTCGCGATCTTCCTCGGCGTTGCGGCCGTCGCAGCCGCCCCCATTTCCATGAGCAAGACCCAGTTCTACAAGGGCGTCGGCTCCGGCACGCCCCTCTTCAACCTGACCGACGGCAAGTTCTACGAAGGCGTCGGCAGCGGTAAGGTGCTTGCGAACGTCAGCGGCTCCAAGGTGTTCCAGGGCGCGGGCAGCGGCAGCGTGATCCTCAACGTCAGCGGGGAGAAGGTGTTCAAGGGAGCCGGCTCCAGCGAGTGCATCTACAACATCAGCGGCTCGAAGGTCTTCCAGGGTGCCGGCAGCGGCACGGTGCTCTACAACGTTTCCGGCGGCAAGATGTACAAGGGCGCCGGCAGCGGCACCGTGGTCTGCAACTGGAGCGGGGACCGGCTTTCGGCAGTCGAGCTCGCGGCCACGGTGTGGTTCGTGGAGCATCCGTACTGAGCATCGATCGCGGGAGGACGCGCGCGTCCTGCGGCGCCGCGCCTTCGTGGCGATTGGGGGAATGTTTCCGTCGCTCGCCATGCGCGCTACAAGCGAAGATTGCTGCATGGAAGACTCTCGCACCGACCCATGGCGGCGGACACGGCTGGTGCAGGTGGCCATCCTGCTGGTGCTCGTGGTGACGGCGGGCACCGTCTGGCGATGGTGGCCGATGGCGTGGGCGCCGGCGGCGCTGGCGGCGATCCTCTATGCCATGTACGCGATGCTGATGGTGATCGACCGCGGTGCGCATGCTTCGCCGGCAGTTGGCGATGACGCCGCGGGTCGCGCGAAGTCCGTGGAGCGATCGGTGGCGTGGAAGACCGCGCTCACGCTCTTCATCGGCCTCGCCGCGATCGCCACGGTCATTGCGTCGGCGCTCCTGGATGCGCGGATGGTGGCCATCGGCGCGCTGATGGTGTTTGCCATGGCCGTCTTCATGGGCATGCCCATCCTGGCGCTGACGGTGACCGAGGAGATGGGCGCGGTGCGCGACGGCGCCGACGGCGAGCACATGGAGCATGGGCCGCCACGGTGAGGATGCCGGAGCGTTCGGGCCGCCGGCCCGTCAGTTCAGGGGCACGCGCCCCACTGGCCGAGCAGCAGGCCGAGGTCGCTGCCGCCGACGATGCCGTCGTTGTTGAGGTCCGCCGGGCAGGGATTGGTGCTGCACGCGCCCCACTCGCCGAGCATGGAGCCGAGGTCGGCGCCGCCGACGATGTTGTCGCCGTCGATGTCGCCCAGGCACGGGGGCGCGGGGAACTCGAGGATGAGCGCGCGGCGCGCGTTGCCCTCGAAGGTGTCGTCGAGGCCGGCGGCCGGTCCGCCGTTGCCGCCGTAGAAGCAGGCGAAGTCGCCGGTGAGGTTGGGTTCACCGGGGAGCCACGGCGAATCCGTGACGGGTTCGCCCGATTCCCACACCCAGTTGCCGGTGGTGCGGCTCAGGCCGACCCACGGGCCGCTGGTGTAGCCGTTGAGCGTCCACATGTTGAGGAACCCGGCGAAGCGCTTGAAGATCCACTGCCGCTCGGCCTGCGTCTCCATGGAGACGAGCTGCGCGCCGAGCGATGCCGCGTAGGCCTTGGCCTGTTGCCAGGTCACGCGCGTGGGCAGGAGCACGGCGGAATAGGTCTTGCCGTTGCCGCCCTCGGAGAGCGCCCATGTGGCGGTGCCCAGGTGCGGGTCGGAATTGAATTCCACGAGCACGTTGCCGAAGGCGTCGCGGTCGTCGTTCCACTTGCCGTTGGGATAGACGACGCCCCAGTTCTCGCCGCCGGCGTTGTTCGGTTCGCCGGCGTTCCAGTTGGTGTAGACGAGCGGTTCGTTGTTCCACCAGCCCCAGCCGCCGGCCGGTTCCGCGGCGCCCGTGGCCTGGATCAGGCCGAAGGCCGTGTTGCCGCCGAGCAGCGTGGGCGTGGCGCGGGAACTGATGAACGCGTTCTCCGCCGCCGAGGTGAGCGTGGCGGGATAGCCGCCGACCGCGATGGCCGCGGCCTTGGCCTCGTTGAAGGTCTTGGTGCCGCCGAGCGCGTACGTGGCGTACCAGTGGCCGTTGCCGCCCTGCGAGACGGGCCACTGCACGGCCAGGCCGTCGGCCACCGGCGCGGGATCGCCGAGCGCGATGTCGATCTCGCCGGTGCCGGTGACGCCCTTGCCGCCGACGCGGATCAGGTAGAGCTCGCCCGCGGTGCACGGCACGATCAGGCGCGAGGTGCCGCCGTTGCAGACCGAGTCGTTGTCGTTGCACGCGAGCGGCACGCCGCCGCAGGAGCCGTAGATCACGATGTTGGTGTCGAAGCCCGCGTGGTTGCACGTGGAGACCGCCAGGCCGCCGTTCACCGGCGGGACCACGCGGAACCACACATCGTTGGTGTAATTGCCGTTCCCGGGGTCGGCGCACTCGGAGATGAGCGGCGGGCCGTCGGTGTCCGTGTGCAGCGTGGTGAACGGGTAGCGGCCGAAGCCGAGCGGGCGAGCCGCGTTGCAGTGGTCGTTCTCGGGTGTGAGCCCGCACTGTTCCACCGCGATGTTGACGCAGAGGGAATCCCAGCTGGTGGTGCAGCAGGGCGGGTCGATGCTGCAGACCAGCGCGCAGCATGCCGCATTGGCGCAGCCGCTGGCGGAGTGCGGCGTGTTGCAGGGTTCGCCCGTGCCGCAGCTCGGCGGCGGGCCCAGGTAGTAGGGACCCTGGATGAACGTGTTGCCGAAGCTGACGGAGGTACGGATCTTGGCGGTGGTGCCGGCGGGGAAGCTGGACGGATCGAGGTCGCCCTCGATGGCGCCGATGGTGAGCTGCGTGCCGATGAAGCCCGTGTTGTCGAAGGTGAACGTGGTGCCGAAGGGCGCCACGGAGGTGGTGTCGAGCGTGCCCGGCGAGGACGAGAACGGCGTGGTGGTGGTGTAGGTGCCGCGGAGGTTCCAGCTGCTGCCGAAGTCGGCGCGGCCTGATCCGATGATCGATGCCCCGACGTTTGCCACGAGGGTGACGGTGGTGGTGCTGAGATCGACGGTGACGGGGACGCATCCGAGCACGCCGCAGAGGAGCTGGAAATTGAGCCGGCCGCCGCCGAAGTTGAGCGTGGAGCCCGCCTTCATTTCCGCGAAGGTGAACGGCCGCGAACCGGGCTGGAGGCCGAAGCTTCCGTTGCCGGTCACGGGGACGGTCATGGAGTCCTCGCTGAACTGCGTGCCGGAGCTGTTGGTGGTGGTGATGCGCACTGTCACGCGCGCCGCCTGGCCCGCGGCGACGTTGTACGGCGCGGGCACTTCCGCCTGCGCGGATGCCGCGATGGACGAGATGAGCGCGATGGCGAGGGCGAGCGGCGTGCGGCGGCGGTGGATCGTCAAGGTGTTGTCCTTCGGAGGGCGCAGGTCACTGGGGCGGGTTCGTGCAGGGGTCGGTGCCCCAGGCGCTGAGCAGGAGGCCGAGGTCACTGCCCTCGACCGTTCCGTTGCCGTTGAGGTCGGCGAGGCATGGGCCGCTTCCGCACGGGCCCCACTGGGCGAGCAGCGCGCCGAGGTCGGCGCCGCCGACCGCGCAGTCGCCGTTAATGTCGGGGGAATGGCGCGGGCAGGCCACCGTCATGTCGATGGCGAGGTCGCCGAGGAGGACGTCCTGGTCGATGGCGCCGTTGCGCGCCGCGAAGACGAACGACCAGCTGCGCGGATCGATGCCGGCGGTGGCTGGCTGCCCGGCGTCGGCAAGGACCGTGATGGGGTTCTGCCCCGGCGGCGCGATGGTGACCGTGGTTCCCGTGTCGCGACGCCAGCGCACGGTGGCGGTGGCCATGGAGACGGGATTCCCCGCCTGCACGTAGTCGTCATATCGCTCGGCGGAGAAGTCGAACGGCACGAACGCCACCTGCGTGGCGCCCCACTTGATGGCGATGCCGTTGCCGGACCCGCTCGGATAGGTGACGAACCCGACGCTCAGCCCCGCGTTGTCTGCGAGGAACGCCTCGACGCCCCACTCGCCGCCGGAGGCGCGCGTGCCCTGCGTGTTGGTCAGGTTTCCCCAGCCGAACGAGAAGCCGTCGCCGGGACCGCCGTTCTGATTCTTGAGGCTGAAACGGAACGAGGCCTGGAACTCGAGAACCTGGTCGTCGATCTGCGGGCTGACCCACGAGCCCCACGATCCGGGCACGAAGTCGGAGACCAGCTTGGCACGCGGGTAGCCGCCGATGTCGACGAACACCGCGGCGCCGTAGCGCGCGCCGGACGCGTTGGCGCCGAACGTCTCCGAGAAGGAGCGCGCGCATGGCGCATCCGCCGCCGCAGGGCCGGCGACTGCGGTGGCGACGAGACAGCAGGCCCAGACGTGGGATCGGACGGCCATGCGGCAAATGTAGCCCGGATGGGTGGGAACTCAACATTTGCGTTCGGGATATGGGGCAGTTTGCGGGCCCTGAACGGGTCCGAGAGGCCGGTGGGCGCCTCGGACG
>Ga0209400_1003543_pt1 | contig 11347 bp, 11 predicted proteins | sample M_130807_EF_Meta_FD_187313 | JGI IMG/M metagenome (GOLD analysis project Ga0209400, IMG submission 187313) | Freshwater microbial communities from Lake Montjoie, Canada to study carbon cycling - M_130807_EF_MetaG (SPAdes) (version 2) | ecosystem: Environmental > Aquatic > Freshwater > Lake... | reverse complement strand
GGCATAAAAAATGAGAAAAAGAGAATTAGAGAATTCCAAAAAAAGATAAATTCTCAAAACGATAATAATTATAATAAAAAGCGAGGGTAATTTATGTCTTTCAATAATCCCTATTATGTAGGTATATCAAATGTTGGTTCTTATCAAGTATCTGGTATGCCATATGCAACTTCAAGTATTGCTGCTCCATCAAGTGCTGGAACTCCAACACAAGTTGTTTTTCCTTGGGTTACCCAAAGAATTGTTGTTTCAAACACAAATACAGCAGCACCATTGAGAGTAGGATTTTCTGCTAATGGTGTAAAAGGAACAAATTATTTTGTTATTCCACAAGCAACATCGACAACTGACTTTCCAACAGCAGAGTTTAGAGTAAAAGTAAATTCAATCTTTATTCTTTCAAATACAACAACACCAACAAGTGCATCCGTATTTGCAGAACTTACAAATATAGATTCTAATTTACTTGTCAATTCTGGACCATCTGGTTCAAATTGGTCTGGTTCAGCAGGAGTGGGATAACATGAGTAGATTTGGTTGGGCTTACGTCAATAGCTTAGTAACTGGTGCCGTCGCTAATGGCCCAACCAATTCTGTTCAATTTAATTCTGGGTCACAAGTATTATCTGGTTCGTCTAATTTTACTTTCAATCCAACAACAAATACATTAGTTGTAACTGGAACAATATCAGCTTCTGTTTATCAAGGGATTACTGTTACTTCAACACCAGCAGGATCTGATAAACAAATCCAATATAATTCTGGTTCTACATTAGGTGCATCATCAAATTTAACATTTGACTATACAACTAATACTTTATCTCTTACTGGAACTTTGAGAGCAGATAATCTAATAGTTTCTTCTTCTCAAATATTGAAATCTGGTTCTACCATATTTGGTGATGATGTATCTGATACGCACCAATTTACTGGTTCTATACTAGGTGGTATTGTTAGTGGTACAATTGCAAGATTTATTGTCGTTACTGGTTCAACAATAACAGGTTCAACTGGCTTGTTTGGTGTTGTAACCTCCTCTGCATTTTCTGGTGGTTCTTTCGTTGGAACTACAATTTCTGGAACAACAGCACAATTCACAACAATAACAGGTTCACTATTTGGTACTGCTTCTTTTGCAACAACTGCTAGTTACATATCTTCAAATTTCCAATACGAAATACATGTCAGTCAAGTAGATGGAAATGATACTACAGGAAACGGAGATTTACTTAAACCAGTAGCAACTATAGGCAAAGCTCTATTAATAGTATCAGCATCAGTTGCATCAACTGATAGACGTACTATTATTGTTCATCCGGGAACCTATATTGAAAATATCACAGTTAATACAACAAATACATATTTATTTTCAACAGGATTACTAGGAGCAAATTGCCTTATATCAGGATCAGTAACTATATCAGCGGCTAGCCGTATGTCAGGTATTAAAATGACTAATTTAATAGTTAGCTCATCTAATCCTATTTATATAAATAATTGCGCTGTAGATGAGCAAATGACAGTATCAGGCAGCGGTTATTTAGAAGTACAAAATACATCTCTACAATGTACATCAGGTATCCAAGTAGTAGGCCCAGCATCGTCTGGAGTAATTTTTGAAAATTGCTCATTATATCCTTTAACAGTTAATAATGCGTCTGCTGCTGTATATGTAATTAGTTGCAATCAAGCTATAACACCAACTTTAACTGCTGGAGCTTTAACAATAACTAGGTCTACTATTAGCTCCCTAACATCCGGAGCCACCTCTACAGCCCTCACAACAGCCGCTGGAAGTGTATTAGTTTTAGAAAGTTGTAACGTGTATAATAGCTTATTAACATCTCATGCAGCTATAACAGCAAATGGATTCTATTCAATAAAAAACGTTATATACAATAGGTCAGCATCAACACTTGCTTCTTTATCAGGTACTGGAGGACCACTAGCAACAGTATCTCAGTTTCAATATATTAATGCTGATAATATTACTAGTACACAAGGATTAGCAGTTACAGGTTCTATTAACGTATCAGGCTCAATAACTGGCTCAACTATAACTGGTTCAACAGCCCTATTTACAACTCTAACAGCATCAAGTATCTCTGCTAACAATATTGTTGCTTTTGGACCAAATCAATCAATACAATTTAATAGTGCTGGCGTCCTAAATGGTTCTTCAATTTTAACTTTTGATGGAACACAAGTTAGACTTACTGGTTCTTTACAAGTTGTTTCTAGCTCTACAATAGTTGCAGAAGTTTTGAGTACCGGCGTTAGAACTACAGGTAAACCAGTACAAGTAAGAAATGCTGGTGCGGTTATTGTTGCTGTTATGGATGAAAGTGGTATAGTTTCTGGTTCAACTGGAAGATTTACCACTCTTACGGCATCCGTCGTTACAGCGTCAAGTCAATTACAAGTTGCATCCGATGCATATATAGGTGGAAACATTGTTGGTTCTGGTGGATTTAAAGCAGGATATGCAACTTATACTGGCAGTTTTACAGCAGTAGCAAATTCATATTTTGTAGGAATCAGCACAACTGGTTCTGTTGTTACCGCAAGTTTAAATTCAGCAACAAATTATCCATCTGGTCAAACTTTAATATTTAAAGATATAGGTGGTAATGCTGCTATAAATAATATTCGTATTAAACCAAGCGGATCGCAAACAATTGATGGAGCAACAAGTTTAGTTATATCAAGCACTTCTGGTAGTGCGACAATAGTATCAAATGGTCTTGATGGATTTTATATCGTAGGATTAACATAATGGCAACTTATAATAAAACATTAAACGGAACAGATTACGTAATATCTTCTGGTGATACCCTATCAACATCTTATGGCCTTGGATACTTTGGCGATGGTATAGATGGTGATGCTACTATTACAGGTTCTTTTACATTATCAAGAGAGTTTTATTATAATAATTTAACTTTAACTGGTACTGGAAGTATAAAACCAAATGGTTTTAAATTATATGTCGAAGAAACATTAACAATAGAAGCATCAGCTTCTATTAATGATGATGGAAATATACCTGTTGGAACTACTGGTGGTCTTTTAATAAGCACAAGAAATTATCTTGGTGGTGCTGCTGGTGGTGGTGGTAATAGTATTATCAATGCTGCTGCTGCGGGCAACAATGGTGGTGGCTCTGGTGGAAATAGTTCATTAAATGTATCAAATCTTGCTCCAACTGGTGGTGCTGGTGGAACTGCTGGTGCAAGAGCGGGTGGAAATGGCGGCGGTGCTGCACAACCAAGTCCAAATCAAAAATGGAACGGTAGATGGTATGATGGTAGATTTTCTGGTGGTTCCTTCAATGGAGGTTCTGGAGGTGGTTCTGGAGGATGTGCAACCGCTGATCCTGCACTTGCTTCTGGTGCTGGTGGTGGAGGTGGTGGTATAGTTTGGGTTGCAGCAAAAAATGTAATCAACAATGGTCGTATTTCTGCTAATGGTGGAAATGGTGGAAATGCAAGCGGTTCTGCTGGTGCTGCCGCTGGAGGCGGTGGCGGTGCCGGTGGCCTAGTGTGTTTAATTACAAAATCAACATCATATGGAGTCGTTACTGCAAATGGCGGTTCTGGCGGTTCTGGTGTTGTTGGTGGTGGAAGTGGAAATCCCGGTTCCTCTGGTTCTGTTGCAATAATTATCGTATCTTAGGAGTTAAAATGCCAATAGTAATGCAAGAAGAAAAAGTTGTTGTTGCACCAACAAGCACATTAGAAGAAGCAGGACAATTTGCTGCACAACATGGAGTTGCAGTAATTTATCTTTCTATTCCTCCATATTTAAAAGAAGAATTAAAAAATAATACTACTTGGCCTATTGTAGTAACAAGAGAATATCCACAAACAATAGAATAATATAATATTTTGTTCTATTTATAGATAATGCCACGCAAAAAGAAATCAGATACCGCTTGGTCGCAACCTGCAACTCCTCCTCCTCCGTTATTTACAGGAGAGAAAGAGCGTAATCTTGTTAAACAAGTTAATGATGAACTTATTGAAAGAGTCATTGGGCAACAAATATTGTATTTTCCAATTGACGTTGAAAGAACAAATTTTCATCCTTTATATGGAGAATCATTAAACAAAACTTTTTATTCTCCTGTAAGAGTATATGCACTTGTTAAATTTGGTGGCGATATAACAAAAAATGAAGATTCGTTTGGTTTGGATACTGAAACAACAATTGAAATTCATTTTCATAAAAAACGCTTAACAGAAGACCAAAACTTATTTGTTCGTGAAGGCGATTTTGTTTTATACGGAGATGACTATTATGAAATAACAGATTTATCCCAACCAAAAAGATTATTTGGTCAGATAGAAAACAAATTTGAAATTATAGCTAAATGCTTCCGTGTTAGAGAAAACGCATTTAATCCTCAATTTACAGCAGATACTGTACCAACCACAAGACAAACTACATCTACTTCTAGCGGTTCTGCTTCTACATACAATCCAACTTCTACTGGCTTATTTACAAACGTAACTGCATCAAATAATTTAGTAGTTAAGAATAACACTTATTTAGGCGACAACGCAAACGACTCAGTTTATATAACTGGTTCTGTTTATATAAGTGGTAGCTTACTTGTTAATGGAAGTTCGTTTTCGTTATCAAGTTCTGCTGTAACAAACAAAACAATATTGATAACATCAAGTTATACAGTACAAGCAGATGACTATTTTATTGGAGTAGATACAAACTACACAGGCATAACAGTCACTCTTCCTACAATAGCTTCAACAGCTAATGGAAGGATATTGCACATAAAAGATGAAAAAGGATTTGCAGATATTAGATTAGTAACTATATCTGCTTCTTCTGGTAATTTTGTGGATGAAGTTACACACGTAGTTATTGATGTAGATCACGGTGCTGTAAGTTTATATAAATCTTCAACAGGATGGAACTTATTCTAATGGGATATAAAACATTTAAATCCAAACCAAAAATGATAGGCGACCAACCTGTTACCAACCGAGTTAAAGCCGATTTTTTCGAATCTACTCTTATAAAAGTAGAGGGTCTTATAGTAAATAGAACAGTTATTTCTTCTTCATATATTATACAAAGAACAGAATATTTTATAGGTGTAGATACATGCAACACAACTGGTTCAATAACAATTTCTTTGCCGTTTGCAAGTGGCTCAGTTAGTGGTAGAACTTACATAATAAAAGATGAAGGTGGTATGGCAGATACAAAAAATATTATTCTTGACACTCAGAACGGAGATACAATAGACGGACAAGACACATTGATTGTTGATTCACCCTATGCCTCATTGAACGTTTATACAAACGGAAATAATAAGTGGTTTATTTATTAAATTATTTTCTTGACAACATAATACTTTTGAGTTAGCACGTTTCTATTTATTGTAGTGCGATAGAGTTATTAAGTTTTAGGCTTTCTAATTCTGTCGCACTTTTTTGTTAAGGAGTTAAATATATGGCTTATAAATTTTCGATAGGACAATATAGACACTCTGGTTCATTGGTAGCCGAAGAAGGTCTTACCGTTGATTCTGGTGGTCTTACCGTTACAGGTTCCGTTTCTCTTCCTGCTGGTGAAATCAATACAGCAGAATTAGCTGACGCAGCCGTTACAACAATCAAAATTGCTGACCTAAATGTTACAGTAGGTAAATTGGCTGCTGATGCAGTTGAGACAGCAAAAATCAAAGATTTAGCTGTTACAAATGCTAAACTTGCTGGTGACATTGCTTCTACAAAGATTGCAGAACTTAATGCATTCGATACAGCAGACCTCGCAGAAAACGCTACTAATAAATACTTTACAGATGCAAGAGCAAGAGCCGCAGTATCTGTAAATGATGTAAGTGGCGATGGATCACTAACATATGATTCTAGTTCTGGTGTCATCACATACACAGGCCCATCTGCAAGCGAAGTAAGAGCACACCTTTCTGCTGGCGATGGTCTTTCCTTTGCTGGTGGTCAATTTGCAGTAACATCATCAATCGCTGGTGCTGGTCTTGCTTTTGCTGCTGGTGTTCTTAGTGTAGATACTGCTGAAATAGCTGCTGGTCTTTCTGGCTCAATTCGCGCTGCTGTTGCAGATTTCGTTGAAGGTTCAGACTTTGTAACATTCGATGATGCAACTGGCACAATCGGCGTTTCTGCTGCTGCATTTACTGCATCTGCTGATGCTGCATTTGACGCTAGATTAGCTGTTAAATCAACAACCAATCTTGCCGAAGGTACAAATCTCTACTTCACAGACGCAAGAGCAAGAGCCGCAGTATCTGCCGTAGATGCTGGTGGTGATGGTTCTTTCGCCTATGACAGCGCAACTGGCGTATTCACATACACCGGTCCATCTGCTGCACAAGTTAGAGCACACTTCTCTGCTGTTGATACAAACAGCATTGATATGTCCTACAACAGCGCAAGCGGTACAATCGAAGGTGTCTTAAGACTTTCTGGCTCTGCCCTTGAAGTCACATCAGCAGGTCTTCGTATCGCTTCTGCTGCTGCTGGCGCTGGTCTTGATTGGCTTGCTGCTGGTACTCTTGCAGTAAATACAACTGGTGCAATGGCTATTAAGAACGATTTCGTCGCTCTTTCTGCCTCTGTTTCTGGTCCCGGTCTTGCATTTATCGCTGATGGTTTTGGAGCAGTTTCACAACTCTCTATCGCTACTGGCGGTGTTACCAATGCAATGCTTTCTGGCAACATTGCTAATAACAAACTTATCAACTCTTCTGTTGAAGTTGTTGCAGGTTCAGCACTTACTGGTGGTGGCTTAGTAGCACTTGGTTCTTCAATCACTCTCGACGTAGCCGTAAATGGCGATGCACTTGAAATTGTTAGTGACCAAATCGCTCTCAAATCATCAATTGCTGGTAATAGAACATTTGCAAATGACGTAACAATCAGCGGTAACTTGACTGTAAATGGCACAACCACTTACATCAACACAACTGATTTAGTAGTTTCAGATGCTCTCGTTAAGATTGCTTCTGGTTCTGCTGCATTTGCTGCAAATCAAGGTTTGCAACTTGGTGATTATGCTGAATTGAAGACCGCTGCTGCTGTAGCTGATGTTGGAAATGCTCTTTCCTCTTCACTTCCATTAGTAGCACCTTCAATGAAGGCTGCAACCTTCTACGGTAACCTTGAAGGTGCAATGTTACTTGGCATGGAAACCAAGAGCGCAAATGCTACAATCAGCAAGAACGTTACCAGAGCCTCTTCTAACATCACTCTTACTCTTCCAACTTCACCAGTTGTTGGTCAAGAACACAGAATCAAGTGTGTTAGCGCAGCAAATAACGTTGTAGTTGCAGCACAAGTTGGTGGAACAATTGATGGTGCTGCCTCAATCGTTCTTGAATCTCCAAATGCTGCCGTTTCATTAGTATGGGACGGCTCTACATGGATGGTCTTCTAATCCTTATTCTTCTGGATTAGAATCTGGGGGTATCCTTTCGGGGATACCCCCTTTTTCTTTTTATCTATCTATTTATAGTATGGCATATGGTTACAATAAACAAACCCAAGTAATTGGCGACTTAGTTGCAGCAGACGACCCAAATAGAGCTACCAAAATTGATTTTAGTAGCGATAAAATTGACTTTTATGTGAGCGGAAATCTTGTTGCTTCAATTTCTGCTACACAACTTAGCGCATCATTATTTGCAGGAAATGGTTCATCACTTGAAGGAGTTTCTGGTGGAGGCGGGGGAGGTGGAGATATAACTTCTGTAACCGCTGGAACAAACTTATCTGGTGGTGGAACTACTGGTGCTGTAACTTTAAATCTTGCAGATAGTATTTCCTTAACAACAATAACGGCATCAAATTATGTAGGATTACCAATAAGTCTTTCAGTTTCTGGTACGAGCGCAAATGGTGTTGCGTTTGATAATAAAGTATCAAAAATAAAATTTGATAACAATACAGGTTTTCAAGTTTCACAATCTGCAACAAACGAGATAGAAGTTTCAATTGGCTCACATTACAAAAATATAGTTGTTAATGGACAAGCAACATTAGTTGCAACTGGTTCTGACTCTTTAGAAATCAGAGGAGCAAGTGGAATACAAGTATTAACATCAATTGTTGATGTTAATGGAAATGGAGTATCAAAAGAATTGTCAATTAGTGGTTTTGCTTTGTCGTCTTCAATTGATGAATTAAATGCAAAACAATTTCCTTCTTCAAGTGATGGAGTTCCTTATTATAACACAACATCAACTCCATCTGTTTTATCACCACCATCAGAAAATCGTTCAAGTTATGTTCTTGGGTGGTCAAACAATCAACTTGCTTGGGTTGCTGTGACATTGGGCGTAGCATTTACAACTGCAAGATATGCAGAAATTGCCGTTGAAGGTCAAACATTAAATTATACAGAAACTATTTATTTAGGAAATGGGACAGTAGCATAATGAGTTTATCAGCATTAACATATAAATATATTGGCAAATTTACAGCACCAGCATCAAACACTTCTGGCACTATGGCTGCGTTAGCAACTGCATTTTCCAGTACAACTTATGCAGATGGTTCTTCAAGAGTAACAGGCTCTGGTGTTGCTTGGACACCTTATTCACAAATAAGTACAGGAACAACAGTTGCTGTTTCACTAACTCCTGTATCCTCTACATTAGGACATAAAATAGTTTATGCTGGTGGTGCTGGTGGTTCTCCAACAATGTTATCACCAGATACATATTCTACTTTAAGAGTTAATTTTGGCATATGTAAAAATGCTGGAAACTTTAATTCTTGGTCAGACGCAAATCCATTTGGTACAGGACAATTTTCTGGCTACACAGGTTGTTGGGTAGGAACATCAATTTCTTATATACATGCTTACGAAAGTCAAGATACTGTTTTTGTAATAGCAGAAAGTAATACAGGAAATTGTTTTTTAAGTACAGCGGGCGCAAATATCGATCCAGAATCTACAACTTCTGGTACAAGTGAGTCAGATGGTAAAATATATTCATTAATAACTACTGGATATTCTGGCGTTTCTTCGATTAGTCATGAAGCAATAGGATTACAAGGATTTTTATGGCATGGAACTGGTCAAGGTGATTCACACGTATATGTTATGAACTTTGGTGGTTCGGGAACAACGACTTCTAGAAAATTCAATGGCACACCAAACGTCGCTGCTACCGCAAATAGTTTAAAAAATGCAGTTGGTGAATATGCTAGATTGCCTATTTATGTTGAAAATATATCTGCTACTCGTACATTTTTTGGTAGATTAAGAGAAACATTTATGTTTGCAAATGGTTCTTCTGCAACAAAATTTACTGTTTCTGGTACAACTAATGGTTATATAATTTCTGCTTCTACTGCGGCAATTGGACAAGCAATTTTATTGAAGGCTTAATATGACAATACACGATTATATCATTAACTTGATAAATGAAAATTATCAAGTTTCAAAAATTAAAATAACTAATTATTATGAATATCGACCAACAATTAATGTAAATGGACAAACAATTGTTGTTGAACAATATACGCACGAAGATGAAATTTTGTGTGAGTTTTACAATTCTAACAACGAACTTGTGGCAAGAGCAAAGTCATTTGTGTCATTAATTTAATATTTATGGTTTTTTGTCAAAAACTGTACTATTTATTTTTGATAAATATATATTATTTGGAGAATTTTAATGTCATTGCTTGATGAAGCCATTATAGATGCTATTACACTCAAAGAAGCCGCATTAAAAAATGCAGAGGCTATGGTGTTAGAAAAATATTCCGTTGATGTGAAAAGCATTTTAGAAGGAATATTAAACGAGCAAGAAGAACTAGGTGGCGAAGAGCAAGGCGATGCATTAGGAATGGGTGGCGGAATACCAAATTTAACCGACGAGATGGGAGCAACACCCGAATCTGGTGAGCCAGAAGCTACAAGCAAATTGCCATATGCTTTCAAAGACCGTAATATGAAGGGCGTTCAAGATAAAGAAAAACTTTGTGATGGTGGCCCCTGTCCAGAAGACGAAGAGCAAGTTGAAATTCCATTAAAGAATATTGCTGAAGCTCTTAATATTCAACTTAATTCTGTTAAAGAAAAACAAGCAGCATATGAAGTTGATAAACAAGGTCTTTTAGATGTTCTTGAACAATTGACAGTAGATGCAAGAGTTGTTCCACACGGACACGTTTATCTTGCTACTGCCGCAGAAATACAACATGCAAATGAACTTTCCAAAGCAAAGAAAGTACAACTTGATAAAGAGTTGGAAGAAGAATATGGAAAAGTCAAACAAGAAAACAAACAATTAAAACAAAAAGTTTTAACATATCACTCTAAGATGAAAGAGTTGGTTCCCGTTACAGAAGCATTAGCAAACAAAGTTGAGCAATATGAATCTGTGGTTTCAACTCTTCAAGAGAAACTTGACAACTTAACATTATCAAATGCCAAGTTACTCTATAAAAATCGTGTTCTAAGCAACCCCTCCTTGAATGAGCGACAAAAGAATAAGATTGTCGAATCGCTTACGAACGCAAAAACAATGGAACAAGCAAAAGTAATTTATGAAACACTTCAAAGCACAACGCAAGGTGCAAACTCTGCATCTGGACCAAAATCGTTAAGCGAAGCAATCGAAAGAAATTCTTCCTCCGTTGTAGAGAGAATGGAAAAGAATTCATTAACTTCACCAGTTACTGATAGAATGAAAATTCTCGCAGGTATTAAATCAAAATAAACATTTAAGGAGTTTATATTATGTCTATTATTCAAAAATTAACAGAAGGCATGGTCAATAGAGACTTACGCAAAGAAGGTCATGCCCTCGTTCAAAAATGGGAAAAGACTGGCCTTTTAGAAGGCTTGTCAGATGAAAGAACTCGTCACGGCATGGCTCGTTTGCTTGAAAACCAAGCAAAAGAACTTCTCCGTGAATCTTCAAGCATGGCTGCTGGCGATGTAGAAGGTTTCGCTGCCGTAGCATTCCCAATCGTTCGTAGAGTATTCGCTGGTTTGATTGCAAACGACCTCGTTTCCGTTCAACCAATGTCACTCCCAAGCGGTCTTATCTTCTTCCTTGACTTCAACATTTCCTCAACAGCAGGTTCTGGCCCAAGACTTGGATATGAAGCTGGAGATTCCGTTTATGGTCAAGGCGTCGTCGGTCAACAAATCACAGGCGGTGTTAGCTTAACTGGTGTTAATGCTGACAAGGGTTTCTACAACCTTAATAACGGCTACACCTCACCAACTGGCTCACACGCTGCAACAGTAACAGTCGTTGCTTCTGGTACTTTCGGTGCTGGTGCAACTACTGGTGGTGGTGCATATCTTGACCAATGGG
>Ga0209400_1003541_pt1 | contig 11351 bp, 19 predicted proteins | sample M_130807_EF_Meta_FD_187313 | JGI IMG/M metagenome (GOLD analysis project Ga0209400, IMG submission 187313) | Freshwater microbial communities from Lake Montjoie, Canada to study carbon cycling - M_130807_EF_MetaG (SPAdes) (version 2) | ecosystem: Environmental > Aquatic > Freshwater > Lake... | reverse complement strand
CCGCCTATCCATGTCACATGGTGCGACCTCAAGTGTGGAAGGGGTTTTATCACATACATGATAAAGATGATTCGCTTGACATAGCCCGTATGTTTTGGCCTGAAGCCCCATTAAAGCGAAAGAAAGACAATAACCTAGCAGAAGCCCTTTTAATCGGGGATTATTGGAGACAGCAAGTAGTTGGATTAAGAGATGACAAAATCAGAGTCAAAACACAATCTAATTAAATTCACAGAATCAGAACGGCATATTCTGAAAACAATAGGCAATGGCAGTTATTCAGAAGGTGCTCGAATTTGCATAGCATGGGCGGCACATTTCTACAATTTGGGGCTAACTACTGAAATGGATATAAGGCACATTGGCCTAGTTACAGTTTCCAGCACCGATAACTATCCGCACGAATAGGCCTAAAACGCATTAAAACAGCCCTAGAAGGCCACAATTTATGGTTGCCCTAATCACCCTACATTAATAGGCCAATGATAGGTTTTAAACGGGCATGAAAAAACCGCCCGAAGGCGGCTGTAATTGTGGGATTACTAATTTAGTTAGTCTTTAGTTTATCTCTCCAATTTTTTGCAGTCTCTTCATCAAGTAACCAGATGGGAGAAAGCCCCATTTTGTCGGCCTGAGTATCTGCTTGCTCAATATCGGAAAATTTGCCAATACAATAAATTTCCCCATCATTGTTTAAACAAAACCATATTTTCATTTTTAACTCCTTTTTATGAATTTGCTAGGGTTTCATATTTCCAATTTTCCCCATCATGTTCGTCAAGATAAACCCATTCAATCAATTCTTCGCTTTCATAGTGTGGGTTTTCCTCTATTATTTTGTTTTGTGCCTCTTCTAGGGTTTCAGCCTCAACAAAATACTCATAAGATATATTCTTAAAAATTTGAAATGTTTTCATGATTAAACCTCACAATTCAAAGTTACATAGCTTGGTGCATCTTCACGTTCTAGAATTTCCACTTTTCTATTTGTTGCCACTTGCAATTCAGATGCAACGGCATGAACTAACTCTTTAAAATCATAACTATTGAAGTATTCATCTAAATTGTTAAGTGTGGCAAATAGGGCAAAATCCCCATCATCACGGGTAAACCCGATTGAAACTGTTTTCATATTAACTCCTGTTTATTTACGTTTTAAGATTATTTGTAGAATTAGTGCAATAGTTGCATAAATCATGTAACTAATTCCATAATTCTAAATTCCTCAGATGTGTAAGGGCTTGCAATATTTCCATCTTGGTATTCCCTTAATTCCTCTTTTAAAAAGTCACTAAGGGCATTTTGTGCATCTTGGTAACTATCGAAAATGGTAGGGATTTCGTTTTCATCTTGGTCATAAGTTGTCCAAGTATTTACCCAATCGTCACACAATGTCAAATGTTGGATTTCGTATTTCATGCGTCTATCTCCTCAGAGTTTTCCTCTTTATATGCGTCAAACATGGATTGTGCTATCTGTCTCCAGTTAACAGCATCTAAAAAGGCCATTGCATAGTCAAATGTAAGCCCCTTAGTGCCTTCCATTTCTAGGATTTCAGTGGCATATTCTTTTAAACTATCGGCGGCCTCATAAACTTCCATTCCGTCATCAAATTGGTCTAACCATGCAATGCCGTCAAATATTTCCAAATTGACTCGCCACGTTTCATAGTTAGTCCAACCATTGTAAGTTTTATCAGTCATAGTAACTCCCATTTATATAAACATTAAAAAACCCCATGCCCTAGAATTAAGACATAGGCCATAAACCCCTATTTCTAAGGGTTTACAGTCTCAGGGTTAGATTGTTTCCGTTTCAGTCTCTACGGGCTTTGCAGTAGGTTTAAAACACCATTGTGGAATTGTTGCGCCGCCGCCGTCACGCATGGGCATAATAACGCCGATAAAGTTATCAACACCGATATTAACTAGGCCACTATTGTTGCCCCGTTGCAAAATGGATACAGTAGGCGTAGCACCTTTTTTACTCTCTTTTATATCGTGTGCGGCTTGGTGAAATGCTAAAACGTATTCAGGGTTATAGCAAGCAGGCGCAATATCATCATCTTTTAAGACTAAGGGCAACACTCTATCGCAATCGGGAAATGCCCCGTCTAATGTTTGGAATGTTTGTTCACCAGTAGGCGTTATAACGTGTATTTTTACGCCGTCAATAGTGAAATGCAATATTTCATTGGCATTTCTAGCAGTTCCAATAAGGGCTTTTAGTGCGTCATTACCGATAATAACGCTACATTTCTCCCTTGGTGCGTCATCTATCAACAAACGCCCTAGCATGTGTCCGTTTGTAGATTCCAAGTAAGTGCCCCGATTATTTTGCACTACATGGATACCGCATAGGTAATAACGTATGTCCTTAGTAGAACTAAAACGATTAAGGGCTTTTAACTCTTTACGCATAACTGAAAATTTCATATTGACACCTATTAAAAAGAAAATTAAGCATAGGCAAACCCATGCCCCTAATGACAATCACTAGGCCACTAACCCCTAGTTTTAAGGGTTAGCAGTATAAAGATTACAGGGATAAACCAGTTAAACGATAGCAGTTACCATTTTGTAATTGCACATCAATCGTGCCAAATGGGTGAATTTTGATAACTTTCACTGGTTGCACTTTACCAAATATTGGCATCATGTAGATTTCATTTATTTTTAATTTCATAATTAACACCTTTTAAAAAGTTAAGACATCAAAATAAGACAATAGCAAAGTTACCCATGCTATACAAAATGCAAGGCCACCAAGGGCATCAAATAAAAATTGTCGCATAGTTAACACCTATTAAGAATTTTTAGCCAATAGATTAAAAGATTTTAGGTAATCCCTTGCACCTTGGTAGGTATCGGCCATTATTTTGTCGCATAGTTGCCCGTTTTTATACAGTTTTACAATGTAGTAACCATTGTATGCAATGCGCTCAAATGTAGTGTAATTCCCGTTTTTTTGTTCAGTGATTTTCATTTTTAACACCTATTAAATTAGTTGATTGAGATTGATAGTTTAGGGATTGTTAGCCCCTAAACAATAGGGATAAACCCTAGTTATACCTTATTAGCCCATGCAATGCCACTAGATGTAGCATGGTAGGTATGACTATCATAATCATGCGTTAAAAATCCATGCTTAACCAGTGTATCCATAATAGATTGAAACTGATTAAGAGTAGCACCATGCCCCATTAGTGCACTATAAATAACGCCACTAGGTGCACCAGTAGGGGAAAGATTAGCCGATTCGATAATGCCCTTGCCTATGCTTTGCAATGCTTTAATTTGTTGATTAGTCATTTTGACACCTATTAAAAAAGATTGATTAAAACCCTAGATTGTGAAACCTAGGCCATAAACCCCTAGAGTTAACCAAGGGTTTATAACCTATGCTTTACTGTATAGCATCAGTTTGTGAAACGTGAAACACTGAAACACTACGCACTAGTTTGCTTGGTTTGCCCGTTTCCTTGGATTCTGTATCTATCCAAGTAACGCACTTAACACCAGTTTCACCCTTACGCACTTGCCTACCAAGGGCTAACCATGCTTTGTAGGTGAATACGTTTTCCCTAGGTTTAATCTCTAAGGGATTGATACCCTTTTCAATAAACCCTTTTATTATTGTAGGATAGTTGATTAATGAATCCCCATGCTTTGCACGATTAAGGGATTCTAGTGATTGTGTTTGTTTATCCATATTGACACCTATTAAAAATTGATTGATTGTTTGTAAGATTAAATTCTAAGGGTTAAAAAACCCCTAGAAAATAGTGATAAACCCTAGGTTAGTTATCAAACACTAGGTCAAAATAATGACGTATTCCATCACTATCTTTAAAAGTGCATGGATTCACTGCTTCTAGAATAATATCCGCAAGGGTTTCACCCATGCTTCCATCACCACTTTCACTGCCTAGATAAACTGCATCACTAGGGATTGATTCATAACTAGAAAATTGTTTCATGATTGACACCTATTAAGTTAGTTAAAAACACACTGATTATTTGTTAACCAGTGCTACTAATATAACGTCACTACTACAATAAAGTAACTAGGATAAACCCTAGGTTATCTAAAATCTTTTCTATCAGTTCCACTATATTAATAGTCAATTACTATTGTAATACTTTCTTACTTATACTTGGATTGTATGCAATATCAGTATACAGTTTGACTAGTTGCACGGGAGTGGTGCATCACTCATATACACTAAGTTAGTGAGTGCTAACCTGCTTAGTTAGTGTGCGCTTACTTCGATGTTAGTGAGTGCTTACTTATGTATGGGGGGAGGGGGTAGGCGCTGTGTGGAATATTTGTGGGAGCCTCCTCCCCACAAGAAAAGCCAATTTAGCCTTTTTAAGATAAAGAAAGATAATTGCTAGACGACTAGGAAGTGATGGACGATAGCCTGTAACCCGTATATACAGGTAGTTCTCAAGAAGAGAGAGCCTCTCGTTTATCTAGATTACAAGACTGTTTGTCAAACAATCAAGCCTAAGCCGCTTTGCCCCGTTCTGGTTGTTGCTGGCACTATCACAGTGTTAAGCAAGCCATACTAGAAACTCGCCTAGTTCATCACGTTTATCCTACTTGGTCGGCTCAACCGCATAGAGGGGTGGGTCATGCCCCCGTTGTCTTTACTATATCAGGGATTACCCTATTGTTCAACAAATAAATCTAAAGCATAATCAGGGGAAGCAACTTCCACGCTTGTGGACAAAAGTAATGACTGAAACAAAACCTCGTGGTCGCCCAAAAGGGTCAACTAATAAACAGTTCTCCCTTACCAGTTATGCTGATAAGCCTGAACTCATCACCCTTCCCAAGACTGAGACTGCCCAACTTAAAGAACTAAAGAATCTCCTGATAAACAGCGCAGGTTCTAGAGTTGTCCACAAAGCAGTAGAGATTGCCCTTAATGACGAACACCCTGCCCAACTAGCCGCCATCAAACTCTGTATGGACAGAATGTTGCCAGTCAGTATGTTTGAAAAGGAAGGCAAGTCCCGTAGTGCTGTAACCATCAACATTACTGGAATAGGTGAGATTTCACATGGTGAGACTATTGATGCACAAGATATAGAGGTTAAAGATGAGTGATCTAAACTTCTCCCTACTGCCTTGGCAAGAAGAAGTCTTCAAGGATAAGACTAGGTTTAAGGTAATTGCGGCTGGTAGGCGGTGCGGTAAGTCCCGTATGGCGGCAGTCACCCTACTTATTGAAGCCCTGAAATGCCCCTCTGGTTCTGCCGTTCTGTATGTTGCGCCTACAAATGGGCAGGCTAGACAGATTATTTGGCAAGTCCTAATGGAATTGGGTAGAGAGATTATCCAAAACGCCCATATCAATAACCAAGACATTACGACTATAAATGGGGCAACCATCTATGTTCGTGGTGCTGATAGACCTGATACCTTACGGGGTGTGTCCCTTACCTATGCCGTACTAGACGAGGTAGCAGACATTAAACCTGAAGCGTGGGAACAAGTAATCAGGGCTTCTCTGTCAGACAAAAAAGGCAGAGCCATGTTCATTGGTACGCCAAAGGGCAGAAACTGGTTTTATGATCTGTACAAGTTAGGGCAGTCTGAAGATGATCCTGATTGGAAGTCTTGGCACTTCACTACCAAAGACAACCCATTGATTGACCCAACTGAGATTGAGTCAGCCAAGAAAACCCTATCCACCTTTGCTTTCAAGCAAGAATACATGGCTAGTTTCACCAATGCTGGTAGCAATGTGTTCAAGGAAGAATGGATTAAGTACGGGGAAGAACCTCAGTACGGCAGTTACTACTTAGCCATTGACTTGGCAGGATTTGAGGAAGTTGCCAAACAAGCGGCTAATTCTAAGAAAAGGCTAGACCAGACTGCTATTGCTGTGGTCAAGGTAACAGAAGATGGCAAATGGTTTGTCAAAGAGATTGTCTATGGGCGTTGGGACATCCGTGAGACTGCGGCAACCATTCTGATGAAGATGCGAGATTACAGACCTTTGGCTGTTGGAATTGAGCGAGGCGCATTAAAAAATGCAGTTTTGCCATATTTATCTGACTTAATGCGTAAAAATAATGTATATTCGCATATAGTTGACTTAACGCATGGCAACAGGAAAAAGGCTGACAGAATTATCTGGAGCCTCCAAGGTCGATTTGAGCATGGGCGTATTGTGCTGAACTCTGAGGAGGATTGGGATGAATTTAAAGATCAACTTCTTTTATTTCCCGCCATTGGAGTGCATGATGACTTGCCAGATGCTTTGTCATATATTGACCAGTTAGCCGTGACTTCTTACTTTGAAGATGTTGAAGAAGATGAGTGGGAGCCAGTTGACATAATTAGTGGGGTTTAAATGGCAACAGACAAAGAAGTGAAGATTGAAAACGAAGGTGGTTACGATGAGCCTACACAGGCTGACAAAGACTTAACTGCCTTTGTTGTTGACCATTGTGATCGTTGGCGTGATTACAGAAATACCAACTTCCTTCCCGATTGGCTAGAGTACGAGCGCATCTTCCGTGGTGAATGGGCAGTAGAAGACAAAACCCGTGAATCAGAGCGTAGCCGTATTGTTACCCCCGCCACCCAACAAGCAGTTGAGACTCGCCATGCTGAGATCATGGAAGCAATCTTTGGTCAAGGCGACTTCTTTGATATTGAAGACAACATCCAAGATGTCAATGGCAACCCCATAGATGTGGAGATGATTAAGCGTCAACTCACAGAAGACTTCAAGAAAGACAAAATCCGCAAAGCAATTGATCAGATTGAATTGATGGCTGAAATCTATGGCACAGGCATAGGTGAAGTTGTGGTGATGACTGAGACAGAGTATGTCCCATCTACTCAGCCGATACCAGGCCAAGCAGGGCAAGCGGCTATTGGAGTGTTAGAGAGAGAAAGAATTGCGGTCAAGATTTCTCCTGTAAACCCAAAGAACTTTCTATTCGACCCCAACGGAACTAGCGTAAATGACTGTATGGGTGTGGCAATTGAGAAGTATGTCTCTATCCACAAGATTGTCCAAGGAATTGAGGCTGGTATCTATCGCAAGGTAAACATTACCACTACTGGTGACGATTCTGACCTAGAGCCTACCCAAGAGGTAAGCCAATACCAAGATGAGAAAGTCTTGTTGTTGACCTACTACGGCTTAGTGCCACGGGAATACCTTGAGAATCTAGAAGAAAACAAAGATATTGTTGACCTTTTCCCAGATAACTCTGAGGCAGAAGAATATGCTGACTTGGTAGAAGCCATTATTGTGATTGCCAATGATGGGCAACTCCTAAAGGCTGAAGCCAATCCCTACATGATGAAGGATCGTCCCGTCTTGACCTATCAGGATGACACAGTTCCTAATCGTTTGTTAGGCAGAGGCACAGTAGAAAAAGCATTCAATATGCAAAAGGCTATTGACGCACAGACTCGTAGCCACCTTGACTCTCTTGCGCTGACCACTAGCCCCATGATTGCTATGGACGCTACCCGTTTGCCAAGAGGAATGAAGTTTGAGGTAAAGCCTGGCAAGGCCATCCTTACCAATGGCGCACCTTCTGAGATTCTTTACCCCTTCAAGTTTGGTCAAACTGACCCCAACAACTTGGCTACGGCTAAAGACTTTGAGCGTATGTTGTTACAAGCAACGGGAACTCTTGATTCCCAAGGCATGATTAGCAATGTGGCTAGAGATGGTGGTCAAGGCGGTATGTCTATGGCTGTCGCTTCTATCATCAAGAAGTACAAACGCACTTTGGTGAACTTCCAAGAAGATTTCTTGATTCCGTTTATTAAGAAGGCGGCTTTTAGGTTCATGCAGTTTGACCCAGAGCGTTATCCCTCAGTCGATATGAACTTCATACCTACGGCAACGCTTGGAATTATTGCCCGTGAGTACGAACAACAGCAGTTCATTGGCTTGTTGCAGACGCTTGGCCCTAACACTCCTGTTTTGCCTGTGATCTTGAAGGGCATTTTGGCTAATTCAAGCCTGTCTAACAGGATGGAACTGATTGCGATGTTGGAGAAGATGGGTCAACCTGACCCACAAGCGCAACAAATGCAACAAGTGCAACAACAATTGGCATTGCAAGCGGCTCAAGCACAGATTGCAGTCAATACTACTCAGGCAGAACAGAATCGGGCAGAGGCTACCAAGTTAACTATTGAGGCTCAGTTGATGCCACAAGAAGTTCAAGCCAAGATGAGTGCATCTTTGACCAAGAATCTACCCAATGAGGCTGATGCCAACCAAAGGGAGTTTGATAAGCGTGTCAAGATTGCTGATTTGATGCTCAAAGAGGCTGACATCAAGAATAAATCTAAGATTGTCGAGTTACAAATGGCTGACAAACTCAATTCTCAGTCTCAAGTTAAGCAAGACTTCCTTACTAAACTGACAAATGGTCTAAATAATGGCTAATATCAAGGAACTTATCCAAAGCATTGAGTCAACAGACTCATCTTTTGATGAGAAGTTATCTGCCATTAACAAAATGGAAGAAACCCTTGTGGCTATGCGCCAACAAGAGGAAAAGGCTGTTCAAGACAATGTAGATTTGATAGTTGAAGCCATCAAAGTGATGGAAAACAAGGTTACTGCACAACTAGAAGTTGCCAAGTCGATTGTTCCTGAAAAGGGTGACAAGGGAGACAAAGGCGATAGAGGTTTAGATGGTCGGCAAGGAATAGATGGCAAGAATGGGCAAAACGGAGTAGATGGAAAAGACGGGATAGACGGAAAAGATGGTGTTTCTGTCTCAAATGCTCAGATTGACTTTGATGGTTCTTTGGTTATTACATTGTCTACTGGTAAAGAGATTAATGTTGGCGAGGTAGTTGCCCCTGAGTTAGCAGAGAAGATCAAAGTTATCAGCACTATGTCCACCAATGGAGCGGTGGCTATCCTAGACGAAGGCACAAGCATCACAAGTGGTGTTAAAAAGATAAATTTTGTTGGCGCATCAGTAACGGCCACCAATTCTGGCGATGATGTAACTATCAATGTCAGTTCTGGAACAGGAACAGTTACAAGCGTGGCTTTATCAGGCGGTACGACAGGATTGACTGTTACTGGTAGCCCAATCACCACAACTGGAACTATTACTTTGGCTGGTACTGTGGCGGTTGCCAATGGTGGAACGGGTGACACAACTGCATCAGGGGCTAGGACAAACCTTGGTTTGGTAATAGGCACAGATGTTCTTGCCCCAACGGGTTCAGCCGCATCCCTTACAGGATTCCCAACTTTCAACCAGAACACCACAGGAACTGCGGCTTCCACCCCTAAGTTGCTGACTACCAATTTCACGATTGAGGAATCAGGTGGCAAGTTGCTGTTTAAATATGGCGCAACTACAATAGCCTCAATGTCTTCAACTGGAGTGATTACTTCAGCAACTAATATTATTGCAAATGGAACACCATAAAGGAAAAATATGGCAACGACAGTAACCCTAAAACCTAATGCGATTGACCTCTCTGGTTCGACTTCAGGGACAACCACATTGCAAGCAACTGCGGTGGCTGGTACTACCACAGTAACCCTTCCAGCGGCAACTGATACCTTGGTTGGTAAGGCAACGACAGATACCTTAACCAACAAGACCCTGACTGCTCCTGTAATCAGCACAATCAGCAATACTGGTACTTTGACCCTACCAACATCGACAGACACATTGGTGGGTCGTGCAACCACAGATACTCTGACAAACAAAACTCTAACCACACCAGTTATCAGTTCACTTTCATCTGCATCTGCTACTGCGCTAACTCTGCAATCTGCTGGCACTACTGCGATTACTGTTGATACTTCACAGCGAGTCGGTATTGGTACTACTTCGCCTGTTTCAAAATTAGATTTTGGTTCTTCGGCTGGCTCAAGTGGAACTGCTGGATTACCTTCTCTTTCTATTTATTCTTACCCTGCTGGTTCTGAAAGATATGGATTTAATTTAGGTTCAAATAGTTTAGACATATCGGCTTTATCTTCTGGTGGCAGAATTACATTTTATACAGGCGGTAGCACATCCTCTATTACAGAACGCGCCCGTATCGATGACAGCGGTAACTTGCTGGTGGGGACTACAAACCCAGATGGAAAACTTGCAATACACAGCACATCTACAACGGCACTTGTTGGTTGGTTTTCTTCTGATACCGCTTCTTTTACTGGTTCACATTTACAAACAATAACTCAAACTGCCTCTGGAACTGGGTTTAATCATTTGATTTGTTATTCAAACACAGGCGGCACAACAAACTTAAAAATTATTGGAAATGGTAATGTTCAAAATGCTAACAATAGTTATGGCGCAATTTCTGATGTCAAACTAAAAGAAAACATTGTTGATGCTTCACCAAAACTTGCAAGCCTTATGCAAGTCAAGGTGCGTAACTACAACATGATTGGCGATACAACAAAACAAATTGGTGTTGTTGCTCAAGAGTTGGAAGAAATTTTTCCCGCAATGGTGGAAGAAACGCCAGACAAAGATGTAAATGGAAATGACCTTGGCACAAAAACTAAGGCTGTTAAATACAGCGTGTTTGTACCAATGCTCATTAAAGCAATTCAAGAACTAAAAGCAATAAACGACACACAAGCCGAAACAATCAACGCACTAACCGCCCGTATAGTGGCTTTGGAAGCCAAGTGACACCTGAACTACAAAAGTATTACGAAGCCCGTTTTGACTTGATGTCAAAAGAGGGTTGGAAAGACTTAATGGAAGATATTGACACAATGATTGAATCGTTGAACAATATCACTACAATCCCTGACGAAAAGTCCTTGCAATTCAAGAAGGGCGAATTGTCAATACTCACATGGCTGAGAACCTTGAAAGAGGTCAGCGAGAGAGCATTTGAGGAATTGAATGAAAAGACTATTTGATTTTGCCTGTGAAAACGGGCATAAAACTGAGAGATTCTGTGATTATGAGACACGGGATTTCTTATGTGAGTGCGGAGCAACAGCCAACCGACTCATAAGCGCACCTAACTTCAAATTGGAAGGGTGGTCTGGTTCTTTCCCATCAGAGCATGGGAAGTTCGAGAAAAAACACCTTGACAGACTGAAGTGGGAGCAAAGTAACAACTTGTAAAAAGTGCAAGTTAAATGTCCTGAGAACGATAAACACGCAGGAAAAGGAAAAATATGTTGATTGAAAATGAAGATGAGTCGCCAAGTGAGTTAGACGTAGTTGAAGAACAACAGCAAGAAAGACTCCCTCAGAATGAGCAACTTTCAGACATTCCCAATTTCTATCGGGATAAAAGTCTAGAAGATGTTATCAAGATGCATCAAGAGGCTAACAAGTTAATTGATCGTCAGG
>Ga0209400_1003538_pt1 | contig 11358 bp, 8 predicted proteins | sample M_130807_EF_Meta_FD_187313 | JGI IMG/M metagenome (GOLD analysis project Ga0209400, IMG submission 187313) | Freshwater microbial communities from Lake Montjoie, Canada to study carbon cycling - M_130807_EF_MetaG (SPAdes) (version 2) | ecosystem: Environmental > Aquatic > Freshwater > Lake... | reverse complement strand
AATTAGCTTTGATAAGTTTCTATTCGGGAATAGTATTTTGGGCAACGACTAAAGTAGTCGCTTGAGACGGACTTCAGGGAGAAAAATGAAAACTAAACTACAAGCGATCTTGTTACTACTCAGCGTAATTGTTTGACTGAGTCTGCAAAAAGCTTCACCTAGCCAAGCCCAGGGGCAAACAAAAGCGCCCGTTTATAAGCAGTTACTCCTTGTTACAGTAATACCAAGCGGGGACATAGTATGCCTCTCTTGTTCCCAGACCATCAAATTTAACGTTCAAGTTCAACCAGGTGGACAGACTGTTTCGTGTAATGTAAAAGACAATTTTGGGCAAACTTTAGCAATCGGCCAGGTTAGAAACCACGCTGTTTTCTCTATCAAAGTAGCTCCAGCACCACAAATCTGGTTACAGCAATACATAAATAACGGACTCAAAAAAGTGAATTTAACAACTACTTGTTCCAACGCTAAATACAGTGGCTACACAAGCACTATTCTCTACTTAAATCACAAATAATAAGAGGAACCTTAATGACGACACCTCAGCAGCAGGCATATTTACAAATTTTCAACGATGGCATAACTTCAGGTGTAAACAATGAAAGAAAAAGGCTTCGAGAAGCCTTAGGAAGAATTCTAGGATCAAAAGGTTTTTCTATTGAGCAGCTAGAAGAGCTTTTTATTGAGATCAACATTGATTCAGACCTAGAACCTTACGAACCCCCGCAATAGTGCTAGGTGGAAACCTTGTTAAGTTCTGAAACGTTTTGGGCTACCAATTTGTAGGTATATCAGTCTCGGCGATTTACCGTAGCCCAGCTGCTAGTTGAAGTGTTATGCAGCAGTTCAAAACGGGATCGAAAACCATCTGAGCTTGCTAAAATTCGCCACTTTTCCAGTTCTAAAGAACTAGGACCAATGCCTTTTGAAGCCTTTTCACCCATACAACAGTCAGATCTCGCGAAGTATCTAACTGGTCTAGCAGCAACCAGGCAGGCCTTTTCTCGCCATCTAAAGCCGATAGGAACATCCTCCTGATCAACTTAAACAGCCAAAGGTTCGTAAATAGAAGCCATAAACACCAAAAATATTTTTCCGAACACATGCTCGCATAAATTTGTATACACAGTTCTTCGGACATATGAGGATCTAGAGCATAAACTTACCTCTTGATAAGTGTACTTTTCTTCACAGTTAGCGACAAATGTGGACTGTTATGACTAAGAAAACTCAATCTGATAAAGACAAATCAGTCTTAGTTCCAATTGGTAGTCTAAAAGTTCAGTTCCAAATAGATCGAATAATTAGCTCCATGTTTGACTTGTGTGTTTCTACTTGGGATTCTAATTCAGAGATACTTTTGAGCTCGATTTTAAGCTTCTCTAGTAATTGAGACTGTTCCTTGAGCGATGGGACTGGAATCTGTAGAGTGAATAAATCATCTTTTTTTAGCACTTTTCTCGTAGCGCCTTGAATTTTCTGATTAATTTGCTTTTTACAGACATCGCTTTTCAAGTACACAAGCAAAAACTCGGGAGAAATGACTGATTCGTCCTTAACCTTGAACAGAGTGTACATAGGGCTAACAACCCCAGAATCTTTGCCAAAGTTGCATGCGATTGAGCCAACATTTATCCTGGATGGGTTAAAAGCAAAAGTTCTTGGTCGGACGACCTTGTAATTCGAAATATCTAGAGACGCTATTTGCTTGTCGAAATACTCATCAGACCTAACAAATCCTTGACGATTCGATACGGACCAAACAGGCAATCCCAAATCCTTGGCTTTCTCTTTAGTTTCAATGATCAAATCCCCAAGGGTCATTAGTTCGTGGTCAGTATCTGGAGATTCAACCTTTGTGTACTTTTTTCCTAGTAGGAAAACTTCGGGATTTGCTCTAATGTCTGCTTTAGAAATCTCTAGAAATTGCCCTCCATGTGAATTTGCGAAAGGCTCTGATTGGTTTCCAGTCAAATATTTTTGAAAATCGGCCAAGGTAGCTTGAACGGAAGGAAGGTCGTTTTTGTCAATTGGACGTCTCTGCGAGCTCTTATCAAAACCATCGTCGTTTACATCGACAAACAAGACCGATTTCGATCGACTCGCCATAGATTTATCAATAAGAAGCACATAAGTGTTAACCTCCGCATAGGGAGCAAAGGTCCAAGGGTGTAACGAGACAACAGCCCACAAGTCATCTAGAATCAGCTCTCTCACTTTTTTAAAGTAAGTTGCATTTGAGTTACCGATTACACCTTCAGGCACGATTATCCCCGCGCGACCGGCCGGTGTCAGGTGTTCAATGATGTAGTCGACAAACAACACTTCAGCGCGGCTTGATTTTACAGAGAATTTCGTATGTGGTGTTATACCTCCTTTTGGGGTCATGAATGGAGGATTAGCAAGGACAACATCGAATTTCTCTGACCAACGACTGTCATTCGTCAAAGAGTCGTATTGGTAAATATTTGGATTCTTAAACTGATGCAAATACATATTCACTTGAGCAATTCTCACCATTGTTGGATCGATGTCAAAGCCAAATATGTTATTTGTAAGCTTTATCTTTTCGGCTGGAGTTAATGCTCCAGAGCTTGTACCAACACCCAAGGGCGGTTCCTGCGTGTTCAAAATATGGTTGTATGAGCTAATTAAGAACCCGGCTGTGCCGCATGCTGGGTCAAGAATAGTGTCCGTTTTTGTTGGGTTTACTAATCCAACAACAAAGTCGATTATGTGACGTGGGGTTCTAAATTGACCAGCATCTCCCTGTGCCCCCATAATCGACAGCAAATATTCGTAAGCGTTTCCCAGCTCCTCTGGATGGGTGTAATCGAAATTATTTATTTCTTTTAGAAATAGCCCCAAAGTTTCTGGAGATCGATATGGAAGAATTGCTGACTTGAATATCTGTCTAAACAACTCGGGCAGCTGTTTGGCAAGAGAGAACTTACTGAGGGCATCTGCGTAAAGATTCATTTTCTCTTGATTGCCAAGTCGACTATTCGTTACTCTGCTCCAAGAATAATCTTCTAAGTCTCCTACGAAAAAGCTAGGCTCCCCGCCTGCCTTAATCGAAAGCTGGTCCATATCGTCCATAAATTTATATATCAAAGCGTACGTAATTTGATCGATTTGGGAAATTGGATTTGGAGCGACACCCACAAGTACATCTCTCGCCGCATCAATATGTCGCTTAGTTTCAGAACTTAGCATAATTTATATTCCTGTCAGTTGATAAGCGTAATCATAGATGTATCTAGGGACAATAGATTTGAACCCATTGAGTTTCTCATAATCTGAGAAGTCAAACGATGCACAGTTATGGAACCTAGCTAGTTGCTTTGACTGAACGATGTCTCTAACTTCTGCATCAATAATAAATGCCTTGAAGAAATTCTTGACGGGTTGATAATGTTCTTGATCTACTGGGTGTATTTCCATGAACTTCTCCCACTCTGATTCAAGAAGCTCATCTTTTGACTCGAATTCCACCTTTACTCCGAAAGCAACTTCCAGAAACTCTCGCACAGAGATTCGTCTATCGACACCAAATGCTCTGCGGATACGATCTAGATTCAAAAAGTTTCGAGGCTTGTTTAGGACATGGGTTTTCACATATTCCTCGGCTGCTTCAAAATCTCCATTTGCCCAAAGCGCGCTCAAGGTGGAGTCACCTAGTACGTCCTCGTCTACAGCTTTCTTAAACCCTTCTCTGTCTATGCGCATGATTACGCCTTCTGGTGACTCGTTGATAGTTGCTATCTGATCTGAACTACCCAGATTGACTTGTCCAACCCTGGGCTGGGGGCCAACAGGTTCGATCACACTTGCCGATGTGCCTGTTTGAGGTAATTTGATTTTCTCGTCATAGTCAAATTCGTTCTCAAAATACTCGCAGGTCGCAAAGAAATCAAAGAATTTGAATTTATCCTTCTCAACGGCCTCGTCAAAATCTGAATAGTTGTTGTAGGCGAATAGCCATTTTCGAGTTCCCCTGCCCTTCATCTGTACGAAGTCGGACGGGCTGAATACCGGTCGCATAAGAGCCACGTTGAGTAGGTCTTGACAGTCGTAGCCAGTTGTCATCATGCCAACTGTAACGGCGACACGAGTTTTTGATGAGTCGTATCCGGTCGGACTCGGGACTTGGCCACCAAGTCTATTGTTGGCGAAGTTGATAGTCAGTTGTTGAGCGTCAGCTACATCAGACGTTACTTGCATAGCGAAGTCAGATTGGCCATACACATCGGGCCATTTCTCAAGAGCAAGTTGATTAAGAATATTTGCAAGCCTGGCAGCATGTTTTTGTGAGACTGCAAAGACCAATGATTTACCGAAAAGGTGGACCCCTAAGGCACCAGCAATCGGGTCATACAAGCCATTTTCCAGCAGCGTTCGGCACATGGCCACGTTCGTCTCTTCATTGAATACATTGCGTTCGAAATCCTTCTGGTTAAAAGTTTCCTCTACCTCTTCGCCGGCTTCGTTGATTACGCGCACCGAATAACCATTTTCCGAGAGCAACTCGGTTGTAATTTCTGTTCGTGCATCGACCAAGGTCGGTTTGATCAGATATCCTTCATTAGCGCCTCGCTCTAGGTCGTATGAGAATGTTGGATGACCAGGTTTACAACCAAATGTTTTATATGTGTCTATTAGTAAACGTCTCTCATACTCCTTTTGGTTATCCAAGTCCGCTTCATCTAAACCCTTTAGGTAATTCTTAGGGGTGGCGGTTAGACCTAGTTTGTAACCAACGAAATACTCAAATACCGCTCTGGAGTTCCCGCCAATAGACCTATGAGCTTCATCAGAAATAACAAACTCAAAGTCGGTCGGGGAGAAGTCCTTTTTGAATCTGTCGCCAGTCAGGAATGTTTGAACGGTTGAAACAACTACTTCTGCATTTGCCCAGTCATCTCTATTGGATTTATAAATAACACTGCGGAAATCCCTACCAAGGTATTGCACAAATGCCTTTTGAGCTTGATCCTCAAGTTCAAGCCTGTCTACGAGGAAGAGAACTCTCTTTGCATTTCCAGTCTTCAAAAAAAGTTTTATCACGGCTGCGGAAATAAGAGTTTTACCTGTACCCGTAGCCATTTCAAATAAGAATCTTTGGGAACCGGTCTTTGCGGCTTCTTGGATAGATTTGATTGCCTCAACTTGGTACGGCCTCATTCGTTTTAGGTTGTTCCTTCGCAGGAATGAGTCGAGCTTGGTCGGATCTAGAAAATCTGGATCACTGGCAAAGTTCGGCAGTTGTGTCGAAATTATAAAGTTTTCATCAACTTCCGCATTGGCAAGTTCGGCTGGGTTCGGAATGTATTTCTCAAATTGAGTTATAGATTCTTGGGTTGGGAATCGGGATATAGTTTCTGGATTTCCATGCTTGGTGTCCCAGAGATAGTGAATGTTGCCGTTAGTAAGAATTATGAACCTTGCCCCTATATTTCGTGCATAGTTCCTAGCTTGTTCTTTCGCAGAAAGAGGATCAATTGACTCTTTCTTCGCCTCGACTACTACAAGAGGCCGGTTGTCTTTGTCAAGGAGAAGAAAATCTATCGCACCGCGAGTCCCAGACCTTGAGACTGCTTGCTCTAAGTCATCGCCGAGATCAGCAAATTTAACGCCAGCTTCGAGCTGGATGTTACCAGGTCCTGCGTCGCTGGCCTCGAATCGCCAACCTGAACTCTCTAAAAGTTTGTTTATCTTGATCCGGGCTCGCGCCTCGTTGTTTGCCATCTGTCTCCGTACTCAGCTTGCCATGTTAATACTATGTAAAGTCACTATTTCAAAAAGAAAAATCGCAACTGACTGTTCCCGCTAAGATGGCTTGGAGATTGCCGAATGAGCTTACCCGCTCTCTGTTACTATTTATCCCAAGTCACTGAGTATCAAACCAACTAATTTTGGGAACACCGAGCCAGACAATGGGCACTTTGAAGGGAGTTTATTTTGGCTGAAGTAGAACAATGGAGTACGACCAAGCTGATGAGACACCATCTCGAGGCGAATCGAGGCACCGTTTACGACGTTCGGACTTTGGCAAAAGAACTCATAGAACAATTCAAAGACCTTTCTGAACAAAAGCGCGTCACTCGAAACCCATCAATGTCAGACTTAGAACTTGAGCAGCAGGTCTACGACGAGATTTACAGATCCTTATCAGAGCCAAACTATTCAAGGAATTTCGCCGACTTAAAGATACTGCAGCAGAACCCTAAAGAGTTCGTACTCGAGAAGTCAGAATCGTTCATGTGGGTAAATTTCTATGAGAAATTTGCCAATCAACTTTCCGGATTCGCTTCCAAGCGAGACGAACTAATTTCCATGTTGGTCACAGGCGTTCAAGAAGTTGACGCTCTAAGAATATCCGCGGATGAATATCCTGAGGGCGGAAATGGTTTCTGGAGAGATGTCTGCCCATTCACATTTATGGCTTGTTTCAACCGCGGAAATACTAATGAAAAACGAAAAGAAATAGCAAATTCGTTGGCCCGACAACTAGGGGTGGACATTCCAGCTCCAGAATCATACGTAGGTGTTCCGCAACAGAATTCTCAGAACTGGTGGTTCTTTGCCTGGGAAAAGAATCGAAAACCTCAAGATATTCAGAAACTTTGGAATTTATTCTTAGCCGCTTTAGATTTAGCTGACGGAAAAGAAGATTCACGCCCTGCGTTCATCAAGGCTCTCGATGATGTTGCAGAGGTCTCCCGAGTTGATTGGAACATAACACTTGGCCTCTTTTGGATTCGCCCAGATTATTTTCCACCTCTCGACATAAAGACAAGAAGACTTATAACAAAGCTGGGCTTTGATAAAGGGTACCTTAACTCAAAGAAAATGATTCCAGCTGAGCAATATCTTGAAATCCGGGACAATCTGGCGGATTACTTCAAAGGAGCGAGTCCTTTGGTAAGGCGATTCCCTGAGTTATCTGCAAAGGCTTATTCGGCCAAAAGCCTCGAAAGCGAAACGGTGCAGGAAAATCTCAGCCCTAATGTTGCGTATGAAATTGAAAACATTATGCGAGATGGCTCTTTTGTGTCGAGGGAAAGGTTAGAAGAACTTCTGATCTCGTTAGAGGAGAAGAAGAACCTGATTTTGCAAGGAGTTCCAGGTTCCGGAAAGAGCTGGTTAGCTAGACGCCTTGCATACGCTCTTATAGGTGAAAGAGACCCCGATAGAGTTCTAGCAACTCAATTTCACGTGAATCTTTCTTACGAGGACTTTGTGCGAGGTTGGCGTCCATCTGCAGCTGGAAAGCTTGAATTGGTTGATGGGCCCTTCATCCAAATGATTGAAAGAGCCAAAGAATCCCCTCAGGATAACTTCGTGGTAGTTATCGAGGAAATTAATCGCGGTAATCCGGCACAGATTTTTGGGGAGCTACTCACACTTCTTGAGGTAGATAAAAGAACTGAAGAAGAGTCACTGAAAATTACTTACTTGAGACCTGACGAGCTAGGTGTTTACGTGCCCGAAAATTTGTTTGTGCTTGGAACTATGAATTTGGCCGATAGGTCATTGGCAGTTATGGACTTTGCATTTAGACGGAGATTCAGTTTCGAACAATTGCTTCCTACGTTTAACGAGCCTTGGCGGCAGTGGCTCAAGAGCCTTGATGTAAGAGAGGGGCTTATAGAACTTGTTGCGGCTGCCGTGGCAGAATTAAATGAAGCTATCTTGAGGGATCCAAATCTCGGGTCCAACTATATGATTGGCCACAGCTTCTTCACGCCACATACCAAGGTGGAAGACTCGGACGCTTGGGTAAAAAGGATATTCAACTCAGAGATAAAGCCAATGCTTCAGGAGTATTGGTTTGATGACATGGCAAGAGCAGAGGAATTATCAAAGGCTTTCGCACTCAAAGTCGGATTGCTTAGCGAATAGATGCGCTGGAATACCAAGATCCCGATTCGCAATATTTGGATCCTAATGGCCTATGCGGCCACCGTCGATTCAAAGCATCTTGGAAGGCTGTTTTCTTCAAAATTACTAGACGAATCTTTTGATTCAAGTTTGCCTGATCTCATTGCTGATCTTTTAGTGGACGAAGTAAACCGTAGGTTCAGAAATAGTTTGTCAATAGATTTTCATTACATGGTAAGGGAACAAGCTAGGGTGCGAGGTAGAATTCTTCACCTTAAAACTGCGAGGGAAAGGTCTCTAGACAAGGGCCGAGTTTTTGTAAAGTACGAAACGATAACCTTTGACAACCAAGTTAATAGATTGGCTCTGTACGCCCTAAACCTGCTCCATCAGACGTGCTTGCGTGAGGATGCGAGGAAAGCATGCCGCAAAGCCATATCAAAATTAGAGTTAGCGGGGGTCACTTCAACCTTAGACAGGGCACAATTCAGAGGCGTGGAAGCAACGGATAAGCGTGACCTAAGGCTTGTCGCTTTTTCTAGGCTTGCGATTAGCTCTAACATTCCAACTGAGTTTGTTGGCTCAGGAAATTTGGTTTCCATAGACTATGTAAATGCGAATCTTCCAAAAATATATGAGAAAGCTTTGTTCGGTTTCTTCAAAACTCACTTAGACTCCAGTAAATTCCTTGTAGAGTTCCAAAAAAAACCTAAGTGGAAGATATCTGAAGCCACTGCTGGCTTCGAACAAAGAATGCCGGACATGATTATGGACATTCGAATTAGCAATTTGGCCTCACGTGAGGTGGTAATTATTGACGCAAAATTCAAGACAATAACGCGAGAAAATTTCGGCTCAGTAAAATTTAAGTCCGAGGATTTGTATCAAATGTATTCATATATGCACAGTCAATCAGCTCCGGGATTACCTAAAAGCACTTCGGGAGCGCTAATTTACCCAACAATTGGCGATGATGTGTTTGAGTCTGCCAAGCTCCAAGGTTTTGGATTGACGTTAGTTTCTCTAAATCTAGGTTTAGATCCTGCAGAAATGAGACTTCAACTGTTGAAATTAGTTCATTCATTAATACCTTCAGACACTGAAGTTGCTATTTGAAATCTCTAGCGCTTGAGCTTTTCTTTCAGGACATCGCAGACATTTTTGCCTCGTCTATCTACCAGGCTCTAAACTGTTCTAAGCGTCAGGTCCTCTGAGTTATTCCTAACATTCCCAACCTCAACCCCAACCGGCCAAAACTCTACCTCTGCTGCTACCTGATCTGATTCTTCAGCTAGTTCGTTTAGTAGGGCTTGGGTGGTGTTCTCTGGGTCTTCTAGGTTCTCGGGGTCTAGCCATTCAGCCATTGAGGAAGAGGAGAGCAGGATCGGGTTTCTCTCGTGGATTGCCGCTAGAGGTTCTGCTGCATCTTTGGTGAGTATTGCAAAAGATAGAAGCCATCTAGTTGGATCATCAGGTTTCTTAGTGGGGTCTAACCACCAGTCGTAGATACCAGCTAGGGCAAGCATGCCTTGGTCACCAGCGTTGATATAGAAAGGTTGTTTAGACCCGTCTTCTTTGATTTGCCACTCGTAGTAACCAGAGACTGGCATTACGCAGTGCTGCCTCAGCACTGCGTTTCTAAAGGTTGGTTTCTGAAGAACAGTTTCAATACGAGCATTGTTGTGTAGGGGAGTGTTTGCTGGTCCCTGCGAGTTTCTAGGAATGAGTCCCCATCTTGCTGAATGCAACTGTCTTCTGAGTTCTCCAGCATGTTCGCCCTCATTCTCTTTGAGAACGCGGTCAACAATGATTGAGGCTGGAAGTGAAGGTGGGTTGTTATAGGTAATACCTGGTTGTTCACCAATTACATCGTCAATGTCAAAAAGTGTTACGAGTTCACCAACAGATCTGGCAACTACTGTTCTGCCACACATTAAGCGTTAGGCCTCTTCATCTCAGCTTCACGCAGCTTCTTAGCTCTTGCTTTGGCTTCTTCTGTTTCTTCGATCATTGCTGTTGCTGATTTCTCTAGTCGCTTCTTGACGATTGTTACAACCACCAAGAACACCAAGATAATTCCAGCAAAGATTGCTCCACCAAATTTGAACTGCTTTAGAGCATCGGTTGCACCATGTGCAAACCAACCAATACCTAGATAGACACTTGACCAAACAGCACATGCTCCTGCTGTCCAAGAGATAAAGGTTCTATAGGTCATCTTGGTCATACCTGCTGTCAGTGGAACAACAGAGTGTAGTACTGGTAAGAATCTGGACATCGCAATGGCTAGTCCTCCTCTAGATTCCACGAAGGCATCTGCCTGGTGCCAGACCTTCGCTGGAATCTTGAGGCCTAGCTTGCTTGATCTAATTCTTGGTCCGAAGACTCTACCGATATAGAAACCAAGTGATTCTCCAGCGAAAGAGCCTGCCATAACAGCTAGGAATAGAGCTAGAAAGTCGAACCAGTCTCTGACCATAGTTCCAGCAGCTAAGACAATTGTGTCGCCTGGAACTAGCAAACCAACAAAGATGCTGGTTTCTAGAAAGATGGCAAAACCTGCTAGTAGGTCACGCCACAGCGGGTCAAAGGTGTGAACTGCGTTATTTAGCCAGTCGATGAATTCGGTCACAGGTAAATCATCCCACGCTTGGAAGGTCTTGAATTAGGATTTTCAGCCTTCTCTCAAATTGTGGGATGTGTGATCCTTCTGCGAAGTTATCGCTAACTCCTAACCAGTTGACCACTGGTCTAACACCTTGAAGTGAACTTAGTAACCAGAGTTCAAGTCCAACTAGATCTTCTGGAGTGACATGTTCATATCTGGTCTTAATGTTCATGCTCTCGGCAATGGTGAAGATCTCGGTTCTGGTAACTGATTCAAGCCAAGGGATCTCATTTCCTGGAGCACAGAGTAGATCTCCTCGCCACCAAACCAAAGAGGAGAGAGCGCCTTCACTTATTTCTCCGTCTTTGGTTAAAAGTATTGCTTCATCAGCACCCAGTGCCTGAGCCTGTGCTCGGAGTTCTGTTCCTAGGGCTAGTTCTGGACCTTTGACAGTTAGGTCTAGCCTTGGGTCTGGTTCTGGGTAAGTCCAAAGGGTTACTGGTCCTAGCTGTGCTGGTGCTTCACGGACTATTAGGGACAGGGTTGGTTCCTGTGCTCCTCTGAGTTCAAGTCTTGGGAAGAGTCTTCCTGTTCTAGGAATCAGTTGCCAGGCTGCTTCGAAGAAGTGGGGAAGATGTTCAGTTAGCTCTGGGTGTTTGAGTTCGATGGCTCTGGTGAATCTATCGTTATGTAGGTTTAGGGATCTGACTCTGCCATCAACAACTAGGAAAGAGTCGGCAACTAGGACATCAGAATCTAGGGCAGGTGATGGTTTTAGTTCTCCTGCTGTGTAGATAAAGGTCTGGTTCAAGTGAGCTTCCTAAATGCTTTGCTTATGGCTCTAATCTTAGATAGTTAGACACTTA
>Ga0209400_1003532_pt1 | contig 11366 bp, 14 predicted proteins | sample M_130807_EF_Meta_FD_187313 | JGI IMG/M metagenome (GOLD analysis project Ga0209400, IMG submission 187313) | Freshwater microbial communities from Lake Montjoie, Canada to study carbon cycling - M_130807_EF_MetaG (SPAdes) (version 2) | ecosystem: Environmental > Aquatic > Freshwater > Lake... | reverse complement strand
TGAGGCTGGTCGTACTGTGGCAAACCCTGCCGCGGTCCTGCTAAATAAGCGTATCTTCGCCCACATGTACTATGCAGCCGTTTCTGCATCGGCGGATTGCGCTGAGGTCGATGGTCCCTACAGCACCTATTCAGGGTCGCCTGCCTCAATGGGTCAGCTGCAGTTTGACCTGTGGTCTGTAGAGCCGCTTTCTGATGCTGACCTAGACTGGGCTGCCCTAAAGACGCGTGTCCAGCTGGTCGGACTGCGTAATTCGCTGCTGATTGCACCGATGCCTACTGCGTCCACATCTCAGATTCTGGGATTCAATGAGTGCTTTGAGCCCTTTACAACTAATATTTATAAGCGACTGACCCTGGCGGGTGAGTTTATTCAAGTAAATAAGTACCTGGTTGCCGACCTTGTCAAGCGGGGGCTATGGTCGCCTGAGCTCAAGGATAAGATTGTTGCCAAGATGGGCTCCGTTCAGGGCATACCTGAGATTCCAGCCGACATTCAGGCTTTGTACAAGACTGTATGGGAGCTCAAGCAGAAGACACTTATTGACCTTGCTGCGGACCGTGGTGCTTACATTTGCCAGTCGCAGTCACTGAATCTCTTTGTTGCGGACCCTGATTATTCAAAGCTAACATCCATGCACTTCTATGCATGGCAGAAGGGACTGAAGACTGGTGTGTATTATCTACGAACTAAGGCGCCAGTGCAGGCGCAGCAATTCACTATTGCACCGACTACTAAACAAGTGGAGGACAAGGAATGCACTATGTGTTCATCTTAAAAATTAAAGGAGGAGGTGTTGCTTCAGTGTAGGTGGCACGTATCATACTAGATAAATATAAAGGGTGACTAAAACCACCCTGGACCATGATTGGCTCTTGCTTTTGCTCTTGCCTTTGCTCTTGCCTTTGTTCTGTTTTTTTCAAGGCAACCACTTTTTTATACAAACGCAAATAGCTGCTTATTATCCATAACACTAATAGGGTTAGTATACATAAATAAATATACTTGAGCTCAAGCATATTTATTTATATGTTATATTATTACTCAGCTACTGTGATGTCCTACTGACTAGGGCTTGGACCCAATTTATTACATTCTTCTATTGCAGCCGCATTTTTAGGGTCTCCATAAGGATTAAATACCTTTTGGGCTAGTTCATGTTCAGCAGCCATTTCAAATAAGTTAGTAACATCATTGAGGATTTGCTTTGAGCTTCTATGTGCAGAGGTTACATTATCAAACTCCTTTTGATACATGTCCAATTTATTAGAAGCATCCACTTGAAAATCACCAGCTGCATCAGCAAGTGAATCAATGTTTGATGTTACAACTTTTGTTCCAAATATTACGGATTTTTTAGAATTTGCAAGGTCTTTTGTTACTATTTCTAGCTTATCTGCTAAGTCTTTTTCTCTTTGAACAACTGCTGCTTTTAATAGCTTACGCTCTCTTAGCTGGTTATCAAGCATTTCAGCAGTGTGTTCATTAGGGTCGTCACTCTTTTTTTTCATCATGTTATCATCATACGAACCTTCTAACGCATCCATATTTATATTATAAGCAGCTGTACGTTGTGTTTTCTTTGATGTAAAACTAAAACCCTCCACATTCCGGGACATCGTGTAAGTACATATTAATATGCTAAATACGGATATAACTGATATGATAAGTATATTAAAACTTGTTATTTTATGTAATAATGGGAACATCCTATTATTAACGTCTTATATTTAAAAGAAAATTAGGGTGCGACTGCAGCAGCTGGTCCAGGCATGATTCGACTACATGCGAGCCTTTTCGCGCGCGCATCAGGGTCACCGTATAATTGTAATTGCTTGCCTAAGTATTCTTGTTCTGCTGCAACAGCGTATAGTTTGCGGGCTTCAGCGTGATAATTCTTTGCGTTTCTGTATGCCTCCTTAGCCATTTCCATGGCTTTATTTGCCTGTTCTACACCAACTCCAGCCACTGCAACCATTGGAATAGCCTTAATAATTTGTATTGGGTCTATTGATACCAGACTACTTGTAGCAAAAACTAAATTTTTAACAGCCATGGCTAAATTTATTTCCGATGTGAAAACCATTTCCTTTGTTTTTCTCTCTTCATCCCACAAAATTCGCATCCAGTTAATTCTGTCTTTTTGCTGACGCATTAAAATATCAGCAACATGTTTCACCGTTTTTTTGGCAACCTTTTCCAATGTTGCCGACTCATAAGCACCAGATACATCGTCTGTTTTAATATTATACTCATCTGATGCGGGTGTTTCTATTTTTGCGAAAAATCCCTCCTTTTTTTGATTAAAAACAATTAATATACCAACGCAAATTAAAATACCAATTAAAAGAATTATTATTTTTTTATCAAATAGAGCCCTCATTGTCTCCCTAATGTTTAATAGTAATTTTTACGACTCAACGCCGTCTAATTTGGTATGCGACTTTATACAGTACCTGGTCTTGGTCCGGGAAACGATTCAGGTTCAGTCATTTTTAGTATATCATGCACGACTTGTCGCTTATTTAGCTGAAAATTTGCGGCAACCTCCGCTTCTGACGCGACATGCGTCGACATTAATTGCTGCTGTGCACCACCTTGACTTGCAGCAAATTCCTCTGCCGTTGCTGAGCGCGTTGTAAGAAATTGCATGACTTCGTAACTTTGGCGCATAGCGAATTGTTCCAATCTGTTATAATTGTGAAGGGCAATAATTAACAAGGGCGATAGAACCACTAATATGCCAATTACAGCGTAACTATTGTTATGCTTCATTCTCTATTTAGCGGCTAGTTTTTCTTGTAACTGCCTTCACTGCCTTCACTGCCTTCACTGCCTTAGGTCTACCATCAAGTATAATTTTGCGCCGCCCTTTCTCTAAGCCAAATAGCCAATTTGCTGCAAGGCGCTTATCGCGATATCTCAATGACCGATTTTCAACAACATTTCGGTTCTTTATGGTTTTGTAATTCGTTGATTTTTGAGTGGTTTCATTATCATAACTATATAATTGATGAATTTCTCCAGACAAAAGTCTTGGAATAATTTCCTTCAAAAAATACTGGTGTGAATTATCAGTCGCCCTTCGTAGGACTCTAGTCGGTACAGGTCTATAGTAGGGTGGCGATTCCAATAAGTGTGCTTCAGCTCTTTCTATGACCCGCTGCTTTGCAGTTTCATAGGATATTATAGGAAATAGTACAATAATACGATAAATTTTGGGTATAGATTCAAAAACGCGGTCCATTAATTTCTGCGATTGTGCACTTTGGCAAGTTGTTTCCCATAGAATATTGAAATTATAGTCAAATGCGCGCTGGAATAGGATGGGTATTTTATCACTAATGGAAAATCCGTCTTTGTCCTTTTCCTCTAATTGCGCATCCTGAAGGCTCTGGACTTCTTCTTGCGCTTTTTGCTCCCTGTACGTTACTCCTTCATAGGTCTTGATGATTTTCATGGAACCATTCCTAAAGGATTTTAGCGCGACCAGAGGCTTATCCTTATCAATGTGTGTGAACTTTGATAGATTAATATGAAATAGTCTCTTTATTAGTTTGTCGGCAGATGTTTTACCTGAACCGGGCGGACCGTATTTGATTATGCATAGCGGTGTTTTTGATGGTTGAATCCGCTTATAACCATCCATAAGAGGAATCAGTTTGTCGATAGTTAGATTTTTTGGGGTTGCTATTAAATTGCCACCATGTAATTTAATAATTGGATGACTACTTGCTTTAGCTACGTTTAAAAACTCCTCTAAATAGGGAAACTTGAGTAGCGGCTCTTCGTCTTTATCATTAAATAAAATATTAGGAATTTCTACACGAATGTTACCATATCCTGGAAATGAGCGCAGTAAGTAGCCTTTATCAAGGCACGGCGTCATTGGGTCTTTTAGAAATTCTGCTATTGTGGATGCCTTTGTTACTGATAAGATTTCTCTTATTTTTCTTAGTTGCGCAATTACATTTGTTTTTTCTTCTGGATTAGTGTCAAAGTCTGATTTATTTCCAGATATGGAACCACTGTCCTTTATATTATCAATAAAAATATATTTTGTTGCTGTGCCGCTGTCGATTAGATGATGGGCTATTTTGTAATATGTTAATAGTTCTACAATTTTTATCGACCGCAATTTATTAATGGATTCGACGTAGTTATATATAGAGCTTATAGTGGCGTTTGCTGAATATCCGTGTTTGAACGCAACATTTTCGTACCAACTTGAGTGTACATCTGGTCTGGTTAATGCTCTGTACAATGATAATGGGTATGCATGTACATAAGGGTCTGATTCATTGCACTCTATGCTAGCTGCATCCCAGATAGTCAACCATTTTGCGCCTAGCGCTGCAGCAATTTCAAAGGCGTACTTTGTAGCATCCGCGCCTTTTAATTTGTCGGATTTTCCAATAGTATCTAAATATAGTGTATCGGGAGTTGATGTTGTAGTTATTGCTATTTCGCTTCCAGGATAAGCGTCCAAATGTTTTGCAGACGTAATAAATTTTAAGCGTTTCTTATCGGGCATAATAAAAATACAAGTTCGTATGGGTGCTGGTTTTATTGAGTAGTTACCGCTGTTATTTCCATAATTTTGTTCCACATGAGGCTGTGAAAATTTGTTATAAATTATGTTAAAAACTGCGAACATATTGCCGTTGGCTTTTATTATTTCTGGAGGCAACGCCACCAAATCAATGGATGCCATCTACTAACGTCTTATATTTTTTGGCGCTTAAACAAATAACTTGTTATATAAAATAAATGCCGGCGCCCCTATTTTCTGTGCGGATTTATGAACATGAACGGAATATTCGGACTTATAATGACTTGAAACCTGAGACGGTGTATTTCATATTGGAAGGCTCATCAAATACATGGGCACTTATGTCACGGGATGAAATATATAGCAGAATGGCTACGCTGTTAATTGACGAATCTTTTCGTTGCGCCTACACTGCAGAAAAATACGCGTTAGTTACTAAGATGGGGTATGCCGAAGATGAAGAAATTATCAAAATCCCCATGCCGCCCCCTCAAGAAAGCTATTCTAAGGACGGCGGCATGGTTCAACGTAGCGTTAAAGTTAAGTTGCCTGCCAGCCCTCAGCTTGTTGACAAAGAGGACAAGACAAATGGCTACAGGGTGTTTTGCGTTCGCCACGTTGAGCTATTTTTGTGTTGGTTGAAACAGTATGTTATAGCGGAACCACTGTTGCCACTGACCCGGTAACTAGCTTCTGATTTTTTCTATACTTTTGATTACATAATAGCGGTATTATGTAATCAAAAAATCTATTATTTTATTGTCTTTTAGTATATTTTACTGTTTTTATTTTTAGATTAGAATGGAACCAATATCACTGGGCAGTGGAACAATGCTTGTGGCGTAGTGAGACTCAATCTCACGCAGGTCACGGAGCTCACCAGGCGTCACAAGGTTAATGGCTACACCCTTGCGCCCAAAGCGACCTGAGCGACCAATGCGGTGAATATAGTTCTCACGCATGGGCGGCAGCTCAAAGTTAATAACCAGTGATACCTGCTGCACATCAATGCCACGGGCTAGCAGGTCGCTTGATACAAGAACGCGGCTATGACCGCCACGGAACGCCTTGATGCACTCACGACGGTCCTTAGGGTCCATATCACCATGGATGTAGCTGACCTGGAAGCCATTCTCCTGAAGGCGCTTAGCCAGCCACTCCACCTTGGAGCGCGTGTTGGCGTAGATAATCGCCTGATTTACGTTAATGTGCTGATACAGGTCACAGAGGCAATCGAACTTCCACGCATCCTGCTCCACCTCTACAAAGTGCTGCGCAATGCCCTCCAGTGTCACCTTCTCAGGCGGTAGCAGGATGCGCACAGGGTCCTTCAGTAGACGATTTGCGACCTCAATCACCTCATCCGGCATGGTTGCACTGAACAGCGCAACCTTGGTGTGGTCAGGGAAGCCCATGTTGAGGATGCACTCAGTCTGCTCACGGAAGCGACCCTCAAGCATCTGGTCCGCCTCATCCATGACTAGCACACGAATCTTGTCGCGCTTTAGGGCGCCACGCTCCATAAGGTCATAAACACGACCAGGCGTGCCAATGACTAGGTGTACGCCCTTCTGTAGGGCGCTTACATCATCGCGCACTGGTACGCCGCCAGTGGCGGCATACACTACAATCTTAGTGTAGGTGCTTAGTGCCTTTGCAACACCCTCAATCTGTGATGCAAGCTCACGGGTCGGTGCAAGGATTAGACCTTGAATTGACTTCTCCTCACCGTCAATGCAGGAAAGGGCGCCAGTCACAAAGGTGCATGTCTTGCCCGTGCCTGACTGCGCCTGTGCTAGAACGTCATTGCGCTCCATGATAGGCTTAATGCCGCGCTTCTGGATAGCAGATGGCTCCGTAAAACCATATGCAAAGATACCACGTAGAATGTCTACGGGAATATCCATATCCTCAAAGCTATTATAAATACGTACTTTGTCGTCTGAAGGTCCTTGTGCCATTTTTCTTTTTGAAGGACCTAGTATTTTATATAACTGTTCATTTTTTTAGGTAGTTTGGTTCAAATTCCTTGCCCTTTTTCTTTTTTTGTATAAAAATTATACAAAAAAAGATATAGCCCTGGTGGGGGTCGAACCCACGGTCTTTCGCTTTATTCGCGGTTAAGCTTAGAAGGCGAACGCGTTATCCACTGCGCTACAGGGCTGGACAACTTATACAGTTCAGCAGTCTTTAAGTTCAATTTTTTGACCTGGATTTGATATAAAGCGTATTAATGATTAATATATAACGATAAATGGCTGATGAGGTAAACTGCTTTTTATGCGCCGCTGCCCTTTTAGAGGACGATAAAACAATGGAGTACGAATGCGGTTGCCATGTTGTCCATACGGCGTGCGGTATACGCCGCGCCTATCAGGATGTGATGGACGGCGGTTTGTTCTGTTGCACAACATGCAATACAGTATTTTTATACGGCGGTCACGCGGACCATTATACTGCTGATGCTGCTACAGCTGAGACCCCGCAAAACACTATCATAGAGGACTTGAAAAAGGATAAGGTATTTAAGGCTGGTTTAAAAAACGTCAGGGCTAAGCGGGCGCTGAAAAATAAGGCTTCCGCGGCATTTATCAAAAAATGCAAGGAGGAATATGAGAAATTTAAAACGGCTACTGAAATCAATGTGCAAAGCATTAAATTGTCTCAAAATGAGTCGCGACGAACCCTGATGGAAACAGAGGAATTCAAAGTTGCTAAGAAGACGGACCTTGGATATATGATTTCAATTAACAGATTTATAGGTAAATACAATTTGGGGCGCAGTGAACGCATCGCATTAAAACTTGACGGACGTCGTTGGGGCTGGAGATGGCGACGCAATCGCCCGACAAATATGTTAAAGTGGCGCTTTCGTATCCGAATATAGACGTTAAGTATCTTTATGATACTTAACTAATGACGGTTAAATACGAAAGTTATTTACCCATAAATAACTTTCGTATTTAACCGTACAAATTTGAAGACCACTTAAACTTGTTAAGCAAATTATAGAAACAATGCGGTTTTGCCAAGTCTGTAATTATTACCTTTATCTTGCTGCAAGCGGTGACGGAAATTCACTAGTTTTGCAGTGCCGCCACTGTGGTTACAGTGAGGCGATGGAGCCCACGAAGGCTGAGGATGCTCTTGTCCTGGAAACCACATTCAAAGCAACGGGCACAAGTGCGGGTCTTGGTGCCAGCGGTGTGACGGTGAACTCCTACACCCGTCACGACCCGACCCTGCCACACACGGACACGCTGGAGTGCCCTAACTCCACATGCGCATCAAATAAGGATATTAGTAAGCGTGATGTCATTTACATTAAGACCGATAGTGCTGCACTCAAGTTCCAGTATATTTGCACACAGTGTGATAAGCAATGGCACACGTAAATGCTTTGCATTTACGTAGCTTAATGCAAAGCATTTACGTAGCTTAATGCATACATAGGCGCTACGGCGCCTATGTACTAGTGCACACGTAAATGCTTCATTTTTCAGATTCATACTATGAACCCGAAAAAGTGTTTAAAATAAGCAGCTTGACTGATAGTAGTGACGATGCCAAAACCTGCACCCGTCGGTGAGATGAAAAAGCTGGTCAGCCTGCTGGATAGAGGTGACGCAGATTCGTACTTCTATCCGCCTGACACACGTAATTCTGTTTTTCAACCCGAATTTCAGCCCTACTTTAATTTTACACAAGAGACCGTTGAACTACCATATACCGGTTCGGCATCTTGGGGGCAACGCGTAACCTTTTCCTTGCCCTTTCCCTCACTAGGTGATTGCCTATCGTGGATATGTCTCCGTTTTTCACCCAATAGTTGGCTTCCCGGTGACGCAATAGATTATTTAACACAGAGTCAGCCTAAACGTTGGAACTATGCCGATATTTCCGGTAATGCGTGGACGTGGACATCGCGTTTGGCTTCCGCTGCCTTGGAGCTTGTGGAAATGGAGGTTAATGGCATCGTAATAGAAAAATGGTCTGGCGATTGGATTGATATTTGGCAAATGGTTTATCTTGAACGGTCGCGGTCATCTGGATATGAGGACTCTGTAGGCGGTACATTAGATAAGGAGCTAAATCCTGGTTTAGTATCATTTGCTAATCAGGACAATAACATTTTTTTTGATAACCCATCAGGGGAAGGTGCACATGTTGACCTTGCTAATTTAGATAATAATAAACTAGTTTCACCTACCGAAGACGGAAACGTGTATATCTATTTGCCTTTCTGGTTTGCTAGACGCAAGAATGCAGCGTTTCCTTTGGTCTCCGTTCAAGGGGAAGGCAATGTACGGTTTCATATTACATTCCGAAAGTTCGAAGATGTTATACGGCGTGTTGTTGGACCGCGAAAGTGTGGTGAAACTATGCTTGGTACCAGCGCTAATATAGTGAATGTAAATGGTGTAATTCCTGAAACATCATCATACGCTTTACCTATTGTGCCCCCTACACTGAAGAACGCAGTATTATTGTGTGGTTTTATTCAGCTGGATAGTGAGCTGCGTAAAGCCTACATTCACAAACCCCATGAGGTCCTATGGGATTCAGTAATCAACATTCCATTTGGTGAACCTATCAAATACGCTATTAATACCGGTGGTGGTGATACTATTACTGTTTCATTGCCTCTTGATGCCGCTAATGGACCCGTGAGTGAAATTATTTGGTTTGTTCGTCGTAAGGCGATTTACAAGTACAACTCTTGGGCAAATTATGGCGCCTATATGGAAGATGAAATTGACCCCATTTTTAAACCACAGCGCCCCTTACTCAAAAAGGCGGTTTTACGTATGGGCTCAGTTGTATGGGCGGATCAGGATGAAATGTGGTGGCGGCAGCGTGGCGCACTCAACCATCCTGGAAAGACGCAAATTATGTCATCATATATTTATGCCTATAATTTTGGAGAAGACCCTGCTAAATTTGGTCCTAGTGGAACAGTAAATGCCAGTCGTGTAAATATGCGTCTGGACCTGACTATTCAGCCACCTGTTGGTGTTGATGATGCTGAATGGGAGGTCCAAGTCTATGTTTTAGCCTACAACTGGATACGCTTTCAAAACGGTCTTGCGGAACGTTTATTTACTGATTAAGGGTCTAAAGGGTGTGTATGTGCTTCTTCTAAGATGGATTCCATTGAAGATTTTGCGCGCCATATTTTTAATGGTTCACCTGGTGCTCCTGGTACAGTCGCATTAGACGTTGACGTGGAAACACCGTCTGAGTTTTTCGAAGTATTGCTTGTTATCATGACGTATGGCATGAAACAATGGTACGGTGAGCGTATTAATATTTCAGATGTTAGTGCTGAACATATGATTCAGCTCCAAAAGTACTTTCTATCTTTCGGTGTAGTTCTTCACATTGACAAGAAGGATGAGCCTGATATTTATGTCCTTGATAATAAGGCGTATAGGGAAAAGGATTCTCTTGATGCAATGACATTTACGGTTGCTGCACACAAGTCTCTTTTCACCGTGTGGTTCACTTTCGCACCAGGAGCAGCGCCTAAGTGGGTTTAATTATTGACAGTTATTTAAGTTAAGTTTTTAATAAAGACTTAACTTATAATGCATTTCATTGCCTTATTAGCACACCTTAAGAACGGGTTCTACTTCTTGTAGGTGAGCCAGACCTTGACGCAGTTAGTGACGGCGTTCCGCTTCTTGAGGGGGAATTAGATGGAGTTTTAGATGGTGTTACTGAAGGCGTTACTGAAGGCGTTACTGATTTAGATGGCGTATTTGAAGGCGTCCGTGAGTTAGAAGGTGTTACAGAGGGTGTACCTGACTTTGATGGTGTGCCTGACATAGTAGGCGTTCCTGAATTTGTACGCGTTCTTGACGGTGAGCCTGACCCTGATTTTGAAGGTGTATTTGAAGGCGTCCGTGAGTTAGAAGGTGTTACAGAGGGTGTACCTGACTTTGATGGTGTGCCTGATTGAGACGGCGTTCCTGATTTTGTTTTTGACGGTGTATTTGAAGGCGTTGTTGATGGTGATACAGATGGTGTTCCAGATTTGGAAGGTGTAACAGAGGGCGTACGTGTAGGTGATGGCGTTAGTGTAGAACTTAATGAAGACCCAGTTGACGGTGTTCCTGTTTGACTTGCTGTTTTACTAGATGTTATACTTGCAGTATTTGTGGGACTTACTGATGCTGTAGTTGTCTTTGTTGGGCTCACAGATGGCGTCCGTGTCGTTGATGGACTTACAGATGGTGTTTGCGTCTTTGTTGAACTTACAGATGGTGTAACAGAAGGTGACCTTGAACGTGTTTGGGTAGCCGATGGAGACGTTGAAGGCGTTACGGATGGTGTTACTGACGGCGTAGTTGTTCTTGTTAGCGTTGAACTTAGTGATGAGCCGCCAGATGCTGTACCCGTTTGACTTGGTGTTTTACTAGGTGTTACACTTGAGGTAATTGAGCCTGTTACAGATGGTGTTACAGAAGGACTTCTAGACCGCGTTGGACTTACCGATGGCGAAACAGATGCAGTCATTGATTGTGTGGGCGTGCCCGATTTTGATGGTGTTCCAGAAGTGGAAGGCGTCCTTGATTTTGTACTAGTGGCTGATGGGGAATTAGATGCTGTTTTGGATGGAGTTACTGATGGCGTTCCTGACTTTGATGGTGTAACAGATGGTGTTACAGATGGTGTGACTGAAGACGTGCCTGATTTTGTGGGGCTCACAGATGGTGTAACTGTTGCACTTACAGAAGGCGTGGCTGATTTTGTAGGAGTTACAGATGGTGTAACTGTTGCAGTCAAAGAAGATGTGGCTGATTTTGTGGGG
>Ga0209400_1003531_pt1 | contig 11367 bp, 19 predicted proteins | sample M_130807_EF_Meta_FD_187313 | JGI IMG/M metagenome (GOLD analysis project Ga0209400, IMG submission 187313) | Freshwater microbial communities from Lake Montjoie, Canada to study carbon cycling - M_130807_EF_MetaG (SPAdes) (version 2) | ecosystem: Environmental > Aquatic > Freshwater > Lake... | reverse complement strand
ACCTGATGACTTGCTTATGTTTGCTTTCAAGGCCGCACACGAAGCTGATATGACATTTAACGAATATGTCAACCAGGCTCTGCGTAGTCTAATCGTTCAAGTTGAGGCTGGCGAGTATACTAAAGAAGATGCTCAAAAGTGGTTGGCAGACGAGGAAGAGGAATAATATGTTTGATTGGTTTAAAAAACCCGGATACTCTAATGTACTTCCATTTCCGGAACCCAAAGCAGTTCCGTATATTGAACCAGCTCCGAAGGAAAAAGAGTCGACTACATACTACAGCATTGGTCACACAGATGACAATCGTGTATCCATTAGAATGGGTTATACTACACTCACCATGAATTATGATGGTGTACAGAATCTTATCGACCAACTTGAACTTTACAAAAATCAATTACGCCAGGAAGAAGAATGAAATTCTTTGAGCCGTTACGTGATAATCTAATGGTACAGCAACAGATAGATGGCCCTTGGCAACATATGGTGGGCGTTATTATGCTGAACCAAACTGGCCGTAAACCAGTTAAAATGGTCTTGCCAGAGTTCTTATATTGGTTTCCTACTCCGTATGCCTTGCTCAAGGCCAATGAAGAGTTTGTCAAGAGCATTATTGAACCATTAGGTATGATGAACGTTCGTTATCAACGTCTAGTAAAAATGAGTCAAGACTTTTTGACTTGGGACGGAGATGATGCTACAATGTTATATGGGATCGGAAAATATGGTAGCGACAGTTATGAAATATTCTTCAAGCAGAACTATACCGTAGAACCCACAGATAAAGAATTGAAACGCTATTTAGAAGAGGAAGTTTATGAATCCGTTTAGAGATCAAGAAAAATTTATGAAGGCTTGCGACCAAAGTGTCGAAGAGTTTAACGCAGATCAATTTAATCTTTACATGAAGCTAATAGAAGAAGAATGTAGAGAATTAGGTGACGCGGTGGGCCAGCACGACAAAGTCGAAACCCTAGATGCACTTATCGATATCCTAGTTGTCACTATTGGTGCTATCCACAGTATGGGCGCAGATGCTGAAGGTGCTTGGAAAGAAGTAATGCAGACTAACTTTGCCAAAATTGACAAAGACACTGGCAAGGTACGCAAGCGTGAAGATGGCAAAGTTTTAAAACCTACAGGTTGGACTCCACCTAACTTGAGACCTTTTGTAAAATGATTACTGTTCATAAGAGTCGAGTACATAGAATCAAGCCCGGCGACCCTAATTTTGTAATCACTGACGGATTAATACAGACCAACCGAGCAGGATTAGAAATTAGTCAGAGGTGTCCGGAAAATTACAAAGATCTTATTCTAGAGTGTATCAACCACGGCTGGCTCAAACCTGTAGCACATATAACAGAACGTGAAATGATTTTTATAGGACTAACAAATGAAACGTGAAAATGACGAATACCTGTGCAAGACTTATCCAAAGATGATGGTTAACCGCAACAAGGACATGCAAGAAACTTGCATGTGTTGGGGTTTTGAATGTGGCGATGGCTGGTTTAATATCCTGAATATGCTTATGGGCAATATCCAACATCATATCGATTGGAAGAATAGAACTGAAGAAGTTGTAGCACAGGTAACATTAGATCAAGTTAAAGAAAAGTTCGGTACGCTACGTTTTTACTACTCAGGTGGTGATGACTATATCAGCGGACTTGTTAGCATGGCAGAGTCAATGTCAGGAGTAACTTGTGAAAGCTGTGGCAACCCTGCCGGCGTTCAAAACAACGGCGGCTGGATGCGAGCTATTTGCGATCCGTGCGAAATCAAACGTGAAGAAGAACATGCCAAACGTACAGCAGAATACGATGCACTGAGACAAGAGCGTGAACGTGCAAGAGTTATGAAGGCAGAAGGACACGAAGAATGACATTGCCCGATGAACGATATCGTGCTATAATGTACGCTAAGAGTCTTTGTGAGGATCTATTATATTCCGACAGAACTCCTAGGGTTCCAAAAGCAATTCGAGAAAGAGCTCGTGGAGTGTTGCGACATTTCCCGGACGAGTATTATCTAAGTATGCTGGCAGAAAGTCGTCCAGATATTATAGAACGTAAAGGGGAAGCATTTGATCCCCTTTACAAAATGGTTAAAGAATACGACTTGCAAAAAGGAAAGTGACAATGTTAGATTGTTTAATAGTAGGTGACAGCATAGCAGTAGGAACACATCGATTCAAACCAGAGTGTGCAGTTTACGCTAAGGGTGGCATCAACAGTAAGCAATGGGTTGATAAAAATATTCAGAACACGCCGTTGCAGGCAAAAACTGTTATTATCAGTTTGGGATCAAACGACCACAAGTATGTTAAAACTGAAAACGAATTGCAAACAGTTCGTCAGTTAACCAAAGCTGATAGAGTTTATTGGATCTTGCCCGCGATTAAACCCGACATTCAAGAGATTGTAAAAAAGGTAGCCGCACAATACGGTGATGTTGTACTACCAATTACACGACTACAACCAGACGGAATACACCCAAGTTGGGCTGGATATAAAGAGTTAGCAGAAAAAACAAAATAAGGAAAACTATGTTAGTACCAATGGTAATTGAAAAGTCCAGTAATGGCGAACGTGCTTATGACATTTACAGCCGACTTTTAAAAGAACGTATCGTGTTCTTAAATGGTCCTGTACATGACGATTCAGCTAACTTAATCGTGGCACAGATGCTGTTTTTAGAGTCAGAAGACCCAGATAAAGACATTAATTTTTATATCAATAGTCCAGGTGGTGTAGTTACCGCAGGTATGAGCATTTATGATGTAATGCAGTTTGTAAAATGCGATGTTGCCACTTATGTTATGGGTCAAGCCTGTAGCATGGGCAGTTTGTTGGCCAGTTCAGGGAGTGCCGGAAAACGCTATATGTTGCCCCAAGCACGTCATATGATCCATCAGCCTAGTGGTGGTGCAGGCGGGCAGGCTACAGACATGGAAATTCAAGTAAAAGAGATTCTAAAAATGAAGAAAACTCTTACAGAAATCTATGTTGCACACAACAGTAAAGGCAAAACTTATGAAGATTTTGCACGTGATATGGAGCGAGATTTCTTTATGAGCGCACAAGAAGCCTGCGATTATGGCCTTGTAGACACAGTTGTAAGCAAGCACGAATAAACTACAACGTATTCCGCTAAATAGTAGGTACAGCCCAAAGACGGGCTTATCTACTACTGGAATACGCTAATGTCAATACTCGATGTCTTAACCCTAGAAAACGGCAAATTAGTCGCTCGAAGCGATGTAAATGTTTACGGTCAACTAACTGTGAACAAGTTAATTACCCACGAATTAGTGGCTCATACCAAGTATGACGCACCTTTCTTTGAGTTTTCAAAAAATAACGAATCAGGCACAAATGCAGGTCACGGATTTATTTGGCCGCAGGCAGACTATGCTCGACAACTAATCTGGCGTGATGATCCAAGTCGTTTTTGGTTCACTGACAGCGTAGACCTAGCACCGGATCGTGCTTATCATATTGGCGGCGCTCCGATACTGAGTCAACATACCCTAGGCGGTAGTGTCACAGTATCCAATTTACAGACCGTTGGCGTATTAGAAAGCCTAACAGTTAGTGGTGATGTGAACTTCGGTGAGGAAGTATTCTTCAATGCTACTTCTGGAAAACTAAGCATCGGCACAGAAGCCGCAACAGGTGTTCTAACAGTCTACGACACAGTCAATGATGTAGAATTAGTATTAACTGGAGGTGCTAATAGTCGCGGTCGTATTGGTACAGTACAGACTAAAAACATAGACATCATCACAGATGACCAAGCTAGAATTAGCGTAGAGTACAACGGTGACGTTACAATCAGTAACGAAACAGATCGCACAGCGACTACCCGTGTATATGGCAAGGTAGGTGTTAATGTCAAGAGCCCACGCGAAGATTTTGAAGTTGCAGGAAATATCCGTTGGGGTAATAAATTATTTGCAACAGGTAATGGTGCTCCAGCAAATGGCGCATACATGAAAGGTGATGTAATTTGGAATGATGATCCAAAGAGCATGAGCTATATTGGTTGGGTATGCACTCAATCAGGTAATCCCGGAGACTGGAAACCGTTTGGTTTAATCGGCAGTTAATTGACAGTCAATCCAAGATAAGTAATTAGACAAGAGAAATACTCTTGTTTAGGCACATATCTTTTGGCAAATTAGGGGATTACTATGAAAGACAAACTCAATAAAATTAACTGGCATTTGAATCTTTGGATCTGGTATGGCAGACTCAGTCCAATACTATTCTTAATAGGTGCGTTCGCACTCTATCAAATACTCAACACAGACGTACCTTTTATCTTTTTTACCGCTTGGACAATTTTTGTCGCAACGGGAATCGTATGGTGGGGTTGGGTAATCAAAGTCCTTTTGGATATGGTTAGTATGTTTCACGATGTAAGCGAACACGTTCAGCATATACAAAATTCACTCAAAGAAGTAAAAGAGGACATAAAATTTTTGGACAACACTAGGAAAGATTAAATAAAGATGCTATAATAATACATAGCATCAAAACTTAGTCGACTCCTATGGCATTCATCCGACTCTAAACACTCTGCATGTCATCAAACTTGCTACCTACAAAAAGGAGACTAGAGATGGCAAAATTTTTCTCAACAAAGCATTACGGACACAACATTGGTCTGTCAGCAGTATTTCGTCAACCCAACGCAGATCACAGTCATTGTCATCTGCTACATGGCTACAGTCTAGCGTTCACATTCACATTTGGCTGTGACACACTAGACAACAAGAACTGGGCGGTGGACTTTGGCGGGCTCAAACCGCTCAAAGCATGGCTGGAAGATAAGTTTGATCACAAATTAGCATTGGATCTTGCTGACCCGCATCTAAAAAAATTCCAAGAACTTGAAGAGTTGGGCTTGGCCGAAATTAGAATCTTTGATGGCGTTGGGGCGGAGAAATTTGCAGAACACGCTTTCAATTTTGCTAATCAACTTATCAAAGAAAAGACTGGTAGTCGTTGCTATTGCGTTAGGGTAGAATGTGCTGAACACGGTGCTAACTCGGCCATCTACGAAGGTTGACTTTTTCCATACGTTCTGCTATAATATGCTATAGGAGAGCGTATGATTATATATTTAGACATGGACGATGTTGTAGCAGATTGGATGGGCTATGCCCGTGCAATCGTTAATCGTAACTGGAACTACGGAGAACGTATTCCAGATGAAGATTGGAATAAGGTTTCGGCCAAAAAACGCATGTACCGCGACTTGCCGATCAAAGAAGGCGCACACGATTTGGTTAATTTTTGTCGTGATGCTGTAGCAGATGGCCTCGCAGATGACCTTCGTTTTCTAACAGCACTACCGCACAATCACGGTGTTCCTTATGCCGCATGGGATAAGGTACTGTGGGCCATGGAACGTTTTGAACGCATTCCTGTATTCTTTGGACCATATAGTTTTGACAAGTACAAACATTGTACTCCGGGAGATATCCTTATTGACGACCGTACAAGTAATTGTGAAGAATGGCGTGCCGCAGGTGGGCACTCACATATCTATCGTAGTTGGGAAGAATGTAAACCTTGGCTTGAAAGCATATTAAATGAACATACTAAATCTTAGATTTGAAATAGCTAACCCGTTTGATCGTTGGGAATATTTTAAACCGCTAGGTTGTTTGTACGGTAAGTTACCCTGGCACAAGGCTTGGGAACTAGAACATTCATTCTACACAGGTCTTGTTGCTGATTTTGAACTGCGATATACCCGATGCACAGATCATGCAGGAGTTGAATGTTGCATAGGCCTTCTTGGGTACGGTGTTGCTTTTAGATTTTACGACACTCGTCACTGGAACTACGAAACTAACTCATGGGGAATATATGACTACTCAAAATACGAAGTGGACTATTACGGTTGAAGAAGCAGGTGATGGTAGTGGAGATCTTGTATTGCCACTACCACAAGAGATGATGGATTTACAGGGCTGGAAAGAAGGCGATACCTTACTCTGGAAAGATGAAGGTAACGGTGCATGGTCCCTAACGAAAGATAAAAATGCTTAAACGTATAGGCTTTGCCTGCAAGTGGATTGACGGACCTAGCCAAATAAACGGCATCAAACAAACAGATACTGCCAAGCAGTATAACACAGGTACTACTACAGTAGCATGGCTTAGACGACAAACTCGAGAAGTAGCAGAACAAAAGCTATGGGACCTAATGACAGGTAACATTGAAGCAGTCCACAAACTTGTAAGCAAAGTAGGAGAGCAAGATGAGCACCTTAGAATGGTTCGGCTGGGCAGTGACATATTGCCTGTGTATACTCACAATGACTTTAAGTATTTTTGGGCTTTGCCAGATGTCATTCAAACCTGTGAACGGGGCTTCTCTAGAATTGGAGAGGTGGCTCGTAGCACTAACACTAGGCTCAGCTTTCACCCTGGTCAATTTACTGTGTTGGCAAGTGAGTCAGAAGGGATTGTAGAGCGAAGCATTGAGGAGTTTGAATATCATGCAGACATGGCTAGGTATATGGGCTACGGCAAGACGTTTCAAGATTTTAAGATCAATGTGCATATCAGTGGACGACAAGGTCCTGAAGGTATTCGTAAGGCCTATGCCAGACTCTCGCCAGAAGCAAAGAATTGTATTACTATCGAAAACGAAGAAAACTCATGGGGGTTAAATGACTGTCTCACTCTTAGCGATACTTTGCCTATCGTACTTGATATACATCATCACTGGATACGCGAGGGAGAATACATCCAACCTGGAGACGACCGTGTCAAACGAGTTGTTGATAGTTGGCGTGGCGTTCGCCCTACTATGCACTATAGCGTATCTCGTGAAGATGTACTTGTAGATCATTGTCAACTAACTGCACCTGATCATGCTTTGCTTTTGGAACAAGGATACAAAAAGCAAAAGCTCAGAGCACACTCTAACTTCTACTGGAATAAACCAGTGAATGAATGGGCACTGAGCTTTTTAGGTACACACGATATCATGTGCGAGTCTAAGGCTAAAAACTTAGCCAGCTTTGCTCTAGCTGAGCAAGCTCGAGAGCTTACTTTGCTCTAGGCTTTTTAACAGCAGGCGCTTTCTTAGCGACTGGCTTCTTAGCTGTGGCTGTTGTCTTGCGTGGAGCACGTGGCTTCTTAGCAGGAGCAACTTCAACAACTGGAGTAGCAACTTCGGCAACAGGTGTCGGAGTTTCAACTTTGTACGGCACAGTTTCTGCTTTTTCAGCTTCAACCAAATCTTTTGGTTTACGGCTGTAATATACAACTGCACCAATAACAACTAACGCAATAACTAAAATAATTTCCATGGTAATTTACCTTCCTTTTAAAAGTACAGCTATTTAATATCTCATAAATACCAGGAAGCTAGAAAAAGAGTCAAGCGCCGATTTGCCGTTTAGCCACGCTGGCTGTGCTAGAAAAAGAAATAGGGAAAATTCATAGCTTGCGGATCCTCGGATGCCCTATTGACCGCTTGACAGGATATTTACCATGTATAATTTTATCAAAACTATTGCTGAAGGAAGAACTCCAAAGGAATTAACTCAGGTTAATTTACCTTATGCTAAGGATGGGTTAGGTCGTAGTCTAAGCAAGCAGGCTATCGATTACCACTATGGAAAACTTTATAAAGCCTATGTTGATCGTTTTAATGCCGGAGAGGGCGATTCAAACTTTAACGAAGCAGGTGCATATCTACACAGCATTTATTTCAGCCAGTTTATGCCACCTAAGGGTAGCAATAAACCCGATGGCACTATACTGGCCTTTATTGAAAAATATCATAAAAGCTGGGATCAGTTCCAAGAAAACTTTGAAAAGACTGCTATGAAGATACAGGGTAGTGGATGGGTGTACCTAGCAAAGGATGGCAAAATTAAAACGATCGTTAATCACGAAATCAAAGATGATATCGTAATTTTAATAGATTGGTGGGAACATGCCTGGGCTCTAGACTATCAAGCAGACAAACAAAAATATTTGTCCAACCAATGGAAGATAATGGACTGGTCAACTATCAACACAAGAATATTTGATTTTAAACTTTAAAGAAGCTATAATAGTTAAATGCTAAAAATAAAAAATCTTAATATAAAATCAGCAGAACAAGAACTAATCAAAGATGTCAATCTAGAAGTCAAGCCCGGAGAAGTACACGCTATCATAGGTCCAAGCGGCAGTGGAAAGAGTGCGCTAATGATGGGACTATGTGGATTGCCATTCGTAGATATAGCTTCGGGATCGATTACATACAAATCAAAAAGCCTGTTAAAGCAGACAATTAGTGAACGAAGCCTAAACGGCATTGCTTCAATATTTCAACACCCTGTTGAAATTCCTAACACAACCAACTGGGAACTGTTTTGCAACATACTTAAACATAGAAAAGATCCTAGGTCTCCTGCAGACTTAAAATCCTTATACGACGAAACAGCAGAGAATCTAGGGCTAAGTGTTGCTCATGGATTTAAAGCAGTTGATAGCGACAGCATGACACATGCTGAAGCTATGCTAAACGAACTATTAATATCTTTTTTACTTGATCCAAACTTATTGTTAGTAGACGACATAGATGAGAAATTAGAAATTAACGACAAAACAAAAGTCGCATTAAATATAAAGAACTTCATACACACCAACAGAAGAGCAGGTATTATCTTTAGCAAAGATAAAAATGTGTTAAAGGACATAGAACCCACACACGTACATGTCATTGCAAACGGTCAGATTGTTCTCAGCGGTGGAATTGAAATACTAACAAGGATTGAAGAAGATGGGCATCCAGAGCTTTCTACAAGCAAATAAAGGCGATCCTGATTGGCTGTACAGCCCAGACGAATATTTTGGCAAGCAGTTTAAACTTAGTGAACCAAACATGGTTGAACTAAAAGAAGGCCGAAAAGACAGCGTAGTACTACGTCATAATCCTACAGAAAAAGGCCTAATAGCCAAACATCTTAAGATAGATCTCAGAGACAACAGCTCACTTGATCTTACTATTCTAAATGATACTACACCAAAGTTACAACAGGTTTGTTTATACGATATCCATATTAGAGAAGGTGCTACATTAAATCTAGGAGTGTTTGTCAAGGGCGGCAAGTTAAACAAACACATTTTTCAAATAGAAATAGATGACGGAGCCAATTTAAGCAACTACGGATACATGAATAATAATGATTCAGGTGACACTGAAATTATTTTTAAAATTTATCAAAAGGGTGTGGAATCGTTATGTACACAGTTAATTGCCGGAGAAGCAGGACCTAATAGTCAAACTGTATATCAGAGTATGGTACACATTGATGAAGGCGCAGAAATGGCGGAAACTGGCATAGAAAACGTTAATATCATTACAGGTTCCAACGGAAAATGCTACAGTAAACCAGAAATTGACAGCCATAACGAAACTACAAGAATGCGCTACGGTAGCCAAACTGCGTTCATAGATGACTCTATGTTGCTATACCTTAACAGCAAAGGGTTGACAGAAGGCGTGGCAAGAAACCTTATTCTAGAAGGCTTTAAAAATACTGTATTTGATTTAATTCCTCAAGAAGAATTACAGCAAGAAGTGAGACAAATGTTTGATTTAGATTAGCCAACTGGCTGTTTATTGGTAAATACCCGTATAATACTATACCCCTGGTGTATGGAGTGAAATTACTCCAATAAATATAGGAAAGTAGGGAAAAACATGCCATCAATTTCAACAGCCAGTCTGATTCAATCAATTAACTTAGGTGCCCAATCCAACGACGGAACGGGTGACGCAATCCGTGATGCGTTTAATAAAGTCAATCAAAACTTTTCAACAATAGCGGGAGTATTAGGTGTAGGTTCTGGATTATATTTTACCAAACTTATTGACACCCCGCACGTTTTATCACCAAATAAATTAATTGTAACTAATCCAACCGGGTTAACTCTTACTCAGGTTAGTCTAGTAGGTCGCAATGGTATACAATTAACACTAGATCAAACTGCTAAAACACTAACAGTTGACTCAACTATTACCAACATAGTTAGAGATCCAAACCCAATATTAGCCAACAACCTAAGCGCAAACTATGTCTATAGGGGTGTGAATTTCTCCGATCCTGTAGATGACCAAGATATCGCAACTAAAAAATGGATCTACGATAACTTTGTAAATCGTGACAGTAACTACCAGTATATTTCAAGTACTAACCCGATTACTGGCGCAAATGTAACTTCAACTATTGTTGAAGGTAGTACTCTACGTCATAACATACAATTAGTTCCAGGACAAGCAAATACCAACACAAACACCGGTAAGACTATTACTGTGTTTACCGCATCCGGAACAACATCAACTGTAGATATCAGCAGAGGTCAATGGTTACCTAGTCATCTAACACGCAAAGACTATGTAGACACCAAAATAAGTTTGCAAGGTACCAGCACAATTGATCCGTTTACAGGAGAGGTAAACAAAGGGTTTGGTCAAATGACAGGCGGATTAGAATTATTCCGTAGTCCTGCACAAAGTGATAGCCCGTTGATTGCCGCAACAAAAGGGTACGTTGATGAAAATAGTCCACTTAGTAAGATCAATTTCTATGTTAGTTTAGCCGGTAACGATGCACGTTACGAAGTTCCATCTTACAAGCGCGGTCGTTCTTTGGCCTATGCCTTTAAGAGTATCGGTAAGGCAGCGCAGGCCGCTATTGAAGCTCAAGCAGTTAGCGAGATCAAATTAGGGCCGTATCAACGTTTCATTACCACTGACAACTATCAGAGTAACGTACAGATTTCTAGTACAGCTACCAGTTTAATTCCTAGTGCTGTTAAGATAAACGTTACCTATAACGGTGGGCTAGGAACTGACCCATTTAAAGAGCGCAGTATCCGCCCTGGTATGTTTATCCAAGGTGCTGATAGTAATGCCATGGCTAACATCTTAAACATCAGCTTGGCCAGCAATAGCAACGTAGAAGAATACTATGAAGTAACCTATGTCGACTACGCACTAACATTTGTCAGTGCCATTACCGCAGACAAGCTAGACGGCGACGTTACCTTCACTCTATTCAACTATAATCTAGTACCTATCCCAGACTTTTGGATAGGATACATATTCCAACTTGAACAAAGCGTTGGTGGCCAATCTGGTAAGATCATTAGCGTAGACACCAGGTATGATCTTAACGGTAATGTATACGACACATTCACTGTTAGAATGTCTAGCCCGCTAACCAACCTTAATGCCATCAGCGGAACCAATTGGCACGTATATTCTGGCTATTTCATCCAAGGTGAGAATCTACGATATGGACAGAAATACAATAAACTAGAAATTAGTTTAATCGT
>Ga0209400_1003527_pt1 | contig 11371 bp, 8 predicted proteins | sample M_130807_EF_Meta_FD_187313 | JGI IMG/M metagenome (GOLD analysis project Ga0209400, IMG submission 187313) | Freshwater microbial communities from Lake Montjoie, Canada to study carbon cycling - M_130807_EF_MetaG (SPAdes) (version 2) | ecosystem: Environmental > Aquatic > Freshwater > Lake... | reverse complement strand
TGCTGGCAATCAATGGAATGAAGGCGATGTTTTTTGCAGTGTAGTTCGCCGCGTTGCACTTCCAGATTCGTTCTATGCCATTGATGGTTTGTTTGAAACTTTCTTAACGGTCCTGGAAGAATTCGGCGCATTCCCAGCAGTAATCGAACGCGAACTTATCCGTTACTTACCGTTCCTAGCAACTACCAAGATTTTGATGGCTGCAGTTCGCAATGGCATAGGTCGGGAAACTGCGCATGAAGTAATCAAAGAACATGCAGTAGCAGTTGCACTTGAAATGCGTGGACCAAATGGTGGCGATGGCAAAGCTGTGCTTGATCGTTTGGCTGGGGATGCACGATTGGGAATGAATCGCCAAGACTTAGAAGCGCTAATTTCACAGCCGCTTGAATTTACTGGCGCTGCACGTGACCAAGTTGCCGTTGTGGCCAACAAAGTCTCAAAACTCATAGCATCCTCACCCGTGGCTGCGAACTACCGACCGGAGCCAATTCTGTGACAATTCAGCCCACCGATTATGAATTAGGTGCTGAGTTTAAGCATGTCTACTCCGGCAAAGTTCGCGATCTTTATGAAGCCCCAGATGGCCGTTTGCTTTTCATAGCCAGCGATCGCATTTCGGCATACGACTGGATTTTGCCTTCGGTAATTCCTGACAAAGGAAGAATCCTTACCGCGATGTCGATGTGGTGGTTTGATCGCTTACAAGGCATCGTGCCAAATCACGTACTTTCACATAACGTTCCAGATTCCGTGCGTGGCCGGGCAACATATTGTGAAAAGCTTGAAATGCTTCCAATCGAATGTGTGGCACGTGGCTACTTAGCTGGCTCGGGTTACACCGATTACTTGCGCGATCAATCGATTTGCGGAAATGGTTTGCCACCAGGCCTAAAAGATGGAGCCAAACTTCCTAAGACGCTTTTCACTCCTGCAACTAAAGCAGCCATCGGCGACCATGACGAGAACGTAACTTTTGACGAAGTCATTACTTCAATCGGGATGGAAGAGGCACAGCAACTTAAGCGCTTCACAACTTGGATTTATGATGTGGCTGCTGAGATTGCATTTGAACGCGGAATCATTTTGGCCGACACAAAGTTTGAATTTGGTTTAGGCATTGTTGGAGCCAATAAAGATCAGATCGTTCTTGCCGACGAAGTTTTAACTCCTGACTCTTCGCGCTACTGGCCCGCCGATCAATGGGTGCCTGGCCAAGTTCAACCTTCGTACGACAAGCAATATGTGCGCGACTGGTTAACTTCTCCGTTTTCTGGCTGGGATAAGAATTCTGGTGAAGCACCACCTGCTTTGCCTGAGGATGTAATCGACAAAACGCGCGAACGCTACATTGCCGCTTACGAACAACTAACCGGCCAGAAATTCCGTTAGTATTTTTATACGTAGTCAACGTCGGATTCATTTTCGTCCAAAAGAAAAGGCCCGCGAAACATCTCGCGGGCCTTTTCTTTTTTAAATCTACTTTTCGTTCCACCTTGGGCTTGTGCTCTTTGGTGGATACAAAGTTTCCCGAATCAAAATGATTCCAGGTTGCTTCAGATCCAAAGCAACGCCTAAATCTTCAATCGTGGTTTCGGTGAATGACAAACCAAATGACTGCGCGAGAATTGCCCAATCTGGAGACACTAAATCAACCCCGCGCTCTGGATGGCCCATAACTTGCTGGTCATAGCGCAACATTCCGTAACCACCGTCATCAACAATTAACAAGGTGTAAGGCAAGTTTTCTTGCACGATAGTTGCAAGTTCACCAAGTGCAAATGCAACTCCACCATCACCACAAACGGCCAGCGTGCGACTGCCGTTAGCAGCCGGACCAATTGCGGCTGGCAGACCAAAACCTAAAGTTCCCCAACCAACTGGATAAACAATGCGACGGGATCTTGGCTGTTCGGCATAAACGCCAGTCCAATATCCACAGACTGACATGTCGCAAACTATGGTGCCATCGGCTGGCCAATGCTTTTCGATAGCTTCAACAAGTGCGATACCACGTGAGGATTTTTCGCCAACGCGCAAACGATCTCGTACGGTCTTATTAACTGAAGAAACATCAACCCAAGAATTGCGAGCCGAAGTTCCAGCGACCAATGCACCAGCCACTCCATTGATGTTGTTGTTCAAAACAACTGCAGTTGGATCAACATTTCGCATCGTTTTTGTCGGCTCAACATCAACCAGCACGATTGTCTTTGGCCAAGCAATTGCCCAGTTCTTAGTATTCATGCCATCTAGTTGGCTACCGAAGACTACAAGTGCATCCGCTTGCGCAAGAACTGCTTCAGTTTCTGGTTCATGAATTGGTGCCACCAAAGTTAATTTTGAATCCGCTGCAATTCCACGACCGGCAAACGAAGTAAGAATCGGTGCATTCCAATGTCTAGCCAATGCCGCTAGTGAATCAGAGGAATCAACTGCGCCACCGCCAGCCCAAATCACAATCTTATTTGCATCAACAAGTGCAGCTTGTGCGGCTGCGATATCAATTTCAATTACTTCTTGACCAATTTCTAGTTTTGGCCGCTCACCTGTGAATTGCTGACTCAATACATCGGCAGGAATTCCTAAGTACCCAGCGCCAACCGGAGCTCGCAATAAGTCGCGAATCATTTCGGCGGCCACATCGACAGCGGTAACACCGTCAGTGACACTTATTGCCATTGAAACTCCAGCAAGTTTTTTAGCAAGGGGAGCAAACATGGCTGCCTGGTCATCCATCTCATGAAGTAATCCACGAGCGCCGTCTTTTGAGCGCTTACCTATTGGCGCCTCAGAAGAAATCACAAACACTGGAGATCCACTAATTGCCGCTTCACCAAAGGCACCAAGGGTATTTGCGGCTCCCGGGCCAGTTGTAGTCAGCGCCACTCCTAAAGATCCAGTGGTTCGCGCAACCCCATCAGCTGCGTATGCAGTTGTTTGTTCATGGCGAACTCCAACAATTGCAGGGCGGTTCGGACCAAGGGCATCCCAGAACGCGAGGTTGTGAACCCCAGGGATCCCAAAGGTGGTCTTAACACCTGCTTCCCAGAGCAGATCCAGGATTACCCCGGCTACAGTTTGCTGGTTCGAAGTGGCATTGTTAGACATGTAAATCACTTTATCGTCAATGAAAGAGGCCCTGGGTGTCCACCTTCAAATCTCTAAATCCAACCAACTTGAGCGACGTAGTCGTCGAGACAAAATTGGCAACTGCTGATGACATCGCAGACGCAGCGCGTCGTGCTAAGGCTGCTCAAAAAGCTTGGGCCAAAATGCCCGCTCCAGCACGTGGCCGAGTAATTGCCAACGCCGGTCGGTTATTCGAGAACAATAAGGAAGCCCTTTCCAAGCTGGTTACTCGCGAAATGGGCAAGGTCTACCGCGAGGCACTTGGCGATGTGCAAGAAGTAATTGATACCTGTGACTTCTTCCTTGGTGAAGGCCGACGCTTGTACGGTCAAACCGTTCCAAGTGAAATGCCAAACAAGAATTTGTTCACTTTCCGTATGCCAGTTGGCACTGCACTAATCATCACCGCTGGAAACTTCCCGGCAGCCGTTCCATCTTGGTACATCATCCCGGCGCTACTAACTGGTAACTCAGTTGTTTGGAAGCCATCAGAATTCACACCAGCAGTTGCTGAAGCAATGACTGCAATCTTCCATGCGGCTGGTGTGCCCAAGGATGTTCTGATCACAGTTGTCGCTGAAGGTAAAGAAACTTTTGAAGGCATGGTTAAGGGTCTGGATGAAGGAACCATCAACAAGGTTGGCTTCACTGGTTCAACTGAAGTTGGTCGCCTAATTGGTGCCAAAGTTGGCGAATACATTCAAAGTGCTTGTCTAGAACTTGGTGGCAAGAACCCGATGATCATCATGCCAGATGCAGATCTTGAGTTAGCACTTGATGGCGCATTGTTTGCAGGCTTTGGGACTGCCGGTCAGCGCTGTACTTCACTTGGAACTTTGTGGATTCATGATTCGGTTTACGACAAATTCTTGAAGATGTATGCCGACAAGGTTGCTGGCTCTAAAGTTGGCGACCCGATGGAAGACGTGCTGTTCGGCCCAATGATTGCTGAGAAGTATCTTGCAACGCACGAAGAAAACTTAAAGATGATTCAGCCACATCACACCGTGCATGGTTCAACCGGAATTGGCCGAATCACAAAAGACAATCCACGCGAAGGTTTCGTTGGAGATCCTGAAGCTGGCGTTTTCGTTCACCCAACAATTGTTGCTGGTATCAAAAAGGAAGACGCGCTTTACAACACTGAAACCTTTGGTCCACTTGTAACAGTTGGACGCTTCTCAACTATTGAAGAAGCAATCGAACTTGGTAACGATCACGGCTTCGGGTTATCAGCTGCGATCTACACCAGCGATCCAAAGGCGGTTTGGACTTTCCGCGAAGGAATTTCAGCAGGCATGCTTTCAATCAATAACTCAACATCTGGTGCTGAAGCCCACCTACCATTTGGTGGAAACGGTAAGAGTGGCAACGGTTCGCGTCAGTCCGGTATTTGGGTACTTGATGTGTTTACCCGTTGGCAGTCACTGAACTGGGATTGGTCTGGAAAGCTCCAGAAAGCTCAGATGGATAACGAAGAAGTGCCTCACAATCCTGATTTCAAGATCTAAGGAATCCACCCATGGCTGACCTTCCAGATGAAGTAGATGTAGTTGTTGTCGGCGGCGGCGTCATGGGCGCCTCCGCTGCTTTTCACCTTGCTGAAGCTGGTGTCAGCGTTCTGCTAGTGGAAAAAAACGAACTAGCCAGTGGTTCAACTTCAAAAGCAGCAGGTGGCGTGCGCGCTAACTTCTCTGATGAGTTGAATATCGCAATGGGCGCTCGATCCCTTGACCTATTGGCAGACTTTCCAAATCGCCCGGGTCAGGAAATCGATTTACATCGTCCGGGATACATGTTCGCACTTTCTACCCCAGAGGATGTTGAGTTATTCGAAAAGTCAACCGCACTTCACATTGCAGCTGGAGTCGAATCTCGAATGCTTACGCCACAAGAGGCTAAAGAACTAAATCCATTACTTGAGATCGATGGAATCTTGGCAGCATCATTTACTCCAAATGATGGTTACTGCACTCCAGAGTCAGTAGTCCTTGGTTATGCATCTGGTGCGCGCAAACATGGCGCAACGGTAATGACTCAGACTGAGGCAACTGATATCGAAGTAGTTGATGGCCAGATCGTTAGCGTCACAACTTCGGCTGGCAAAGTTAAAACCAAAACGGTATTCAACTGTGCTGGCGCTTGGTCACCAACTATCGGTGCGATGGTCGGCTTAGAGATTCCAGTCCAGCCGCTTCGTCGTGAACTATTAATCACTGAACCTTTGACAGCAGATTTCGATGATGTGCCAGACAACATGCCAATGACAATTGACTATTCAACATCGCTTTATTGGCACCGCGAAGGTAATGCAATGTTGATGGGTTTCTCAGACAAAACCGTCGAGTATTCCTGGGACTTGCGTCGTGATCCAAATTTCTTAGAAAAAATTGGAAGCTTGGCAGAAGTACGCGCGCCTCGACTTTTGGAATTGGGCGCAGCAAGTGGTTGGGCTGGTTTGTATGACCTAGCGCCAGATCACAATGCAATCATGGGTGAGTGGGAAGGCGTATCGCGTTTTTTGTATGCAACTGGATTTAGTGGACATGGCTTCCTGCAAGGCCCAGCAATTGGTGAGATTTTGCGTGACATGTATCTAGGTAAGAAGCCTTTTGTTGACATCACGCCATTAAGTAACGATCGCTTTTCATCGGGCGGCGAACTACGCCCAGAAAAAAACATCGTCTAGATCTCATGTCAGCTTTGAGCCAATGGTTGAAACCATCTCGAACCGTACCCACAACTTCGTGGAGTGCATCCGGCTCAAAGTGGAAAGCGCGACCAAAGACATTCTTCTACCTGATGTTAGGTAATTGGCTTTACGGAACTGGTGAGGCAATCCTTATCAAAGCTGACATTGGACAATCTGCGGGCACAGTCTTGGCTCAAGGAATTCAAAATCTCACTGGGGACAGTTTGGGCTGGACTAGTTTCTATATATCTGTCGGAGTTATGTTTCTTTGGATTCCATTAAAGAATAAAGTTGGAATCGGAACTGTCTTAAACATAATTTTTGTCTCGGTAGCGATTGACGTGATGATGCCAGTTTTCCCAAGCCCTGATAGCTATGCATTATCTGTATTGCAGGTATTGATTGGGATTTTAGTGATCGGTCTAGGGAGCGCTTTTTATATTCCGAGCAACTTGGGACCAGGACCACGAGATGGCCTAATGACTGGGTTTCACTATCGGACTGGAATCCCGATCGGCCGAGTTCGCTTTTTTATCGAAGCTGCATTTTTACTCGCAGGTTGGTCGCTTGGTGGCTCAGTTGGTCTAGGAACTGTTTTAGTTACGGTTTTAGTTGGCGAAGTTGTCGCGATCTTCTTCGGGATAGTTGGTCGAGTATCAAAGCCAAGTTCACCTAGTAACCCATTGATTTAAGGGTTAGAACAATGACATCAATTGGACAATGGCTACGGCCAGCGTTGACAGTTCCAAAAACATCTTGGTCGGCGGGGGAGTCAAATTGGAAAGTCACACCAAAAACATTTTTCGTTTTAGTTCTTGGGCTATGGCTCTTTGGAACCGGTGAAGCACTTTTAATTGATGCGAGCATTGGTCAATCACCCTGGACAGTTTTAGCGGACGGTCTGGCGAAAACCTTAAACATGACAATTGGAGAAACCACATTCTTGACATCGATAGCGGTCCTGCTGCTTTGGATACCACTTAAGCGCAAGCCAGGCCTTGGAACCGTGATGAATATTCTGGTGATTGCGGTTGCTATTGATGTGATGATTCCCCTCCTACCAACTCCAACAAATGTTGTGGCACAAACCGTTGAAGCGCTCGTTGGAATTCTGTTAGTTGGAGTTGCCAGTGCACTTTATATAACTTGCAACGTTGGTGCTGGACCACGTGATGGCTTAATGACCGGGCTTAATGAAAGAACTGGCGTGCGCGTTGGTCGAGTTAGAACGGGAATTGAAGTTGTTGCAGTAACTATTGGCTGGTCACTTGGCGGCTTGGTGGATGTGGGTACTTTGTTGTTTGCTTTGCTAATTGGCCAGAGTGTGGCAATTGCTTTTGGACTTGTTGAACGAATCAGTCCGCAAACTTCCTAATTACTTAACTTCCTCAAATTCAGGCAAGGGCTCATGTGCCTTTTGCTCTCTGGCTCGTTGTGCCACAATGATTCCTATCAACATAACTACGCCACCCAACATCTGGACTGGAACAAATTTTTCGCCAAGCACGACCCAGGCTGCAATAGCAGCTATAGGTGGTTCGGTCATTCCCATGATGCTGGCACCAGGGCCGCCGATGTGCCTGATTGAATTTATAACCAATATGTATGGTGTCAAAGTTCCGATCAAAACCATGAATGCAAAAAAAGGCCAGATCGGGTAAACACCGCTGCCACCTTCAAATGGTGTCACCTGTGCATTTAGTGAATCCCAAGGGAAGCTGCCCCACGGACGAAGTATCGCAAAGAAAATTGAGGCAAAGATAAATGCCCACATCAGCAGTGACATCGGATCGCGACCTTGGCTGGCTTTATCGCCAAGTAAGTACATAAACACCAGAGTGGTCATCGAAGCTAGTGCAAAGAGAACTCCAACTTTGTCTAGCGTAAAGCCATCCCAGACTTGTGCGACTAAAGCCAAGCCCACAACTGCAAGGGCAAGTCCCAGCCAAACTGTATTCCTTACAGATACATGCATTACAAAGCGAGCATAAAGCACCACAAAGATCGGTGCCATAAATTCAATTAACAAACTGATGGTAATTGGCATTCGAGAAATTGATTCAAAATAAAACCATTGACACATAGCAACGCCAATTATTCCGTAACCTGCTAGAAGCAATGCTTCTTTTGGTTTGATTCGAAATGCTTTCCGATTTGTTAGTGCTACAAAAATTGTAAGAATTATTGCAGTACCAGTTCCGCGGAATTGTGACACCCGCAGAGGATCACCAACTTCTAGGAGAACTACTTTGGAGACCGTGCCATTCAGGGCCCAACAGGCAGCCGCTACCAAATAAAGGGAATACCCGAGTTTGGCATTCTTCTCATGAGCTTTTTTATGTGTAGACATTAGTTAGGAAACCTGAAATCTTAGCTTTCTCAAAGGTGGGTTTAATCGGAACTTTTGATCTGATTTAGACCTTAGCAGTAATGCGAAAACTGACAGTTACCGATTTGAAAATCAGCAAACTGTAGAGCGGAAAGTTAATGGCTGTTTTAGTGGATATGTCGTTCAACTGAAATGATTTTTGACAAATCCGACGAATCTCGATGATAGACCACCATTGAGCCCGGAGTTAGCGCTGGATCAAAAGCCTTTTTCACATCGGCCTCTAATTCAAATTTTTCAGCCAACACTTCCATAACCGTTGGCAAAACTGGGCGATGAGTGCACAGCACGAATGCGCTTTCGATTTCGGTAAGTTCGCCTGTTCGATTGCGAGCCTTGTCAGGAGATTGAACGTGCTGTTCTTCACTTAATGATGGCTCTAGCGCGATCGACAAACTTCGAGCGGATGCGTATGGCCCAACTGTGTCGCGGCATCGAACCGAGTCTGACGAATGTAATTCAGAAATTCCGTACGCTGCGAGGGCAGTCACCAACATACTGGCTTGAATTCTGCCAACTGATGTGAGTGGACGGTAGGCGTCAGGCTCATTCAAATTCTCAGTGTCGCTGGCCCATTCAGCCCGCTTCATGGCTTGAGTGTGGCGCAGCATAATCATCGGAGTAGTCTTTCTTGATTCTTCGGCAGCATTCAGAACTTCAACATCGTGTTCGTAAGTGAGACGTTTCGTAGCCTCAGCAAAAGTTAGCCAAGCAATTTCATCTACTTCGTCATTGGGTAGGAATTCTCCAGATAGCAAGTGTGCTGCCCAATAATGAGAATCCTTAACCCGGTCTTCGATTTCGTAGGTTTGAGTAGGAAGTGGCACACCTAACTCAATCGCAAATCCAGTTTCTTCTCTTACTTCTCGGACTGCAGCTCCAATTATGTGCTCGCCAGATTCGACTTTTCCTTTAGGAAATGTCCAATCCTCTCGGTAATCTCTGTGAACGAGTAAGAACTCTTTGCCACTAGGACCAGTTCGCGTTACAACAGCTCCGGCTGCAACGATTTTGTCAGTGGTTGCCAAAGAATCCAACCTTATTCAAAATGGTGTCGATTCTCCGAGGAGTAGGTGAATCAGCTGCTGACTTAGCCACCGGATGATTAGCAATTAAGAGTTCTTGATATTCAATCAGTGGCTCACCTGATGAATCCAAGTGCTTACGCACCCATTCACCGTTAGATTGCAAGTGCCAAGACGCAGTAGATTCTGACATTCCTAGCTGAACGACTTCAGTGATTGCCTTAGAATTTTCCGAATTCATTCGGACCAAGACTTCAACCCGGCGATCTAAGTTGCGGTGCATAAGATCAGCTGAGCCAATCCAGGTTTCCCCTTCACCGCCGTTCGCGAAATCATAAACTCTGCTGTGTTCCAAGAAACGACCCAGCACGCTACGGACTTGAATGTTTTCAGAATAACCAGGCACGCCTGGTCGAATCGAACAAATACCACGCACCAGAATGTCAACCTTGACTCCGGCTTGCGAAGCCCGATACAGCGCATCAATTATCGACTCATCCACGATTGAGTTGCATTTGAATCGAATGTGCGCAGGCTTACCTTCATTTGCAAATGCAATTTCTCGTTCAATTCGGGTTATCAGCCCGGATCTAAGTCCCTTTGGCGCAACAATCAACCGGTTGTATTCGCCTTGTATGCCGTAACCGCTTAAGTGGTTGAACAAACTAGCGACATCTTCACCAATTTTTGGGTCAGATGTTAGTAATCCATAATCTTCATAAAGTCTGGCGGTTCTTGGGTTGTAGTTTCCAGTTCCAATATGAACGTATCGATTTAACTTGCCACCGTCGTTACGGACGACCATACATAGTTTGGCGTGGGTTTTCAGGCCAACTATTCCATAGACAACGTGGACCCCAGATTCTTCAAGTTTTCGCGCCCAGTCAATGTTATTTTGTTCGTCAAAGCGAGCCTTGATTTCTACGACTGCCAAAACTTGTTTGCCAAGTTCTGCGGCATGAATCAGGGCGTCAACAATCGGAGAGTCACCAGAGGTGCGGTACAAAGTTTGCTTGATTGCAAGAACATTAGGATCGTTTGCGGCTTGCTCCAAAAACATCTGCATACTGGTGGAAAATGAGTCATACGGATGATGTAGCAAAACGTCGCGAGTACGCATTACTTCAAGAATGTCTGGCGCGGTGGAACTTTCAACTTCAGCAAGTGCGGTACTGGTTCGGGCAATAAAAACTGGTGCCTTTAGATCATCGCGTTTTAGTTTCATCAATTCGAAAAGTGATTCGTGGTCTAGTGGGCCAGCCAACCGGAATACTTCGTTTTGTTCGACACCTAATTCGCCAACAATCAGATCTAGTACATGAGGATCAATTGAGTTTTCTACTTCAAGGCGGACTGCTGGCCCAAATCTTCGCCGCATAAGTTCGCGCTCAAGAGCCTGCAATAAGTTTTCAGCATCATCTTCTTCAACTTCGAGTTCTTCATTTCGAGTCACCCGAAACGCATGGCATTGCACAACTGTCATTCCAGGGAACAATTTGTCTAGGTGACCAGCCATTACATCTTCAAGAGTCACAAAGCGCTGGGGAGATACCTGAATGTATCTAGGAAGCGATGGCGGTACTTTCACGCGAGCAAACAATTCATTTCCCGCATTTGGATTCTTTACTACAACTGCCAAATTAAGTGATAATCCAGAAATGTAAGGGAATGGGTGTGAAGGATCGACTGCGAGCGGAGTTAGTACTGGAAAAACTTGTTCGTCAAAAAGCGTAGACATAGCATCGCGTTCATCGCTGGTTAGTTCTTCCCACCGCAAAATCTCTATGCCACTAGCAACGAGCGCGGGCAGGATTGAATCATTGAAAGTTTTGGACGCAGTCTTCATTGCTTCATAACTTTGTGTCAAAACTGTCGAATGCACCTGCGTCGGCTGCATCCCGGAAGCCGTTTTCAATGCGATACCAGTTGCGATCCTGCGCTTTAAGCCAGCGACTCGGACCATAAAGAACTCATCAAGATTGCTGGCAAAAATCGAAAGGTACTTGACGCGCTCTAGAAGTTCCTTGTCTTGATCCTGCGCCAACTCTAAAACTCGTTGGTTAAAGGCAAGCCAAGATAGCTCTCGATCCAGAAATCGGTCGACAGGTAATGCTGTAGCCACAGGGGCTGATA
>Ga0209400_1003525_pt1 | contig 11372 bp, 11 predicted proteins | sample M_130807_EF_Meta_FD_187313 | JGI IMG/M metagenome (GOLD analysis project Ga0209400, IMG submission 187313) | Freshwater microbial communities from Lake Montjoie, Canada to study carbon cycling - M_130807_EF_MetaG (SPAdes) (version 2) | ecosystem: Environmental > Aquatic > Freshwater > Lake... | reverse complement strand
CCTTGAGTAAAAAGATTTTCAAAAGGCTCAGAAACTTTTAATTTAAATTCATCTTGAAGTGCTAAAGTAAAAAATCTTGAATATAAAAGATGAAGTATGGCATGTTCAACGCCGCCAATATATTGATCCACTGGCATCCAGTAATTAGCTTCATCTATATTAAAAGGTCTTCCATTTTCTTTTGGGGAACAGAAGCGAAGAAAATACCAAGAAGAATCTGCAAATGTATCAAGCGTATCAGTTTCACGGATAGCTTTCATTCCAGTTTCTGGACATTTTGTATATTTCCATGTGGGATGATTTTCTAATGGATTTCCTGGTTTGCTAAAATCTATATCTTTGGGCAATTCAACAGGTAGATCTTTTTCTGGAACTAAAAAAACCTTTCCATCTTCTCTATACATAACTGGAATTGGACATCCCCAATATCTTTGTCTGGAGATTCCCCAATCTTTAAGACGATAAATAATTTTAGAATTTCCTATTTTTTTTTCTTCTATTTTTTGAATAATATTTATTTTTGCATTTTCAACACTCAAATCATTAAGAAAGTCTGAATTAACAATATAACCATCTTCCGTATATGCTTGGTCGTTAATTATAATAGATTTGGATTTGTCAGGACTTACAACGGGAATTATTTCTAGATTATATTTTTTGGCAAATTCTAAATCTCTCTGATCGTGTGCCGGACAACCAAATATAGCTCCGGTTCCATAGTCCATAAGTATAAAATTAGCTACGTAAATTGGTATTTTTTTGTTTAAAAAAGGGTGTGATACAAAAAATGGTGTCTTAAAACCTAATTTTTCATTTTTAGACAAAGTTGATTCTGTACCGATATTTTTTAAAGCAAGATTTTTAAAATTTTGAAAATTTTTTTCATTTTTAAAAGATTCAGTAAAAGGGTGGTCAGGAGCAATAGCAATAAATGAAGCTCCAAATAGTGTATCTGGCCGTGTTGTAAAAATTTTAATTTTAGTATTTTTAAAATCAGAAATAAAATCAATTTCGCAGCCTATAGATTTTCCAATCCAGTTTTTCTGCATTAACTTTACTTTTTCTGGCCAACCTTTTAAACTATCAATTGATTTTAGCAGTTCATCAGAATATTTTGTAATATTTAAGAACCACTGATCTAATTCCTTTTTTTCAACAACTGCTCCAGATCTCCAACCCTTGCCATCAATCACCTGTTCATTTGCGAGAACAGTATTGTCTATAGGATCCCAGTTTACATAACTTTTTTTTTTATAAGCAATTCCTTTTTTATAAAGGAGAGAAAATAAGATTTGTTGATGTTTGTAATATGAGGGGTCACAAGTAGAAATTTCTTTATCCCAATCAATAGACAGTCCTAACCGTTTTAATTGCATTTTCATTGTGGAGATATTTTTTAATGTCCAATCTTTTGGATGCAGATTATTTTGTATTGCCGCATTTTCAGCTGGAAGACCAAAGGCATCCCAACCCATTGGATGCAAAACATTGTAACCATTTAATCTTTTAAAATTAGCTATAATGTCACCTAATGTATAATTTCTAACATGTCCCATATGAATATTTCCAGATGGATAAGGAAACATTTCAAGACAATAAAATTTTTTATTTAAATTTTTTTTTGTTTTAAATACTTGATTTTTTTCAAAAAAAGATTGCCACTTACTTTCAGTGATTAAAGGATTATAATTTTCCATCCTTAAAAAATTATTTTTTTTCTTTTTTAGCTTCTTCGATTTTTAACGTACGAGCTGAGGTTATAATGCTATCCTTAATAGAATTTGCAAAATTTTCATCTAGTGTAGAGTTAGAGCAACGTTCTGAAGTTTCACAAATTTTTTTATGAGCTGTTATTTTAATCGAATCTGATCTTAATTCGTTATTTAAGAATTGAACTGAAATTTTTATTTGCTCTTTTGGATTATTAGTTTGTGAATACCAATCATAAATTATAACCCCCCCGCTGTAGTCAGCGCTAAGCAAAGGTAAAAAATCTAATGATTTAATAGTGGCTCTCCATAATACATTTGAACTTGCAAATTCAACTACTCCACCTGTTCTTCCTTCATTTTTTCGATCAGAATTAAAAAACCCTCCACTACTGCTTCTTGCTTCTTCAGCTCTACCCATCGCGCTTGGGTTCCATGTTTTGTCTTTAAAGAGCTCTTCTTTATCCTTATCGTTAACTGATTTTGAGCATGAAACTGACAAAACAAGCACAAAAATAAGGTAAAATCTTAATTTATTGCCGTTGTATTTATGCAACATTTTAAATTTATAAGTAATTAACCAGTCAATATTAATTGATAATATCCAATATAATTACTATCTAGAGTTCCTGTTAGCAAGTTAATAAAACTTCTAACAAATTTAACAACCTAATAAGGATAAAAACAATGAAAAAACTTTTATTAACATCAGCGTTAATAAGCTTAGGTTCTCTTTCTGTTTTAGGAACTGCATATTCGCAGACTAAAATTACCGGAGAATTAAAAGGTGCATATAAAAATGTTGAACAATTTACTTCAGGTGCGGCCGCTCTTAGTGGATTTACATCTGAAAGACAAATTAATTTCGAACATGCTGCAACTTTAAATAATGGCCTTAAATTTACTGCCGGGTTCTCTTTTGAACAAGACGGTGATGAAACGACGATTGACGGCTTAGAAGGTAACTGGGTTAACTTTACTTCAGGTGACACTACATTTGAAATCGGAATGGATCATATCCAAAACTCAGATAGACCTTTACAATCAAGAGTTGGATTGCCTATAAATGAAGTAGTAGGTGCATGGGGCGGAACAACAGCAAGAACTTCTGGTGCTAACGTTGGATTACAATATGCACAGTCTGCATTTACAAATAAAGAAAAAATGGGACTTGGTATAATTCAAAATGTTGGAACTGGTAATGCATCATTTAACTTTATTCCAAGAACTACTGATACTGCAAACGTTGCTGATACAAAGGTGCCAGTAGCTGCAACTGGAAAAGGTGCGTATGAACTTACATATTTTGGAGCAGTTCCAGGTGTAAAAGGGCTATCAACTAATCTTGGTTACAACGTACAAAAGAAAAATGGTACAGATGCACAAGACCAAAAGTTGAAACTGTATAACTTAGCTTACGCTTTTGATAGCTTTATAGTGGCTGTTGAGAGAAGAGATGCTGACTTAGTTGATAAAGCTGCACAAGACTCAATGGAGTATTCAGTGGCATACAAAATATCTCCTAATACTAGCATAGGTCTTGGTAAGATTGAAACTGAAGGTAAAAATGCTTCAGGAGCTAAATATGCAACTAAAGAAAAAATCAACTACGTACAAGTTGGATATAATTTAGGAGCAATTTACGGAGCATTAAACTATGTTGATGCTGAAAATATAGCTTACTCGGCGTCTCAAGACGGAAAAGCTTGGTCACTTAATTTTGGTGTTAAATTTTAATTGTTAAATTAAAATTTAAATTTAATAAACCTGCCTATGCTTAAAAGCGTAGGCAGGTTTTTTTATTTGGGTATCAAAAATAAATTTTTTAAATCCAATAGCCATACATTTTGTAAGTTTAATTTTTTTTAAAGTTCTTGAGTTTATTCCACCTAGTGCACAAAGTTTTATTTTCCAATTAAGTGCCTTCTGATTAAATTTTGATATATTTAATATTTTATTTTTAGAATATTTTTCGTTAAAAAATAGTGGTGATAGCATCAGCAAATGGCATTTTTGTCTTAATTTTTGTGCATATTCTAATTGATTGTGTGCCCCGCCAATTATGTGGAAGTTTTTCTTAAGTAACATCGGTTTAGTGATTTTTTTATAATTACCTTCAATAAAAATTCCAAAGGCATTAAATTTAATGCATTTTTGAAAATCATTTTTAAATAAAAAAGGAATATTATTTTTTTTTGCAAATTTAATTATAGAAAGTTCGTTTTCTAATCCCTTTTTATCTTTTTTATCAATATCAATGATAATATTTATATTGTTAAATTTGACTAAATTCTCTTTAATTAAGTTATTAATTTTGCCTAAAAAAACATAATGTTTATAAAATATTTTTTTCATCATATATAATTAGTATGTCTATAATTAAAAATTATATTAATATCTCCAATTCTATACTGTCACTTTCAAAAAAAACGACCTTAATTGTAGTCAGTAAAAATCAGCAATTAAATGATATAAATTTACTTATCAAAGCAAATCATATCCATTTTGGTGAAAATAGAGTTCAAGATGCCTCTCAAAAATGGAAAAATTTAATATTAGAAAATTTTCAATTAAAACTTCATTTAATTGGAAAGCTTCAATCTAATAAAGCAAAAGATGCATTCGAGATTTTTCATTACGTTCATACCCTTGATAATGAAAAACTTGCTCAAATTTTCTCAAAACTTGAGAGTAATAATTTAAAGAAAATTAAATATTTTATTCAAGTTAATATTGCTAATGAAATACAAAAAAATGGAATTTCAGTGGATAAGGCAAGTGAGTTTATAAAATATTGTATTAATGATTTAAAATTAAATGTCATTGGTTTAATGTGTATTCCCCCAGTTGAAAGTGATCCTAGTCAATATTTTAAAAGCTTATCTGAAATTGCAAAAGTTAATAATTTAAAAGAACTTAGTATGGGAATGAGTAATGATTACGAGTGTGCAATTAATTGTGGCGCAACCTTTGTAAGGGTTGGGAGTAAAATTTTTAGTAAAGTTTAATTTATAATAACTTTAGTATTTTTTTTAATCTTTTTAATTATATTTATTAAATGAGATTTCTTTAGCCCAATACATCCTGCGGTTTTTTTATAATTTTTATTAGCAATATGGATAAATATAGCGCTCCCTTTATTTTTAATTATTGGTTTCATATTGTAGTTCAAGACTAAAACTAAATCATAAATATTGTCTTTTCTATTTAATTTTTCATATCCATATTCATTTGGAACCTTTACCAATTGATTATATTTTTTACTTCTTGGGTCATCACACCAACCCATATTTTTTTTTATTTTAAAAAGTTTAAAATTTGAAAGTAATTTTTTTACTCGATCATTTCTATAATAAATCCTAACTATTTTGTAAGTGCCTCTTGGTGTAATTTTATCACCTTCTTTTTCTTTTTTGCCAATTCCAGCCTTTCCTAAGGAGCATCTAAATTTAAGATTTTTATATTTTAAGTATCCAGATTTATTTATAATAATCATGTTTTATGTATTATATATGCTTATATGAATAATATTCATCTAAGCATTTTAGGATCAGGTCCATTTTTAAATATATTAAATGAACTTGAATTTAATAATGTTATAAATTCTAATAACCAACTAAATCATAATCATAAAAAATTTTTAGTCAAAATTTTATTTCCTGAGAATTTAAAAATAAAAGAAGTTAGAAACCATTTATTAAAAAACGAGCCAGTCTTTTTATTTTTAAATGATAAAGATTTTATAAAAAAGAATAGTTTAAAGTTACTTGATTTTCATGTCAGTTTGGAGCTTCCTATTGAAATTTTATCTTTCAAAGAAATCTTAAATATTTTAATTACAAAATATAATTTTTTTAGAAAATCTAGAATTATAATTAAAGACTACGAGATTGACTGCAATGAAAGATCTATTTCTAAACAAAAAATAAAAACTAAACTTACGGAAAAAGAGTTAGAGTTAATTTTAGCTCTTAATAATAGTAATGGCTTAGATAAATCTTTTTTACTAAAGAGTATTTGGAAACATAGTCTTGATTTAGATACTCATGCTTTTGAAACGCATCTTCATCGTCTAAGAAAGAAAATTAATAAATACTTCAAAGACAAGAATTTTATAATCGAAAAAAATTCTTTATATTATTTAACTTATTAATTAAGTCTTGCACCAATTTTTTGAATAACTTTTGCAGCAAGTGCAGATCCTGTTTGTAGACATTTCTTAATATTAGATTTATCTAAATATTCTTTAAAAAATCCTGATGCAAATAAGTCGCCAGCACCTGTTAAATCTAAAACTTTTTGAACTTTAATACTTTCGCAGTTTGTAATTTTGTTATTTAAAATAGCTAAACTACCATTCTCACTTCTTGTTACGATAATAAGTTTGTTAATTTTTTTAAGTTCGTTGATACTTTCTAATAAATTATTTTTTTGCATTAATTCATTTATTTCATTTTCATTTCCGATTAAAATATTTAAATCGTTTATGAGTAGTTTAAAAAAATCATTTCTATGTCTTTTAACACAAAAAATATCTGACAAACTCATAGCAATTTTAGTGTTATTTTTTTTTGCTAGATTGATAACATGTTTAAACATTTCCTCACTTATTCCTTTGTCCCACAGGTAGCCTTCTAAGAAAATTAGTTCATGATCTTTAATATGATCTTCGTTAATATTATCCTTCGAAAGTTGAGATGAGATGCCAAGATAAGTGCACATAGTTCTCTCAGAGTCAGGGGTTATGAAAATAATAGATGCACCTGTCGATAAATTTTCAGTTTTTTCAGAGTAGGAAAACTTGACTTTTATTTTTTCAAGACTTCTTTTATAAATTCTTCCGAATTCATCAGAGTTAATTTTCCCTATAAATGATGAATTTCCCTTAAGATAGGATATTCCTGCCATGGTATTTGCAACAGATCCGCCTGCCTCAATTTTTTCAATTTTAATTTTATTTTTTAAAATCTCAAATTCTTCTTTTTCAATGAGTTTCATTGAACCTTTAGTAAGTTTGTTTTTTGATAAAAAATTATCATCAACTTTTACAAATACATCAACAATAGCGTTACCAATACCAAGAATTTTTTTAGACATTTTTATCTTTATATATGCAAATTTTATTTATTATACATTGTGAACAAAGTGGATTTCTAGATTTGCATGTATATCTACCATGCAAAAGAATTAAGTGGTGAGCTTTTTTTAAATATTTATTGGGCAAAATTTTTAAAAGCTGCTCTTCTACTTGCTTTGGATTTTTACCTTTCGTTAAGCCTGTTCTATTACTCACCCTAAATACGTGGGTATCCACTGCAATAGTTGGCTTGTTGAAAGCAGCATTTAAGACAACATTTGCAGTTTTTCTTCCAACACCCGGAAGATTTATTAAATCTTCAAAATTATTTGGAACTTTACTTTGATATTTTTCAACTAAAATCTTTGAAAGATTATATAAATTTTTAGCTTTCATATTAAAAAGTCCAATACTTTTAATCATTTTTTTTATTTTTGTAATTCCAAGATCAGTAAAATGTTTTGGAGTATAATATTTTTTATAAATATTCTTAGTAACGTTATTAACATTTGTATCTGTGCATTGGGCAGAAAGAACTACGGAAGCTAAAAGCGTAAATTGGTTTCTATATTTAAGTGAGGTCTCAGGATTTTTAATTGATTGATTTAATAATTTTATAAGTTCTAAGGCCTGCAATTTATTTAATGGCATTAAAAATTATAGGAAATCAATTATTTAAGATTAAACATGTCTTGCATATTAAATAAGCCTTTATTTTTTTTACTTATCCATATGGCTGCATTTAATGCTCCATCAGCAAAAAGTTCTCTTGAAAAAGCAGTATGCTTTAATTCTATATTTTCTATTTTATTATTAAAAAGCACTGAATGCATGCCAATCGTATTGCCTTTTCTTGTAATAAAGAAATTAATTTTATTTTTTTGTAAATTACCTACTTTATTTAAAAAAGTTTTTCCTTTTATTGATTCTAGATTTTTATTTTTACCTTTAGATACCGCATTTGCTAACATCAATGCAGTACCAGAAGGATAGTCAACCTTCTTTTTATGATGATCATCGTTAATCCCAATGTAGTAATTATTAGGAATTTTTTTTGAAAGAATATTAACAATATATTCAAGAAGATTAATACCCAAACTCATGTTGCCAGATTTAAATATAGCAATTTGTTTTGAGTAATTTTTAATTAAATTATTCTGTTGTTTTGTAAAACCTGTTGTTCCAATTACAACTTTTTTTTTTAATTTTTTTGCGTAATTTAAAATTTCAATGGAAGCTTTTGGTCTTGAAAAATCAATAATAACATCTGTTTTTTTAAAAGCTTCCAGACTATTCTTTTGTATTTTAATTCCATTTATATTTTTTCCAGATCTTAGATCCGTTAAGCTAAATAATTTTAGATTTTTGTTTTTAGATGTTCTTTTAATGAGAATTTTTCCCATTCTACCAAGCGCCCCAGTGATTGTAATTTTGATTTTTTTCATTAATTACCGCTCCAAAATTTCTTAGCTTTATTTATAAAATTTTTTATTTCTGAATTATTGTCTAAATGTTCTAAAGATTTAAATTTTTCGAGCAAGTCTTTTTGCTCTTTTGATAAGGTCTCAGGAATTATTACATTTGTTTCTAGATATAAATCTCCATAATCATCTGTTCTTATAATAGGCATTCCTTTGCCTTTAAGTCTAAATTGTTTTCCGGTTTGTGTTCCTGTAGGAATTTTAACTTTTGATTTTCCACCATCAATGGTTGGAACATCTATTTCAGTGCCAAGCGCTGCATCAGTCATTGATATAGGTAATTTGTAGTATAGATTTTCTTCAGACCTTTGAAAAATTTTATGTTTTTCAACTGTTATAAATACATAAAGATCTCCATTAGACCCTCCTCTATAACCGGCATCTCCTTTTCCAGACAACCTTATTTGCGTTCCATCATCAACTCCTTTAGGAATTTGAATAGATAGATTTTTTTTTGTCTTAATAGCACCAGATCCTTTGCAATCTTTACAAGGATTAGAAAGCACTTCTCCATCACCTCCACAATCAGGGCATGTTTGTTGTAAAGTGAAAAAGCCTTGTTGTGTTCTTACTTTTCCATGGCCATTGCAAGTAGAACATTTTTTAGGTTTTGAACCTGGTTCTGCACCATCACCAAAACATTTGTCACACTTTTCGTTTGAAGATAAATTGATAGTTTGTTTTTTTCCAAGATAAGCCTCTTCTAAAGTTATTTCTAAATTAATTTTTAAATCGGAGCCGCGATTAGATCTTGATTTTTTAGAGCCTCTTCCACTTCGTCCAGAGCCCATAAAGTCGCCAAAAAAATCATCAAAGATGTCAGAGAATGCTCCAGATTCAAAACCACCAAAATCAAAACCTCCAGCTCCTCCAGCGCCACCCTCAAATGCAGAATGTCCAAATTGATCATAGGAAGATTTTTTCTTTGGATCAGATAAAACCTGATAAGCTTCAGAGGCTTCTTTAAACTTGCTCTCAGCAGTTTTGTCCCCCTGATTTCTGTCAGGGTGATATTTCATTGCAAGAGATCTATATGCTTTTTTTATTTCTTCAGGAGTTGCTTTTTTGGTTATACCAAGAATATCATAATAGTCTTTTTTGGACATAATGACTTAGGGCGAAACCAGTTATAAATGGATTAGCCGTTCTTTTTATTATCGTCTTTTACTTCTTCAAATTCAGCATCAACCACATCTTTTTTGTCGTCAGGTTTCGCATCAGATTTTGAAGCACCAGTAGTATCTTGCTGAGCCTTATATATAGCTTCCCCTAATTTCATAGAAGAAGTCATTAATTGCTGAGTTTTATTTTTAATATCTTCGGTTTTATCTGATTTAATTGCTTCTTTTAAATCTTCCATGTCCTTTTCAATTGCTTTTTTATCGGCCTCTGAAATTTTGCTTCCGTGTTCTTTCAAACTTTGTTCAGTTGAAGCTATTAAAGAGTCAGCATGATTTTTTGCATCAACCTCTTCTCTTTTCTTTTTATCAGCTTCCTTGTTAGCTTCCGCTTCTTTAACCATTTTTTGAATTTCTTCATCTGTTAAACCGCCCGAAGCTTGAATTTGAATTTTCTGTTCTTTTCCAGTTCCTTTATCTTTTGCAGAAACATTAACGATACCATTAGCATCAATGTCAAAAGTTACTTCAATTTGAGGAACGCCTCTAGGAGCCGGCGCAATTCCTGTTAGCTCAAAATTACCTAGTAATTTATTATCATTTGCCATTTCTCTTTCACCTTGGAAAACTCTAATTGTTACGGCTGGCTGATTGTTTTCAGCTGTTGAGAATGTTTGGCTTTTTTTAGTTGGGATTGTTGTGTTTTTTTCAATTAATCTTGTGAACACTCCACCTAAAGTTTCAATACCAAGCGACAATGGAGTAACATCAAGAAGAAGAACATCTTTAACATCACCTTGTAATACACCTGCTTGAACAGCAGCGCCTAAAGCAACTACTTCATCAGGGTTAACGCTTTGATTTGGTTCTTTTCCAAAGAAACTTTTAACTGCTTCAACAACTTTTGGCATTCTTGTCATTCCACCAACAAGAATAACTTCATTAATTTCAGAAGCGGTATAACCAGAATCTTTTAGAGCAATTTTACAAGGCTCTATAGTTTTTTCAATTAGTGCCGCCGTAAGAGCTTCAAGCTTTGCTCTTGTGATTTTCATATTAACGTGTTTTGGACCACTTTTATCCGCTGTAATGAAAGGTAAATTTACTTCTGTTTGAGCTGAAGAAGAAAGTTCAATTTTTGCTTTTTCAGCAGCTTCCCTTATTCTTTGTAATGCTAATTTGTCAGTTTTTAAATTGATTCCACTTTCTTTTTTAAATTCTTCGATAATATAATCTGTTACTACAGCATCAAAGTCATCACCACCTAAAGAAGTGTTTCCGTTAGTAGATTTAACTTCAAATACTCCATCGCCTAATTCAAGAACTGAAATATCAAAAGTACCACCACCTAAATCATACACAGCAATTGTTTTAGCTTTTTTCTTATCAAGACCATAAGCAAGAGCCGCTGCAGTTGGTTCGTTTATAATTCTTAAAACTTCAAGTCCTGCGATTTTTCCAGCATCTTTAGTCGCTTGTCTTTGAGCGTCATTAAAGTAAGCAGGAACAGTTATAACTGCTTGCTTTACTTCACTACCAAGATATTTTTCTGCAGACTCTTTCATTTTCATTAAAATAAAAGCAGAAATCTGACTTGGAGAATATTTTTTATCACGAGACTGAACCCATGCATCAGTGCCGTTATCAGACTTTATTACTTTGTAAGGAAGTCCTTGTATTTCTTTTTTTAAATTTGAATCATCAAAACTTTTTCCAATCAATCTTTTAACTGAGAAGAAAGTGTTTTCAGGATTTGTTACCGCTTGTCTTTTTGCAGGAAGACCAACTAATTTTTCACCAGATTCTGTGAATGCCACAATAGAAGGAGTCGTTCGAACGCCTTCTGCATTTTCTAATACCTTTGGCTGCGCACCATCCATGATAGCAACGCATGAGTTTGTAGTTCCTAAATCTATTCCAATTATTTTTGACATAAAATTCTATTTTTTAATTAATTTGTTAACCCTATGTGGTGCTTAATTTTAGG
>Ga0209400_1003524_pt1 | contig 11376 bp, 13 predicted proteins | sample M_130807_EF_Meta_FD_187313 | JGI IMG/M metagenome (GOLD analysis project Ga0209400, IMG submission 187313) | Freshwater microbial communities from Lake Montjoie, Canada to study carbon cycling - M_130807_EF_MetaG (SPAdes) (version 2) | ecosystem: Environmental > Aquatic > Freshwater > Lake... | reverse complement strand
AATTAACTGATCCAATCGCGCTTCAATTCGGCTCACTTGATCCTTCATGCTTGAACCACCATTCGGGCTTAACTCCGACATGATGGATCGCACAATGACTCTCATTGACGAATAGATGGCGGTAAGCACTGCTAAGACAAGCGCACCCACCGCCGTCCATTCGCCCACGCTCACTTCTGGCGACCGAAAGACATGTCGTTCGGATTAGCCCATCTGGCTAGGACTGGCACTATGCCAGCGACCAAGCCCATCGCTAAAGCTTTTGGATCCTGATTTCCGCTCATGTAAACGGCTAGTGCTCCTGCGACGGAACTGCGAAGCCATGATGCTGCGATTGCTTTAAGTTGAGTCATTTCTTCTTCTCCTTTGTCGGCTTTGCCATAGGTATTGGCTCGACCACTGGATATTCTCCAGCATAAGCGGCCAATCTAACGCGACCGAAACCGACAATCTCCTTGCCAATATATCTACGTTTGAGCATCACCATGCCGCCGTTGCGCTGATCTCCGTCTTCGGACGTGTTGCCTTCGATGGTCAGAACGCTTGTCTGGCCTACCTTGACCACGATGCCGATGTGTGAGATGCGATCTATGCCATCGTGCGGAAAGTCCATAAAACATAGATCTCCAAGCTGCGGTTTATCTTCAATCCAACGTCCAAGCTCTTTTATCTTATGAGCTCCGGCAGCCGTTGAAACCATTGATGGAATCTTTACGTTTGCTTGATCAAAGCACCAATTAACGAATGAACCGCACCACGGCAATCCATCGGCGTTTGTGAACTTGCCGTATTTAGTCAGATTGTCGCCTTCTTCAATCGTCCCAACTTCAGCTAATGCGACTTCGATGATACGTGCAGCAGTGCCGTCCGGATGAATCTTAATCAAGTGTTTCACTTATAGTCCAAGTGCCTTCAAGTCGTCAGTAGTTAAACCAAGTGCAGCCAGTTTTGCCAGTGCTGCGGATTTAGCCGCTTCGGTTTCTACTTGCTTTGTTGCAGTTGCTTTTGCATATGCTTGGTCTTTTTCGTATTGCGCAAATTCAGTGGCGTTCATTTCGCGTTCAATTTCTTCGCCTGTTTCAGCATTGACCAGTTTAATCATTGGCTTAGTCATTATTTTACTCCGTAAAGTAGGATTGTTCCACCGCTAAATGTTCCAGTTGATATTAAAAATGTAAGAGAAGTAATCGCTGCACTTCCACGATATTGACCCGAAAAAGAAAGGCCAACCATATCAGCAGTGCTATTTTTTCTCATACTATTTACTGCCGATAAAACCCTTGTAGTGGTTGCTGAGTAATTACTTATTGTAAATGTTCCGTTGCCTTGATAAGCCAGACCCCCATCACTTGAAGTTTTACCAACACACCAATAAGTTGCTGCATTGTTAAGAACTGTTGTGAAAGTTGTGTTTACACAACCAAATCCCACACTGTCGTAATTACTTCCTGTGTCCGAATTGACTCTTACTCGTAGTTCTAAATCGTCAGATGAAGTTTGTACAGCATAATAAACAGCAACAAGGTTTGTATAACTGGTGCTAATTGAAGAAATGGTCGTTGATGAACCTGAAAGCGTTGTGGTACTGAGTAAAGTCATACCACCGCTTGAAGGTGTAGCCCAAGATGGAATGCCACTAGCTACAGTTAAGACTTGCGCACTAGACCCAATGCCTAAACGACTCAATGCGCCCGACCCTGTGCCATAGAGGATGTCTCCGTTTGTCGTTGCCGTACTAATAGTCGGCGTCGTCAATGCTGGAGATGTTAGAGTCTTATTTGTCAAAGTCTGTGCAGTTGTTTTATCAACTGTCACAGCTGTGTCGATTGCCACTGTTGGCACTGGGCCAGTTGGTGATGTGACAGAAATACCATTGCCAGCTGTCACGCCAGTAATGTCGCCTTGATCATTGTTAATCCAGGTAAAGGCCATATTCGTTCCAGAAGTCTTGGATAAAATTTGACCAGTTGTGCCACCAAGTAGGTATTGCATTGATGTATCAACGCCTTGACCGAACACATTAAAATCGGCCGGAAGGTCAGTGACCAAATCTGTCGATGTCGGCATGACCCAGCCGAAGTAGGTTGTTGGATTAGCCATTCATTTTTCCTTTCATCATGAGACGATTGTAGCGTTTGCCCAATCTAATACTGACGACACACTCGCCCACGTTTCCGATGGCGGAACATCAGCCCACTGCATCGCTTGAAGCGAATAAGCCAGTGGCGACATGAGCAAGGTGACATCTAATTGATTGTATGAGGCGCGGAAAGTCCAGCCCTCGACAAAGCCTTGAAAGACTCCGGCAGACATATTTGACGGCAAGTCATTGAGAGCTATTGGCTGACCCATAAACACATTGATGAGAGCGTCACGATCTGCATTGTCTAGCTCTGGATTGGTCAATGCGTAGGTGATGGAGTCAAATATAGGCTGCGGATAAGCTCGCAGTGCTAGATAGAACGCAGCTTGAGATGTTGCATCGGCGGCGTGTTTGATTGTTGTTGTGATAATTTGAGCAAGGTCGCCATAGATGCCGATTGATGCCTGGTCAGTGTCGCTGACCTGATTGGCCGAGAGTGTGCCGTAATTGATTGTGATGTCGTTTCTGACATCTCCTGCGCGTGTCTTAATCGTAATGCCTCGGCCAAGAGCTTGATTGGCAGTCAGATCCGTGTATCCGTATGTCGCAAGATAGGTCGTGCGATGCGTAGAGTCGCCGTAAGAGATAAGGCCAGACGCGTCCTCGTATAGATAACCTAGACCGCTTGTGGCAAGCGCGGCGACTAAGTCATAGACCACTGTGCGATTGGAAGCGCGTTGAGCCAGCTCGTAATTGCCTGGTGTATCAATTTCTCCGTAGCCTGTGTTCTGCGCGTTTGCCCAAGTCTCGGTCGGATCATAATTCGCCCACGTGAGAGCTGCTGGAACCTGTTGCCACGTATTAAAGAGCACTTGACCCAATATGGTGGCAATTTGATTGCCGTCAAAGTCCTGCGTTAAGACGCCATTAGTGAGTGCCTTTTGAAGCCTTGCTAGGGCTCCTAGAGCCGTGATGGTGACTTCTTGAGTATATGCGCTAGAGCCGACCTGCGAGACGCTTACGGCTATGTCCACCACGGATCCGCCAAAGATTGGCACATAAACCGCCGACGTGTCCTGCACTTCAATCGAGATGGTGTCGTTGATTTCGTAAGGTAAGGCGGCTTGACCAAAGATGATAAGAGTGACCGAACAATAGCCGGCTTGGGCTTGTGCGTAGATATTCGTGCGCCCTGATGTAATGCTTAAATTGGCAAGAACCGAATCGGTAATGTCAGTGCCATCAATTTTGACGCGCCAGACTGGAGCCCATTGTGTCATTAGATTGCCTGGAGTGCGCCGGCTCCGCCAGTGCCACGGAAGAATGAATCATTGAGAACATTGACGATTGTGCGAGCAGTGCCTTCGGCGTCGATTGCGCCATTGACTGTCAGATTGATACGCGCAGCGTTTTGAGAATCTGTAAAGCCACCTCCGCCCATAGCAGCTAAACGAGCCGCATTCTGTGAATCGGTAAATCCTCCGCCTACGCGAACCGCCCCTGCTGCGGCTGATGAGACGCCTCCGCCAGAAGTAGTCGTAGATCCTGTTCCCGTTGAGGCCGTAACACTTGGAACTGAAATTGTAGGAATGCTAGGTGTGGCAGTAGTTGTCTTTGGAATCGTGACATTCGGAACGCTAATTGATGGAGCTGAAATCTGAGACACGTTAGGCAAGAATGGAATGGAGTTGTAGACACGAATCAGAGCATTGATACCAGCTACGGCACCAGAGATCAATGCGTTTAGGCCAGAGATAACCGCGCCGATGACGTTGATAATTCCGCCAGCGATTTCTCCAACAACCTTGAAGGCTCCGCCTAAGACTGTGACCAGAACCGGCACGACGTATTTTTGAATAAATCCGATGAACTCTGTAAAAGTTTCTTTGTTCTTGTCTATTGCGTCAGTAATTGGTTTGAAGAAATCAGCAAATTTTCCGAGTGCTGGAACGACTTGATTGACCACGAACTCAACAAGCTGCTGAATGATTGGCAAAAGTTTTGCACCGACTGATTCTTTGGCTTCATCAAAGGTAACTTTGAGAATCTGCAAGCGTCCAGCGAATGTTTCTGCGTTAGCTGCTGCTGCGCCACCGAATAGATCTGAAAGCCTAGTCTGCGTCTGTTCAAAGGTCATGGCTTTGAGCTCTGCCGTAGATAATCCGATGCCTAACTTGCCAAGAGCTGCCGTGTTGCCGTCGTAGGCTTTGCCAAGTGCATTAGCTACTGAATCCAAGCCTTTGCCCGTAGCTTGCGAAATGTCAAGTGCAAGATTGAGAAGATCCTGAGCCTTTGTAACGTCGTTAGTCGAAAGCGATAATCTCTGCAAGGCTGGACGCAATTTCTCGTCTGCGACGCCAGTGGCTAAAGATGTCTTGAGAATCTGCTTCTCGACTGATGCAATCATGTCATCGGTTGCACCAGTGGCATTCTTTAGCGCAGTGGCAAGTCGGATCTGTGCAGCTTCATCTTCAATCGCAGCCTTTACTCCATCGACTGCAAGTTTGACGGCATAGGCTCCAGCAGCAGCTCCGGCGGCTGCGAATGCCAGCCCTGCTTTCTTGCTAAACTCGCCCATCTTTGATGAAGAATCATCAACGTCTCCATTGGCTTGCGCCAGTGATTTTTTGAGTTGATCTACATCAGCAAGAATCGAGAGCTTGAGTGTGCGCGATTGTCCGGCCATTTACCACTCCTTCAAGATTCGGTCGAATGCATTTTCCCACTTGTCAATGATGTCTGGCTGGATTTCGCGTAGTGTCGGATAAATAAACCAGCCCTTAGATCCGCCACGAATGCCACTGCCTGACCAGACTGGGAATTGCTTAAACTTGTTAGATCCAAATTCTGTACCGCCCCAAAGATCCTTTGTCGTCCCACCGCCAGAAAACTTTTGACCTACGAAACCGAAAGAAAGCTCGCCAATCTTGGAAGATTTAGACACACGGGAGCCACTAGCAATTCTGTCGGCGGCCTTGCCTCTGGTGACGGCCTTCTGCTGGATCTTGCCTTGAGCGAACTCTGCAAGAGCTGACGATTCTCTTTTAGCTGCATCAGTAGCTTCTGTATCCATCGCCTTGAATGCGGCAGTGATGCGACGAAGATCTGCTTTGTCATAGGCAATCTCAACGTTGTCGCTCACTTTGTTTCTCCAGTATCTCGAAAGCCGTGTAGATTTGCTCCGCCGTCGTCCATTCGCTCATCGGAATGCCTGTGGCTATTGCTAACTCCACAAGTATTCGATTTACGCTTCCGGCGGCGTAACTTTTGGGAGAACGTCACCGACTGTCACGTCGGCCACTGTTTCACACCAGACTTCATAGCCTTTGATTGGTTTGCCACCGGCTTCACGTTTCATCGCATTCCACGCAAGGAAGAGAAGATCAGAGATTCCAATCTTCTCCTGCGCTTGCGAGATTGTGCTGCCTGTCTTTTGTTCCCATTTAGCCCACTCTGGCGGCTGAGCCGTGTAAGTGCCGAACTCGCCGTTTGTGTATTCGATGGTAATTGGTAGTCTCATTTTGTGCTCCCGTTTCTAATTGGATCAGGTGATTGTGAGAACTGGTGTTGTAGAGCAAAGCATCGCCCAAGAATCTGTCTGTGCATCTGGAGCCGCGCCGCCAGCAGTTGGAGCCACTGGGAACGCGTTACCGGCAAATGATGCGCCAGTAGCTGATATAAGTGTGAATGCAAGTGCAGTGTTAGGAGCAGAAGTAAACGCAGTCCACATCGCTTCAAAGAGTGATGATGTTGCGCCCCAGTCTGAAAGAAGCTCGATGTTGAGTGTCCATTGATCATCAATGTGCTTGTAAGCCTTGCCATCGAGTGTTTGATAAGTAGTAATAACTGGCGCATTGACCAGTGTGACGGCGGTTGTCTGCGCGTCGTAGTTTACTGTCGCAAGTGTGAACGTTATGTCGCGACCGGTGACGATAGTTGTTGGCATTTGTCTATCTCCTTAGATTGTCTGTTGTGTGTAGTAAGTGCTGACCGCGAGATCCGCCACTAGTAGGTTAGTCGAGCCGACCTGTTGAATTGTCGGACGTTGCACGTCTCCGACTTCGTATCCTCCAGGCATCGCTGCGATGATGCTGATAATGAGTTGCTCAAGATTGTCTAGTGCTCCGGCCGTGTTGTTGTATGCAACGGCCGCAGTGACAACAAAGTTGATCTTCACGCGCACCGCAGACTTGCCGATTGTTGTCGTCTCTAAGTAAGGCGAATCGGGAACGATTACGCAAGCCGGCGGAATGACTGCTTCTGGCGGAGATGAATAAACGGAAGCAACGACGCCAGCTAGAGCTGTGGCAAGAGTGCCGCGAACATCGGTCGCGATTGATGTCGGTGTAGGCATTACATCGCCATAGTTTCAACGTCAATGTATGGGCTAATCAATCCAATGACGCGATTCATCAAAGATCTTCCCATTTTGTACGGCGATGGTTGAAAATCCACGCCTTCAATTTGTCCACCTGGAGCAACCACGCTTTGGAAAATCTCAACACTTACGATAAGAATTGCTTGCTCAATGGCTTCGGTTGATGCGTAAAGAGTGCCGGCGTTGGCTCCGGATAAGTAAGCCACGCCAGCCGGAATCACGCCGCGAATCAAGATGTCTGCATTTGTTTTTGCGGCGGAGAAAATGTATGGATCAGTAATTGAATCCGTAATTGTGATTGTGCCATTGAAAGCTGCCGACGGAACTACGCCAGTTACCACAACGCTCTGACCAGCCACGAAATAGTGTGGACGTTGAGTTACATAATAAGCGACGTTAGAAGTCAAATAGACTTCTGCAATAGCCGCTTGATTAGCTGTAAGAAGCGGAAGAATGACTTGTTCCGCACTGACGATAATTCCTTCAAGGTAAGCGTCAGAATACAAGGAAGAAGAGACGCCAAGAACGGTTCGCAGTTGCGCGGCCGTGACAATCTGCGGTGATGCCATCTCTTCTTCCTTTCGTACTCTGCTGGGCTAGATACGGGAGCGCACCTAGCCCATGATTATTTTTCTGACTACGCCTTATTTATTTTGAATGCGCCCGCGCCCACTTTGCTCACGAAACTTCCGTAACCATAATACATAACCTCCACCTGACCAGTTTGGATTTGGTTAGAAGTCAAGCGAAGCGTTGGGCTCTCATACCAGCCGAATGCATCTGGATTGACAATAAGCATTGATCCGTCTGTGTCAGTTGTTGAAGCTGTGTTGGCTGTGACGTAAAGATCCAAGCCAGCGACGATTCCGCGCACTGATGATGGTGTAACGACGCCGCCAGTTGTATTTGTCTGTCCGGCTGCAACGTTGTAAAGCGGTGCGCCACTGACGTTTAATGTCATTAAGTTTGCCCATTGTGAAGTATTTGCGATGATGTTTTTGGCAAATCCTTGAGTTCCTGCATAAACAGCAGCAGCTCCGCGAGAGACGAATCCAAGAAGCTCGGAAGCTGTTGGATATGTAGCCACTGTTGTTGCATCAAGTGCTGCGGCTGTGATTAGACCGGCATTTACGGCGGTATCCGTGGCCTTCGCGTACGCCCCAGCCATAAGGCGAAGAAGCTCTTCAAAGAACGCAGGTGAGCTGCGATCAATGAGCTCAACGCTGAGAGTATTTTGGCCAGCGTACTTGCTAACAGTTCCCGTAATATAGGAAGCAGTTGTCGCGGTTTCTGATGGTGCAGCTTCTTCTGCTGTTGCTGCCACTGTTGGAACGGCTGTGATCTTAGGAATCTCAAAGCTCATGCCAGCATCAGGAAGCGCAAAAGTACGAATAGCATCAATGTTGCTTCTTGTGTAATTAGTGAGTCCGTTAATTACTTCGGTGAGCTGACGTGTTGGATTGAATCCGACTTCAGTTGCCATTGAATCATCGGCTGCACGAACCCAAAGTGCAGAATCAGAATTTGGACGAATGCTTGCACGAATTGTGTGCTCTAAATAAGTTGCCTGTGAGTTAATTGGTGAACGTGGCTTCGCGTAATAAACTGGACGCGGAGCACTTGCATTCACAGCTTGGGAAGCCTCAACCGTTTCGGCTGATGCTTCTGGAACGGTTGTATTTTCTTCCACTTGCGTTTCTCCTTCAGTAGTTGGATTTTCTTTCTCTACTTCCGCAACCTTTTCAGGCTGCGATGTAGAATTATCTTCTAGGTTTGCCGCGATGCTGACTTTTGCGCTAGCTATCGCCGGATCTGTAACAAGTGAGACTTCTTTGAGAGCACTTGCACTTACGACAAGAACACCATCGACATTCTTATACTTTTCAGCAATTACGCCCACACTAAATCCGTCGCGTAATCCAGAACTGGCCTCGACCAGACTGTCAGATCCTGCGGTCGTATTGCCGATAGAAAACGTCGCATCAATACCTGAATCGGTGACTTTGTAGCTTTTTAGGAATCCGATTGGCGATTCACGGCGATGCTCAAGTAACAATTTGGTTGTATTACCAAAAGTTATAGAGCCAGGCTGAAACATTGTTGAGCCGGCTGATGTTGCGCCTTCTTCGTTCCAGGTGACAATGCGACCAGAGATTTCGCGCTTAGGAAAGTCTGTTGCCGTGACCTTTATTGAAAAGTCAAGCTTGATTGGAGTTGGCTTTGTTTCTTTCATCGGATCATTTCCTCTTCTAGTCGGATTTCATCGGAAGTAAGAGCTCCGATGTCGTAAAGAATCTTGTAAACGTCTGCGCGCTCTTTGGCTGATCCGCGCAAGTAATCGTCTAAATCAAATTTAACTTCTTGTGATGCTGGCACAAAATCATTAGCCATGCCTGTCATTGATAGACGCTCTTCAATGCTGGTCATTATGGATCTCAAAGAAAAGTCCAGCAGAGATTGACGTGCCAAAGTCGCGTTGGAATAGGTCATGCTAGATCCTGATTCTGCATCGACGTAATAAGCCGGAATGCCGCAAGCTCTTGCCAATTCCGTCGCCACATAGGATCTGGCTTGATTTAGTTGCAGCTTCTCCGGATCAAATCCAAGAGTCTCAAGAGTAACATCGGCGTTTAAGAATGCAGTTCCACGATTGCGTCGAGCACTGCCCCAAGATTCAAGAAGCTTTGCGATGCGGTCTGCTGGCAACGCCGTTCCGTTAGATTTCAAGACCATTGTTGGCACTGGTTCGCGCGCGTACATTGTTGCCGCGCGCTCTAACTCTGCACCAGCTTTAATTGTGCGACCTGCACGATGCAATATGCCTTCATCGTTTCCGTAGAACACTGCAAGAGCACCGACGCCAGTATCTGGCACACGATAAGCATCGACTGTGTAATACTCAATTTCTGTTCCAATAGAATTTGTTTGAATGCCGACGCGAGTTGGTGATATGCGTTCTGCACTTCTAATGCGATATGTGTCCGCGTAGATTTCGCTTATACGTAAATAGCCGTAGCCGTATAACAAAATATCCTCGCACAGGAATGCGTAGGTAGCAGATCCTGGAATGCGTGGATCTGGTTGATTGATTACGCGCGGCGGTGATTCAACGCGAGCACCATCGGCTTTTGTGCGAACCTTAAGCGGAATCGATGCAACGCTTGACGAAATAATGTTTCTTGCGCGAGCGCACGTTGGAACGCTCATAAATTCTTCACGTGTAGCTGTAATGCCGGCAGTGCCAAAAAAGTTGAATACTGAATCCAATGTATTGATTGGAGCTAATGACGCCTGAACGTCATAAGTCATCGCCGGAGTGTCGGTTGTGACGTTGCGTGAAAATAGACCCATGTGTAGAGTCTAAACCTCGCGTATACATCTAGCCGACCAGAATGTCTATCTCCATCTCTGGGCGTGTCGCAAAGTGTGTCGCTAACGCACTGGCGACGGCTGCGCAGACTGCAACGCTAGAGGCGCGCCGACCGATGATCCAGCCGCCATCGCCCATTGGCAATCTAACTGCCGATAATATCTGCTTGGACAATTCTGCCTGTTTTCCGTGAATGAGTCTTTTTGACGTAATCGCCCCAAGAAGTTCGTCGCAACTTTGTCCGTACAGAGCCCCGTCGATGTCAATGACGGGAATGCCGGCTGGCATAAGTCGCGCAGCTACCGCAGAGCTTGTCCTCTTGCTAAAAGCCACATATTCAAGCGGATACTTGCGTGCATAGGGCGCGATGTCGTTCGCGATAGCTTTATCATCTAACGAGATTGGATTGTGCCAGGTATGCAGAAGCTTGAGGTTGAAAGTGTCGTCCGAATTTTTCTGGGCGGCCACTAATGCTCCGTCGCGTCTGTCCGGACTTAAATCAAGTCCGAACCACGTCATCTTCTCGACATCTAGCTCAATTTCATCAGATCCACATTCTTCCCATTCCTTGACCGGAATTGCGCCGGAGATTGTATTGACCCATCGGCAGAGCACCTCGGTCTGGACAACATCTGGAGGATCATTGAGAACGGCGCGGATATTATCTTCGTGGATTGTGTGACCTAACGCTGGATTGCTCGCGACCCAATTTTTCTCATCTTCAATCTTGTCCGAAAATGCCGACCATTCAAAATAAGCGATGTCGTCGTTGCCACCAGCAGCCGAAGCCATACCGCGCTCGCGTAGCTGATTGAGAATCAGCGAATGCTGATCTCCGGCATTTGAAAACGTCCAGAGCTGCGGATTTTTAGCGGCCATCATTGTATAGCGCATGGCTGACCAGGCTTCGGTGTCTTTGAGCTGACGCGTCTCGTCCATGTAAACAGTCTCTGGTTTAGCAAATCCACGTGCTGCGGCGTTCGCCGCCTTGACCACGTATCGCGCTCCGGACATCAGCTCAATCTCTTCGGATCCATGAGCCCATCGGATCTTCTTGACTTGCTTTGCTAAATCCTTATGGCTCTCGATAATGCTGACTACGTGCCGGAACGTCTCCAGCGATGTAGTCAGAACGTGCGCTGATCCAAGCTGCAAGGATTCTTGCCATAGGAAAAGCCGAGCCAGAATCGACATCTCCATAATCGTGGACTTTCCGTTCTGTCTAGCTGCAACGACCACGACCAAAGGCGCGTGCCAGCGTCCGTCCGGCTTGACCTTGAGCGCGTGCTCAAAGACAAACTTCTGCCACGGCATCAGCTCTACGCCTATCTGGCTGGCAAAGTCAATGATTTCCAAGCCCTTAGACGGCAAATCGTTTAAGCGTGAGGAGATTCTAGGCGTCCCAGAGCCGATTAGACGCTTAGGTTGAGCACTGATTCCCTGTTCGTCCCTGTTCGCCTCTGTAACGACCTGCAACGCCCGATTCTGACCCTGTTTAGCCCTAGTCATGACTTGTGCTCTCTTGTGTCGGTGAAAACGGAAAAG